>Ga0307417_10000466_pt1 | contig 16465 bp, 16 predicted proteins | sample SalMarWE160210MG_2_FD_202514 | JGI IMG/M metagenome (GOLD analysis project Ga0307417, IMG submission 202514) | Salt marsh sediment microbial communities from the Plum Island Ecosystem LTER, Massachusetts, United States - WE1602-10 | ecosystem: Environmental > Aquatic > Marine > Intertidal zone...
TCGTTCCAGTCTGCCGCCACATCGCTGCAAGACTGGGTCCGTACGATACCAGGCCCCCGGCTTGCGCGTGTTCCTTCCATTGGTAGATCGCCGGAAGCCTGTGTTCGGCTGAAAGATCGATGACTTCTCGATAAAGCGAAGCGAGAAACGGCGACGACAATACGTTGAGGGCTTGCGCCTGCTCATTGAGCGCCGCACGAAACGCGCCGATTACATCGGCCTGCTTTCGAACTTCCACGATTTGTAGCCTTAGGTGCAATGATCGCGCGGCGCTTTCGGTCATTGATACTTGCGACTTGCCAGTCGTAGGGTCCCACAGGGCCGCCACACGCGAGATTCCGGGGACGATCTCTCGCAGCACCTCCAACCGCTTCGCGCTGAGTTCCGGGGAAAGTATGGTGAGCCCAGTGGTATTCCCGCCTGGCCGCGAAAGAGACCCGACGAGCCCCGCTCCGAGTAAGTCGTCGCCAATTGCCACGATGGGAATCGTTCCGGTTGCTTGCTGAACTATTCTCGGGGCGAGGTCGCCGAAGCTGGCAATGACGTCGACCTTCATACGAACCAGCTCAGCGGCAAGCTCGGGGAGTTGTTTAAGACCGCTCTGCGCGTAGCGAAGTTCGATCGCAAAGTTTTGCCCTTCGATGAACCCAAATTGACGTAAGCCTTCGTGAAAAGACTCCATGCGGGGCGGGGGAGGAGGGGAAGCCCCCGGCCACAAGATCCCAATCACCGGCGTCGCCGGCTGCTGCGCGCGCGCGGTGAGCGACCAAAGACTCGATGCCGCCGCTGCACCGCCGAGCAGCGCGATGAACTTGCGCCGTCTCATGGTGTCCTCGCCGTCTGCATCCTTCGGGAAGTGGATGCGAAAAAACATTCGGCCGCCGGCGTGCCGCGTGCGCGCCGATACCGAACATTCCAACTTGCCTTCTGACTTCGGGCGCACGGGGACCACACTCCGCGCAATTTTAGTAGTTTAGCACATTTTGACCTAGAAAGGGCATATTCCCCGCGGCTCAGAATGGCGATGGGGTTGGGAGCGCGAGCGATTACGAGGCTCAGCAGCTCTGCGCTGCGCATGTCTCATGTAAGTCAAAAGCAGACATTTCCGAGCCTTACCGCAATGTCCGCTTTACCCCTAATAGCGGACATTCGTGAGCCTGGTCGGCATGTCCGCTTTGGGCCAATAGCTACCGCCAGGAAAATGTTGGGGCTTGACCTTCAACCGCAAGCAGAAAACTGCCCTGCGCGGTCTTTCCCAAATCCAATCAGGTGTTTCGGTCAGCCGCGAGAAGGCGCACTTTGTAAACGTGCCTTCTGATACGCAAACTCAAGCTCAATTAACTGCTTATACGTCTCTTCGCAGAGTCGGCTAAATTCCAAATCATTTTGCAAATCAAATTGCAAAAGCGGCCCCGCTTCGTAAGCCAGTTTAAATGTCATATCTTTGCCGGACATGATTGCATTGACCAAAGTTGCGGCATCTTCCCCGCTTCGTCCAATCTCCGCGAACAACACTGTGTTATCATGTCCAATAGGAGTAGCGCGAACATTGAACTTCCCCCCCTCTGATCGATCCGTCGTAAACAGTTCAAGAGTAAAGGGGCACTTACGCGAAATGCGTAACGGACGGAAAAAAATGCGTAGCCGGCGATTAATGTTTAAACGACTTGGCTCAGAACCTGAACCGGTGACAAGGCCTTTGCTTACAATAGTACAGACTAGTCCAAGCATCGTAGTTGAATCTGACCTCGGCGCTCCTGAAAACTCATAGCTGCGACTGAGTTCGACCTTCGGTGGTCGCCCGTCAATTGCGCTGCGTTCTCGTCTGACCTGCCACTGACTAGATACTGGCGGCATTGCTCAATATTGCCCCGTTTCTATCGCGAAGTATGCGATAAGGCCGCGAGGTCTGACAAGCTGACGCGATTTAACGTTAGTCTAGCGCATCAAACTTTCATTTCGCCGGAGATGAGGGGCATGGCACACCGAGCTTATCGTCGCGGTCGAGACTTGGCGGCCTTCAGGCGCGGCGTTCTGCGCTAGCTGTGCGCTTCTTGGGATTCAGACTCTTTTCTTGAAGTGTCCGCTTTCGGTCATAAGCGGACATGGCGGCAAGTCCGCGCCGTGTCCGGTCTTGCCCCATTCGCTGCCATGCCCGATCCCCGACCCTCCTTCGCTTCGGCGGGTGAGCGAGCAAGCCCGCCATAGCCGCAGCGACAGCCGGCGATCCCTCCCCACCGCTCGCAAAGAGCGCGCGGGAGGTGGAAATGAGCGTTGATAAGCGCCTGCCCCGAGGTTGCCGGGGACGGTAAACTTGCCCATCTTGAGTCGTGCTAGGCGGACCCGGACGATGCGCCAATACCTCGACCTGATGGAACATATCCTTAGCCGTGGCGTGGAGAAGCACGACCGCACCGGCACCGGCACGCTCTCGGTGTTCGGTCATCAGATGCGGTTTGCGCTCGATCAGAGCTTTCCGCTGCTCACCACTAAGAAGCTGCACCTGAAATCGATCGTCTACGAACTGCTCTGGTTCCTGGCCGGCGACACCAACATCAAATATCTCAACGAGCACGGCGTACACATCTGGGACGAATGGGCCGACGCGCGCGGAGAGCTCGGGCCGGTCTACGGCCAGCAATGGCGCTCGTGGCCGGCGCAGGACGGCCGAACAATCGACCAGATCGCCCACGTCATCGACATGATCGAGCGCAATCCGGATTCGCGAAGGTTGATCGTCACCGCCTGGAATCCGGCCGACGTCGACAAGATGGCGCTGCCGCCCTGCCATTGCCTGTTCCAGTTCTATGTCGCCGAAGGGAAACTGTCTTGCCAGCTCTACCAGCGCTCGGCCGACGTGTTCCTTGGCGTGCCGTTCAACATCGCCTCCTACGCGCTGCTCACGCTGATGGTGGCGCAGGTGGCCGGACTGAAGGCCGGCGAGTTCATCCACACATTCGGCGACGCGCATCTTTATCTCAATCATCTGGAGCAGGCGAATCTGCAATTGTCGCGCAGCCCCCTCGCCTTGCCGATCATGCGGATCAATTCGGACGTGAAGGACATCTTCGCATTCCGCTACCAGGACTTCACGATCGAGAACTATGATCCGCATCCACACATCAAGGCGGAGGTCGCAGTGTGAGCCTCTCCATCCGCGCGGCGCGGCCGGCGGACAGCGCGTTGATTTTTGCGCTGGTGCGGGAGCTGGCGGACTATGAAAAACTGGCTAACGAAGTCGACGCAAGTGAACAGACGATCGCGGCCGCTTTATTCACAGAAGCACCACGACTCTTTTGCGACATCGCAGAGTGGAACGGCGAGCCCGCCGGTTTTTCCGTATGGTTTCTCAATTACTCAACTTTTCGCGGCAGACACGGCATTTATCTTGAAGATTTATTCGTGCGGCCCGCGTATCGTGGCCGCGGCATCGGCAAGGCGCTGATGGCGCGGCTGGCGCAGGTTTGCATTGAACGCGGTTACGCGCGTCTTGAATGGGCGGTGTTGGACTGGAATGCGCCGTCGATCGCGTTCTACCAATCGATCGGCACGCAGGTGCTAGATGAGTGGAAGATCTGCCGCTTAAGCGGCGAGGCGCTGGAATCGTTCGCGCGCCAGGAGGCGGCGACATGAAGGGCGGCAAAAAAGTCGTGCTGGTCGCCGCGGTCGGCGAGAACGGCGTCATCGGCAATCAGGGCGTGCTGCCGTGGCGGCTGAAATCCGATTTGCAGCATTTCAAGAAATTGACGCTCAACAAACCGGTGATCATGGGGCGCAAGACCTATGAGGCGATCGGCAAGGCGCTGAAGGAGCGCACCAATATCGTGCTCACCGGCGATCTCAGCCTACGGGCGCCGGGCGCGGTGCTAGCCACCAGCTTGGACGCCGCCTTTGCCTTTGCGCGCCAGGACGCCGACAAGCGCGGTGTCGACGAGATCATGGTGATCGGCGGCGCCGACGTGTTCGCCGTCACCATGGCCGCCGCCGACCGGCTGGAAATCACCCGCGTGCATGCCCGGCCGGAGGGTGACACGCTGTTTCCGCCGGTCGACCCGGAACAGTGGCGCGAGGTCGCCCGTGAGCCGCACATGCGCGGGCCGGACGACGAGGCCGATTTCACCATCCTGACCTACGAGCGCCTCCGCTGAGGCGGAGCGCGATTTGGGACGCGCGCCGATTTGGCGATTTTGACACTGGCAAGGCTGCCTCCGCATAGCCACATTGATGCGGGTTGATTGCGCGTCAATGCGCAAAAAAAGCGCGGCATGAAGGCGCGTTGTAACGACCGGGCGCCTCGCCTATAACCCCTTGCGAAACAGGTGGCCGGCTCATTGAGTCCCGGCGCCGGGAGATCAATTCAATGCCATGGACCAATCAAGGCGGTGGTGGCGGCGGTCCTTGGGGCTCGGGTGGCAAGGGCCCCTGGGGCTCCGGACCGCAATCGTCGGGGCCGAAGCCGCCGGATTTGGAGGAAATGCTCCGCCGCGGCCAGGACCGGCTCAAGCGCGTCCTGCCGGGCGGCAATCTCGGCGGCAAAGGCTTCGCGTTGCTCGGCTTGGCGGCGATCGCGCTGTGGGGCTTTTCCGGCTTCTTCCGCGTCGAGCCGGACGAGCTCGGCGTGGTATTGCGCTTCGGCAAGGAAGTGCGCGAGGTGCAGCCCGGGTTGAATTACCACCTGCCTTATCCGGTCGAGACCGCGCTCACGCCCAAGGCGCTGCGCATTAACAAGATCGACATCGGCATGCGCGAGATCAGTGCCGGCCGCGGCGCCGGCGAGCGCGAGGTGCCGGAGGAAAGCCTGATGCTGACCGGCGACGAGAATATCGTCGACGTCAACTTCTCGGTTTTCTGGAAGGTCAAGCCGACCGGCGTCGGCGACTATTTGTTCAACATCCAGCATCCCGCCGGTACGGTGAAGGCGGTGGCGGAAAGCGCCATGCGTGAGGTGATCGGCCGCTCGGACATTCAGCCGATCCTGACCGGCGCGCGGCAGGTGACCGAAACCGCGGTGCAGGACCTGATGCAGAAGACGCTCGATACTTACGGCGCCGGCATCGACATCACCCAGGTGCAGCTGCAGAAGGTCGATCCGCCCAAGCAGGTGATCGACGCCTTCCGTGACGTGCAGGCCGCGCGCATCGACCTCGACCGCGCGGTCAACGAGGCGCAGACCTATGCCAACCGTGTGGTGCCGGAGGCGCGCGGCAACGTGGCCAAGATCACGCAGGCGGCGGAAGCCTATCGCTCGCAGACGGTGGCGGAAGCCACCGGCCGGACTGCGCGCTTCCTCAAGATCTACGAGCAATACAAGAAGGCGCCCGACGTCACGCGCGAGCGCATGTATCTGGAGACCATGGAGCGCGTGCTGGGCAATACCGACAAGATCATCGTCGATTCGAAGGACGGCGCGCAGGGCGTGGTGCCCTATTTGCCGCTCAACGAGCTGTCGAAGTCGAGCTCCGGCCGCACCCCGTCGAAATCGGGAGGCCAGTGATGAGATTGAATGTCATCGGCGGCGTTATCGTCGTCCTCATCATCGCCACGCTGATTGTCGCCTATTCGTCGCTGTTCACCGTCTATCCGACGCAACTGGCGCTGGTGCTCCGCCTCGGCAAGCCGCAGCCGCCGATCACCGAGTCCGGTTTGCACGTCAAGGCGCCGTTCATCGACACCGTCGTCTATATCGACAAGCGCATCCTCGACTTGGAATCGCCGCCGCAGGAGGTGATCGCCTCCGACCAGAAGCGGCTGGTGGTCGACGCCTTCGCGCGCTACAAAATCACCGATCCGCTGCGCTTCTATCAGACGCTCGGTTCGATCCGCGGCGCCAATTCGCAGCTTGCCATTCTGCTCAACTCGGCGATGCGGCGCGTGCTCGGCGAAGCCACCTTCATCCAGGTGGTGCGCGACCAGCGCGCCGCGCTCATGCAGCGCATTCAGGGCTTGGTCGACAAGGAGGCCGCCAATTACGGTATCCAGGTGGTGGACGCGCGCATCCGGCGCGCCGACCTGCCGGAGCAAAACAGCCAGGCGGTCTACAAGCGTATGCAGACCGAGCGCCAGCGCGAGGCGGCCGAGTACCGCGCCCAAGGCGCCCAGCGTGGGCAGGAAATCCGCTCGCGCGCCGACCGCGAGGTGACCGTGCTGATCGCCGACGCCAACTCGAAGGGCCAGCAGATCCGCGGCGAGGGCGACGCCACCCGCAACGAAATCTTCGCCAAGGCGTTCGGCCAGGATCCGGACTTCTTCTCGTTTTACAGGTCGATGCAGGCCTACGAAGAGGGCTTGAAGCCGGCCGACACCCGGATGCTGCTCAAGCCCGACACCAGCTTCTTCCGCTTCTTCAACAACCCGTCGGGCAAGGCAGGCGCGGGCAAGCCGACGCTGCCGCTTCCGGCCGGCCCGCCGGCGGCTGGCGCACCATCGGCGTCGGCCCGCTAGCGGGCAAGCGCGGCCGGCATGTCCGACTTCCTGGCCGCGCTCGGACTGGTCTTTGTTATCGAGGGGCTGGTGTTCGCGGCACTGCCGGCGCAGGCCAAGCGGGCGATGATGAGCGTGCTGGATACGCCAGAGACGACCTTGCGTGCGATCGGGCTGGGCTCGGCACTTATCGGGCTCGCGCTGGTCTGGCTGGCGCGCAGCTAGCACGCCAAACGGCGCACCGCCAAAACGGTCGCTTTTGCCGGCGAATCGGCCTTCCATGCGGTTGACGGGAACTGCCCTTGAATCGCCTTGAAGACAGGGCCACTTTCATGGCCACCCTTTTTCCAGGAGAACTGACGCCCATGGGCGCACTCTTTGCTTCGCTGACGACGCCTGTCCACCGCCCGGTCGCGGCGATTTTGCTTGCCGCCGCAATCGCTTGGCCGGCGCTGACCGTTCCTGCCGCGGCGCGCGGGCCGGAAGCGATCGCCGACGTCGCCGAGCAGGTGATCGACGCCGTCGTCAACATTTCCACCAAGCAGACGGTGGACATGAGCCGCAACGCGGTGCCGCAGCTGCCGCCGGGCTCGCCGTTCGAGGAATTCTTCGAGGAGTTCTTCAAGAACCGGCAGCGCAAGAACGGCGTGCCGACGCCGCGCCGCATCAATTCGCTCGGCTCCGGTTTCATCATCGATGCATCCGGGCTGGTGGTCACCAACAACCACGTCATCAGCGGCGCCGACGAGGTCAACGTCATCCTCAACGACGGCACAATTCTGAAGGCCGAGGTCATCGGCCGCGACACCAAGACCGATCTGGCGCTGCTCAAGGTCAAGCCGACCAAGCCGCTGAAGGCGGTCAAGTTCGGAGACTCGGACACGCTGCGGCTGGGCGAGTGGGTGATCGCGATCGGCAATCCGTTCAGCCTGGGCGGCACGGTGACCGCCGGCATCGTCTCGGCGCGCAATCGCGATATCCAGTCCGGCCCGTACGACAACTACATCCAGACCGACGCCGCCATCAACCGCGGCAATTCGGGCGGGCCGCTGTTCAACCTCGAAGGCGAGGTGGTGGGCGTCAACACCGCGATCATCTCGCCCTCTGGCGGCTCGATCGGCATCGGCTTCGCGGTGCCGTCGAAGACCGTGATGCCGGTGATCGACCAGCTGCGCGAGTTCAAGGAAGTGCGGCGCGGCTGGCTCGGCGTGCGCATCCAGCGGGTGACCGACGAGATTGCCGACAGTCTCAACGTCAAGCCGGCGCGCGGCGCGCTGGTCGCCGGCATCGACGACAAGGGCCCGGCCAAGCCCGCCGGCATCGAGCCGGGCGACGTCATCGTCAAGTTCGACAGCAAGGACGTCAAGGAGATGCGCGATCTGCCGCGCATCGTCGCCGACACACCGGTCGGCAAGGACGTTGCGGTGACCATCGTGCGCAAGGGCAAGGAGTTGACCAAGCACGTCAAGCTCGGCCGGCTCGCGGACGCCACCGAGAACAAAGAGGCTGCGCTGACGCCCAAAAAGGACGCCGCGCCGGAAGAAAAGCCGGTGGTGAAGAAGGCGCTCGGCCTCGGCTTGGCCGACCTCACCGATGCTTTGCGCAAGCAGCACAAGATCAAGGACAAGGTGAAGGGCGTGATGATCACCGAAGTCAATCCAAATTCACCGGCGGCGGAGAAGCATCTGGCGCCCGGCATGGTGATCGCCGAGGTGCAGCAGCAGCCGGTTACAAGCGCGACCGATTTGCAGCAGCGGCTCGTCAAGCTCAAGAAGGACGGCAAGAAATCGGCAATCCTGCTGGTGCTCAGCCCCGACGGCGACCCGAGCTTCGTGGCGTTGAGCCTGCAATAATTTCAAGCTTGCGGTGACGCGGCGGCCGGCCTTCGCGCCGGCCGTTTGCTTAGTCGAGCACGTGGCTGACCATGCCGTCGGCGAGCTTGGGCTCGAACCAGGTGGACTTCGGCGGCATGATGGCGCCGGTATCGGCCACCGCCATCAGGTCGCGCATCTGTGTCGGATAAAGCGCGAAAGCGACCGCCATCTCGCCGGAATTCACGCGGGCTTCGAGCCCTTCGAGTCCGCGCGCGCCGCCGACGAAATCGATGCGCTTGTCGGTGCGCGGGTCCTTGATGCCGAGCAGCGGCTCGATCACGTTGCGGGTCAGCAGGGTGATCGGCAGCCGCCCGACCGGATCGTTAGGAACGAGATCGGGGCGGATGGACAGCTTGTACCAGCGGCCGGCCAGATACATCCCGTATTCGTAGGATGATACCGGCCGCACCGGCTCGGCGGCGGCGGTGACGGTGAAACTCTTGCGCAACTCGCCAAGAAACTGCTCAGGCTTTCGTCCGTTCAAGTCCTTCACCACGCGATTGTAATCGAAGATGGTCATTTCGCGCTCTGGAAACAGCACCGACAAGAAATAGCCGTGCGCGCCGTCGCCCTTGCGGCTGGCCGCCACGCGCGCCGCCGCCGCCGAGCGGTGATGGCCGTCGGCGATATAGACGGCCGGCAGGGCGTCGAAGGCGCGGGTGAGCGCGTCGATGGCGGCGGCGTCGGAGACGATCCAGAGCTGGTGGCGCACGCCGTCGTCGGCAGTGACATCGACTTGCGGCGCGCCGGCCGCGGCCTTGGCCAGCAGCGCGTCGATGGCAGGTCGGTCCGGATAGCCGATCATCACCGGTCCGGTCTGCGCGTTGATCGCCTCGATCTGGCGCACGCGGTCGTCTTCCTTCACCGGGGTGGTGAGCTCGTGCTTGCGGATGCGGTTAGAGGCGTAGTCGGCGAGCGAGGCAACGCATGCCAAGCCGGTCTGCGTGCGGCCGCGCCAGGTCAGCCGGTAGACGTAATAACAAGGCGCGGCGTCGCGCATCAGCACACCGGCCTCGGTCATGCATTTCAAATTCTCCGCCGCCTTGGCATAGACCGCCTGGTCGTAGGGGCTGATCGCCGGATCGAGATCGATCTCGGGCTTGGAGATGTGCAGGAAGCTCCATGGCTTGCCCTTGGCGCGTTGGCGCGCTTCCGCGCTGGAGAGCACGTCATAAGGCGGCGCCAATACGTCGCCGGCGCGCTCCGACACGGGACGCAGGGCGCGAAAGGGTTTAATGAGCGGCAATTGCGTCTCCGGGTCGCCGGGGGATGGCGGTGCTTATTGCAGGCCCAACCGCGAGCGGCAAGCTGAAGGCGTTGCCGTTTTCTCGATTGATTTCGGCTGGCAATTCCTGCACTTCACAAGGTATGAGCGATGAGGCCGCAATTCTGGCCGCGAACGCGGCCTATTACCGCGCTTTCGCGATTGCCGATTTTGCCGCGATGAGCCGCATCTGGGCGGAGGGCAACGTGTCCTGCGTTCACCCGGGATGGCCCGCCCTCATCGGCCGGCAGGCGATCCTGGAATCCTACCGCGAAATTCTTCGCAATCCGAACCAGGAGCGGATCGAACATCGCAACGAGACAGTGATCGTCTCGGGCGACGAGGCCCGCGTGCTGTGCGTGGAATTCGTCGGCGGGGCGGGGCTGGCCGCGACCAATATGTTCAAGCGCGCCGATGGCACGTGGCGCATGACCCACCATCAGGCCAGCCCGATCGCCGCGCTGGTGGAGGAGCCCATGGCGCGGCCGTCATCGCAGCGGTTGAACTAGCGGCGATCCATTCAAGATGAGCAGACCCGATGCCATCCTCATCGCCGGGCCGACCGCCAGCGGCAAGTCGTCTTTTACGCTACCCCTCGCCAATTTGCTCGATTTTGCCCGGCCGGGCTGACTGAATGGACAGCAAGAGCTTCGGAATGAGCGCCTTTAAATCGGCGAGGCGATTTGTTTTTGCTTCGAGCACAATAACCCCGATCGAGAGATCTGTGAGGTTCTGTTGAAAGGCAAGGTTCCGGTCGACGGTGATGAAGACGTCGAAATCTTCCGATGCCAGCGTAAGCAATTCACCGTTCTTGATCGCCGTCCAACCCATTTGCCGGGCCGTTTTGACCTCATGCCCGACGATGTCACGCGAGAGCCGCCAATCGACGCATTCGTCGAGGAAGACCTTCATGAGACGGAATCGACGAGCCGGTCTTTTGCCTCTTCGAGGAACGCGATCACCTGCGCGCGCGAAACCGAGGGGAACCCCTCAAGGAATTCGTCGATGGAATCGCCGGCTTCCAGGTAGTCGAGCAGCGTTTGCACGGGTACGCGGGTGCCGCGAAAGACGGCAGTACCGCCCATCACCTCGATATTGCGGGATACGACGGATTGTTTCATTGCGATAAGGTACTCCCGAGCCGGCTTCGCCGCAACGATAGCAATAGTTCATGCAGCAGCCCGCCGCTATCTTGATCGCCGGGCCGACCGCCAGCGGCAAGTCGGCGCTGGCGCTGGCGTTGGCCGAGAAGCTCGGCGGCACCATCGTCAACGCCGATTCCATGCAGGTCTATCGCGACCTGCGTGTCATCACCGCGCGGCCGACGGCGCAGGAAGAGCGCTGCGTGCCGCACCGGCTCTACGGTCACGTCGATGCGGCGATCAATTATTCCACCGGGCAATGGCTGCGCGACGTAACCGAGGTCCTGGCCGAACTGAAGGCGCAAGGCCGCACCGCCATCCTGGTCGGCGGCACCGGGCTCTATTTCAAGGCGCTGACCGCGGGGCTGGCCGCGGTGCCGCCGATCCCACCCGAGATTCGGAGCGACGTGCGCGCGCGGCTGCTAAGCGAAGGCGCGCCCGCGCTGCACGGCCAGCTGATGCGGCTCGATCCCGTTACCGCGCAGCGGCTGATGGTCAATGACCGCGCCCGCATTTCGCGCGCGCTCGAGGTGATGCTGACAACCGGGCGCTCGTTGTCGGACTGGCACCGCGAGGGAATGCCACCGCTGCTCGCTGCAGCGCGCGCGGCCAAAGTCTTTATCACCTGCGAGCGTGCCGCGCTGGTCGCGCGCATCGAGGCGCGCTTTGCCGGCATGCTTGCCGCCGGCGCGCTGGAGGAGGTGCGGGCGCTGGCCGCGCGCCGGCTCGATCCGTCGCTGCCGGCGATGAAGGCGCACGGCGTGCCCTGGCTGATCCGCCATCTCAACGGCGAGATCACGCTGGAGGAAGCCGCGGCCGGCGCGGTGATGGACACCCGCCGCTACGCCAAGCGCCAGCTCACCTGGTTCCGCAACCAGATGACGGACTGGCCCTGGGCGCCGGCGGAGGAGGCCGAAAAGGCCCTCGAAAAGCAGCTCGCGGGCCTCTAATATGACTTTTGCGCGCGCGAAAAGCGCTTGACCCTGGCTTGGGCCGGCCCTATAAAGCGCGCAATGAAAGTTCGGGTAGACACCATGTTGCGCAATATTATTACGGTAGTGGTAAAGGTTCGGACGCGATCCGAGCGGCCCTGATAGGGCTCGCCAGGTAAGCGTCCGGACATGGCCCGTTGCGGGCCTTTTTTATTGGCCGGGGCGACAAAGGCGACTAGGCAAAGCGACAGCAAGGATGACGACCATGACACGGGAAATGACCGGCGCCGAAATGGTGATCGAGGCGCTCGCCGACCAGGGCGTGAAGCACCTGTTCGGCTATCCGGGCGGCGCGGTGCTGCCGATCTACGACGCCATCTTCGCGCAGGACAAAGTGCGCCACGTGCTGGTGCGCCACGAGCAGGGCGCCGTGCACGCCGCCGAAGGCTATGCGCGCTCGACCGGCAAGGTCGGCTGCGTGCTGGTGACCTCCGGCCCCGGCGCCACCAACGCGGTGACGGGCTTGACTGACGCGTTATGTGACTCGATCCCGATCGTCTGCATCACCGGCCAGGTGCCGACCCATCTGATCGGCAACGACGCCTTCCAGGAATGCGACACCGTCGGCATCACGCGGCCGTGCACCAAGTACAATTACTTGGTCAAGCGCATCGAGGATCTGCCGCGCGCGCTGCACGAGGCCTTCCACATCGCGGCGAGTGGACGGCCGGGCCCGGTCGTGGTCGACATCCCGAAGGACATCCAGTTCGCCACCGGCGTCTACTCCAAGCCGAAGGATTTCGCGCACACCGGCTACAAGCCGAAGGTCAAAGGCGACATCGAGAAGATCAAACAGGCGGTCGAGTTGATGGCGCACGCCAAGCGGCCGCTGTTTTACACCGGCGGCGGCGTGGTCAATTCCGGCCGCGCGGCGAGCGAGCTATTGCGCGAGCTGGTCAAGCTCACCGGCTTCCCGATCACCTCGACGCTGATGGGACTCGGCGCCTATCCCGGCACCGACAAGCAGTGGCTGGGCATGCTCGGCATGCACGGCACCCTGGAAGCCAACATGGCGATGCACGATTGCGACGTCATGGTCTGCATCGGCGCGCGCTTCGACGACCGCATCACCGGGCGCATCGACGCCTTCTCGCCGGGCTCGAAGAAAATCCACGTCGACATCGACCCGTCCTCGATCAACAAGAATATCCATGTCGATGTGCCGATCGTCGGCGACTGCGCGCACGTGCTGGAAGACATGGTGCGGCTGTGGCGCACCGAGGCGCGCCACGCCGACAAGAAGGCGATGGGCGAGTGGTGGAAGCAGATCGACAAGTGGCGGGCGCGCAAATCGCTCGCCTACCGGGGCTCGAACGAGGTGATCAAGCCGCAATACGCCATCCAGCGGCTCTACGAGCTGACCAAGGACCGCGACACCTACATCACCACGGAGGTCGGCCAGCACCAGATGTGGGCGGCGCAGTTCTACGGCTTTACCGAGCCAAACCGCTGGATGACGAGCGGAGGGCTCGGCACCATGGGCTATGGTCTGCCGGCCTCGGTCGGCGTGCAGATGGCGCATCCGAAATCGCTGGTCATCGACATCGCCGGCGAAGCCTCGGTGCTGATGACCATGCAGGAAATCTCGACCGCGGTGCAGTACCGGCTGCCGGTCAAGATCTTCATCCTCAACAATCAATACATGGGCATGGTGCGGCAGTGGCAGGAACTGCTGCACGGCGGGCGCTATTCGGAGAGCTATTCGGAGGCGCTGCCCGATTTCGTCAAGCTGGCGGAGGCCTATCACGCCCACGGCATCCGCTGCCAGAAGCCGGGCGATCTCGATCACGCCATCAAGGAGATGATCGATGTCGACAAGCCGGTGCTGTTCGACTGCGTGGTCGATCCGAAAGAGAACTGCTTCCCGATGATCCCGTCGGGCCGCGCGCACAACGAGATGATCCTCGGCGACGCCGGCGTCAGCGTCGAGGAGGCGATCACCGAGGAAGGCAAGGTGATGGTGTGATGAACGCTCCCACGACGACCCATTATCCGGCGGCGCCGACGGCGCAGAAGCCAGAAACCCATACGCTGTCGGTGCTGGTCGACAACGAGCCGGGCGTGCTGGCGCGGGTGATCGGCCTGTTTTCCGGGCGCGGCTATAATATCGAGTCGCTGACGGTGTCGGAGACCGAGCACCGCGCGCATCTGTCGCTGATCACGCTGGTCACAACAGGAACCCCGATGGTGATCGAGCAGATCAAGAACCAGCTCGACCGTCTGGTGCCGGTGCACCACGTGGCCGACATGACGCTCGCCGGCAATTCGATCGAGCGCGAGCTCGCCATGGTCAAGATCAAGGGCAAGGGCGAAACCAGAGTCGAGGCGCTGCGGCTGGCCGATGCCTTCCGCGCCCGCGTGATTGACGCTACCACCGAGAGCTTCGTTTTCGAGATCACCGGCAAGAGCGACAAGATCGAGCAGTTCATCGAGCTGATGCTGCCGCTCGGGCTCATCGAGGTGGCACGCACCGGCATCGCCGCCATCGCGCGCGGACCGGAGGGGATGTGATCCGGGCTTGTCCCCGGACGCCATAAAATCTAGAAGCAGCGCGGGAAGAACCAACGGCCCGCACAAGCGGCCGATGCAGGGGTAACAATCATGCGTGTCTACTACGATCGCGACGCCGATCTGAACCTGATCAAGGGCAAGAAGGTCGCCATCATCGGCTATGGCAGCCAGGGCCACGCCCACGCGCTCAATTTGCGCGATTCCGGCGTGAAGGAGGTCGCGGTCGTGCTGCGCAAGACCTCGGGCGGGGTGAAAAAGGCGGAAGGCGAGAAATTCAAGGTCATGGAGGCGGCTGACGGCGCCAAATGGGCCGACGTCATGATGATGGTGACGCCGGACGAATTGCAGGCCGACATCTACAACGACCACCTCGTCAAGAACATGAAGCAGGGCGCGGCGCTGATGTTCGCGCATGGCCTCAACGTACATTTCAACCTGATCGAGCCGCGCGCCGATCTCGACATCATGATGATCGCCCCCAAGGCTCCCGGGCACACGGTGCGCTCGGAATATCAGCGCGGGGCGGGCGTGCCGATGCTGCTGGCGATGCACAAGGACGCCTCCGGCAATGCGCACGAACTCGCGCTTTCCTACGGGGCGGCGATCGGTGGTGGCCGCGCCGGCATCGTTGAGACCACCTTCAAAGAGGAATGCGAGACCGACCTGTTCGGCGAGCAGGCCGTGCTGTGCGGCGGCGTGGTCGAGCTGATGAAGGCGGGCTTCGACACGCTGTGCGAGGCCGGCTACGCGCCGGAGATGGCCTATTTCGAATGCATCCACGAGATGAAGCTGATCGTCGATTTGATCTACGAAGGAGGTATCGCCAACATGAACTATTCGGTTTCGAACACCGCCGAATACGGCGAATATGTCTCCGGCCCGCGCGTGATCACGCAGGAAACGCGCACCGAGATGAAGCGCATTCTGGCCGATATCCAGTCCGGCCGCTTCACCAAGGACTGGATGCTGGAGAACAAGGTCAACCAGACCTCGTTCAAGGCCATGCGCGCCAAGCTCGCTGAGCATCCCGCCGAGCAGGTCGGCGCCAAGCTGCGCGACATGATGCCGTGGATCAAGCAGCGGGCGCTGGTGGATAAGAGCAAGAATTGATCGGCGTGCAGCCGCTTAAATAGAAGGCAAAGACGGGCTGCAAACTCACTTTCCCTCTCCCCTTGTGGGAGAGGGTGGCGAGCGCTGAAGCGTCAGCGAAACGCGAGCCGGGTGAGGGGGCTGTGCCGCGATTGAGCTCTGCCCCCTCACCCGCCCTCGCTCGGCCTCGCCTCCGCTCGGGCACCCTCTCCCACAGGGGGAGAGGGGACATGTGGCGAAGCACGCGCTCAACTATTGCTTCTGAATCTTCCGCCACAGCCACTTCGCCACCGCGTCGGGCAGGACGTCGCCGCCGGCGGCGCGCAAGTTTGCTTCGCGCATGGTCGCGACATCGATGGCGCCGAGCAGCGGCTTGAGCGCCGCGGCGAGCTTCTTATCGTTGGCGTCGTCGGGCGCCAGCAAAAGGATGGCGTCATAGGGCGGGATGGCCTGCTTGGGATCGGCCAGCACCTTGAGATCGAATTTGGCGATGCGGCCGTCGCTTGAGAAGGCGGAGATCGCGTCGACCTCGCCGGTGGCCGCCGCCTGATACATGAACGTCGCCTGCATGCTGCGTTGCGCGGCGAAATGCAGGCCATAGGCCCGTTGGATCGCCTTCCATTCCGGGCGGTCAAAGAACTCGTAGTCGCCGGCGATCGTCATCTGCGGTGCGTAGCGGGCCAGATCCGCGATCGATTTGATGCCGAGCTCTTCCGCCTTCTTGCGCGGCATGGCGAGCGCATAGGCGTTCTCGAAGCCGAGATCGCAGAGCATGCGCACGCCGTAGGTTGTCTTCAGCCATTGCGCGACTTCTTTCAGCACCTCGGCGCGCGGCTTGATGTCGCTGTGGTGCATGTAATTGGTCCAGATGGTGCCGGAATAGTCGACATACACGTCGACGTCGTTCGCTTTCAGTGCGTTGAAGATCACCGCCGAGCCGAGCCCGTCGCGCCGCTCGCTTGTGAGGCCGCTGGCGGTCAGCCGCTGCTGGATCAGCGCGCCCAGGATGTATTGCTCGGTGAAGCTCTTGGTGCCGACGACGTAAGTGTTGCGTGTGCTGGCGTTGCCCGGCACCAGCGCCGCCAGCACCACCAGCGCCAGGCCAATGCCACCGGCGGCGACGCGCGCGCGGCTGCGCGCGGCGACGCCATGTTCCATCAGCGCCAGCAATTG
>Ga0307417_10000468_pt1 | contig 16426 bp, 11 predicted proteins | sample SalMarWE160210MG_2_FD_202514 | JGI IMG/M metagenome (GOLD analysis project Ga0307417, IMG submission 202514) | Salt marsh sediment microbial communities from the Plum Island Ecosystem LTER, Massachusetts, United States - WE1602-10 | ecosystem: Environmental > Aquatic > Marine > Intertidal zone...
CAGGTGATCGTGGGTGCCAATGGCTGGAATCGGCGGTGTGCGGCCGTCGTCCGAGATGGGAACCGACCCATGGGTGAGCGCGCCCTGGATGAGCATCTCCGTTTCGCGGTCGAAGGCCGAATCCACGTCGTCCTTTTTCGGGTAGGCGACGTTGGCCGGCTCGTCGTAGGCGCCTTTGACGAGCCGCACCGGAGTCCCATCGTCGGCCAGTTGGTGAACGTCGTCGTCGCTCCGGTAAAGATAAGACTGGATGACCACGCCCAGGTTGGTTGCTCCCGATTTCTTCAGGTGCCGGTGAACCCGAAGCGTGTCTTCCAAAATGGCCGAATGTTCCATGTCGATGCGCACGAAATTGCCATAAGACCGGGCGCGGTCGACGATCCGTTCCAGATTGTGCACGCACATTTCGAAGTCAAGCAAAAGACCCAACTGAGTGAGCTTCAAGGACACGTTGGCACGAAGCTGAGCCTCTTGGATACGGTCCAGCAGGCCCAAATAGTCCTGGGTAGCGTGTTCAGCGTCTTCGGCCGTGTTGACGTTCTCGCCCAGGTGGTCCATGGTGGCGTTCATCCCGGCCTGGTTGAGCACCTGGATCGCGCGCACGGCATCGTCCAGCGTGTCCCCGGCCACGAAGCGAGAGGCCACCCGGCGGGAAAGCCCCCAGCCCGAAACCAGGCGGCGGGCCCATGTAGCTGACGAGAGGTAGAGGAGAAAGGCTCTTAGCACACTGGCCTCCTGGTCAGGATGAGGGATGGAGAGGCGGCATCAAACAGGAGCCAAACGAGAATGCGTAAAACGTTGGCCCCGCGTGGTCGAACCTTAGCCGGAGCTTGTGCTGATTGACCGTCGAATCCTGAATCAGATTGTAAAGTCGAGGGGCGTCCAACCGCAAGCCTGCGCCGGAAGAAGTGCGGAAGACGTCGGCACCGATCCGGCCGACGGCTGGAGGTCCCCCGTCGAGTTCCAGACCGATGGTAGGGCTGTCGGCGGGTTCAGGATGGCGCGAGCCCAACCAGGAGGCGGGGGCCAGCACGGCGTGCACCTCGGCGGCGCGGAAGGTGAGGAAAATGTCCCCAGATCCACCCGCCAGCCGCCAGCCGTCGCCGGCGCGCTGCCAATCACCCTCCAGCCGATACCCGTCCCCTTCGGCGATGGCCCCCATGGCTAGCGGCATAACAGGTGGATCTTCGACCGGTTCCGATATCCGGCGATTGACTTCATCCGCTTGAAGTTCGGGGGTGATGGGCATGCAAACCGCGTTGGGTTCGTCCTGCTGGCGGACCAACCCGAGGGGCGTCGGCAGAGTGATCAGAGGCAGGGCCTGCTGCACCAGGTTGCGCAGGGCGGTTTCGATTCGTGAGTAACCCCGATCCCCGGCATGCGCCAAGCGGATAAACCCGTCTCGATCGATTACAAACAGCGTTGGCCACCCATGCACAGCCCACGCTGTCCAATGGGTCTGCTGGTTGTCCATGAGGATTGGCCAGCGAACCCCCAGCCGGCCGGCGGCTTGAGCTACCCAATCCGGGTCGTGAGCGAACGAAAATTCAGGGGTGTGGACGGCGATCAGAGACATATGCGGAGCATACATCCGGTGCCATGCCCGCAGATACGGTAGAGTGCGCAAGCAGTTGATGCAGGTGAAATCCAAGAAGCTCACCACCAGAGCTTGGGCCGAAGAGTCCAGCCAATTTGGTGGAGATGGCGCATTGATCCAAGGGCCAGATTGGAAGACGGGGGCGTGCACCAAGGGAGCGTCCAGAGCCATCAAATCCCATTGTAGCAGTGAACCACCGACGTGCAGCATGGGTGGTAGAATCCCGCGCTATGCTTCACGAAGGTGATCCCACCTCCCCCCACCAATCCGCGCTGACCTATCAGATTGAGAACCCCGATTGGGCCGGTCCCAGGATCCGCCGGCCCCGACGACCCGGCGGCTGGTGGATCCCGGCGGCCCTGGTGGGGGTACTCCTTGGCCTAAGCACTAGCCTGTACCTGTTGGCCCCGATACGGACCAATGTGCTCCTGCTGGGGATTGATCGCCGGCCGGGGGAGACCAACGCCAGCCGTACAGACACGATGATCATGACCACTATCGAGCCGCTTAAGCCATACGTTGGGATGCTCTCGATCCCGCGTGACTTGTGGGTGGTTCTGCCAGACGGATCCCAGAACCGCATCAACACGGCGCACTTCTTTGCCGAAGCCGAATCTCCGGGGTCGGGCCCGCAGGCGGCCAAACAGGTGGTGGCCCAGAATTTCGGCCTCACGGTGGACAACTACCTGCGGCTCAATTTCAGTGGGTTGAAGGATTTCGTAGATGCCTTGGGGGGCATGGAGATCGATCTGCCTCAAGCCATGTCCGGCTATGCCGCCGGCAGACACACGCTCAACGGCGAGCAGGCGCTGGCGTTTGTGCGTGACCGGGCTGGAAGCGACGACTTTGCAAGAATGGCCCGGGGCCAGCTCTTCCTCAAGGCGGTTCTCAAGCAGGCGGCAGTACCTTCCACATGGCCTCGCCTGCCTGTGGCAGCTACAGCGCTCATTCGGGCGATCGACACCGATGTCCCCGTGTGGGCGTGGCCGCGGCTGGGTCTGGCCGTGATTCGCGCCGGTCCGGCCGGGATCGATGGCCGAGTGATCACACGTGATATGGCGCCCGGGTTCACCACCAGTGGTGGGGCTCAAGTCTTATCCCCCGATTGGGGTCGCATCAACCCCATCCTTAAGGCGATGTTCAATCAGTAGCAACTGGGTCTTTGGCTGAGCGCGATTTTCCTGTAGGATAGTTGCACGGGAAAGTCGGAGACACAGCCCCGACAGTGGCACGAGATGGGAGGTGGGATGCTACCTATTTTGGCGGTGGTGATAGTGAGCGGGTTTCTCTTCCTTCATTTCACCGGACTCCTTGACGATGTGGGCCGGCGAGCTGCCGGGCGCGCCCTGAAAAGCCCTCCGGCATTGAAAGCCTCCGGACCTGCATCGGGCGACAAGGAGATGGACCGCCGCCTCAAAGTATTCGAGAGCTTCATCGAGAACTTGACCAGGCCGGGCGAAGAAGCGGATGATGAGCCGGGGGATGTCCGTAAGGACAATAGCCCCAAAGATTGACTTGCGCGCGTCGGCAGACGAGTCTTTAATCGTTTCAGCCGGGCACTCCACAGAGCAGAAACAGTAAGGAAGCACATTCAATGAATTCGAAACGACCAGCGCAGGGCGCTGGCATCGGCGCTCCCCAGGTTGCCGCCAAACGGAAGCGTCCTCGCCATTGCACAACTGTTGAGCCGGATTTCTCCACGCCTCTGAATGCCTTGGAGGACCATGGAAAGGAGCTAGCGGGCTATGGCAATGATCAAAATCTCGTTTGACGACACCGGCAAGGTCGTCAACACTTTCAAGCAGCAGCAGGACGATATTGGCAAGATGTTGAACCAATTGAAGTCGGCCACGGAGCAGCTTCGAGGGGGGGACTGGATCGGGAAGGGCGCCACGCAGTTCTACAAGGACATGGACGACATGCTCCTTCCGGCCGTTAATCGGCTCCAGAAGGCAATGCAGGGCGGAGCCGATCACGTCCAGAAGGCCAACGACATTATGAACAAGGCCAACGAAGACCAGAAGACTCTGTACATCAAATTGCCCGATCTGCCCGCGATCAAGATCAGCGTTGGATAGGCCGGACAGCTCCCTGAAGAAGAAACGGAGAGAATAAGACATGCCCGACGAGAAGATGATCTATGAGTCTATGGAAGCGATGGCCAAGGCCTTTCAGAATGCTCAGAAACAGCTCGCGGAATCCAAGTCGGCGATGAAAGACGCTTCAAAGACCTTGGGTGACGGCGGGCTGCTGGGCTCTGGCGGGGAGAAATTCCAGCACGCCATCGACAACGTTCTTCAGAAGAAGATCGACAAGATTGTCACCCTTATGAGCCGGCTCGAGAAAGACATCAACAAGGCGGTCCAAAGGAACAAGGCCGCCGTCCAGCAATCCAAGAAGGGCTTCTAACCGGCTCGCGATCAAGTCAAAGCAGGAGGCGGAACGATGAGTGATTTTGGCAGCGAGATTGGCAGTGCCATTGGTGGCGCCGTCGGGGGTGCCATTGGGGGCGCGATGAGCGGCTTCAACGGCCTGTTGTGCGATCCTTCCGGGATGGAGGAAGCGGCGTCGCGAGTCACCCAGCAGGCGAACGTGGTCAGCCAGGTCAAAGATATGGCGGAGAAGACGGTCAGCGTGGTCACGGGCGGCTGGGTCGGCGGCGACGCTGACGCCTACGCGATGGCCATCATGACCCAACTTCTGCCCGCGGTCGCGCTGCTTGAGGCAGCGATTGCGGATTTTAGCGGGACCATTGGCAACTCACTCGACCTTTTCAAGGGTGCCGATTCGAGCGTGGGCAAAGAAGGGGATGCGCTGAGCAGCTTGTTCAGCTCGATCATCTGATCTCTTAGTGGCTGCAGATAAGCCAGGGAGGATTTCGCATGACTGAAGTATCCATGGATTATGGGAACGTCAAGACTCAGGCGGATGTGCTTCACACGGGGTCGGAGACCTTGAATACGGTCGCCAAGGCGCTGAAGGCCACTGCAGAAAGCCTGTATGCTATCGCCTTCTTCCCGGCCATCTATCAGATGGCCCGATATGTTGAAGGGATTTCCAAAGCCACCCAGAACTTGGCGAACGTGATGGAACACTTGAGCAACGCGCTGAAGCAAGCCATTAAGGACCACCAGAACGGCGATGTGGACATCAAGGGCTACTTCAGCATGAGTATGGGATAGTCACCTGTTTCCCTCTGCGCATGTCGACGCGGCCCGCCCCCAGATACCAAGGGGCGGGCCGCGTTGGGTTTGCCTTTACAAGAGACGGCGTCTGCTCAACCAGTCCCGGAGAGGATCTGCAGCAGGGTCACGGCGGCGAAGATACCTACAACCAGAAGCACAAGACCGATGATGCCCAGCAGGACGTACAACCGGCGGGGGACCATGCGCCGCTCTGTGGGCGGAGAAGCGTAGATCTTGCTCAGATCCTTTGAAAAATCAACCACGTTGCCATACCGACCGGACGGAGATACCGCCTTCTCCAACACGCCTACAACGCCCGATTGTTCCAGCTCGGGCCGGCCCACGGAGAGCGGATTGCGAACCTTGATTACCACATCGCGAAGCTGCTCGTCCCGGCGAAGCACATGCTCATACCCGGGTCTTCCAGCTAACATTTCGTAGAAGATCATTCCAAGAGAGTACACGTCCGCCGCGGGCGACAACCCGCCGGTCTGGCCGGCGCCGAGCACCTCGGGAGCCGTGTAGGCGGGCTCAAGAAGGTGGTTCCAATCGTAGCGCCCATCCGCCTCTTCGGCGGTGAGGAGGAAACCCAAATCGAGGAGCGTTGGCCGCAGATTGCCATCACGATCGGTGTCGACAAGGATGACATCTGGAGTTAGGGACAGGTGGCAGCGTTTGTTGTTGGCCAACGGCTTGAGGGCCTTGGCAACTGTGGAGATCAACCACGCAGCCTGGGTGTGCCAGACCTGGGGCATTTCGAGAAGGAGATCGCTGAGGACTTTGCCTTCGGCATGCCGAAACACGCTGAAGACCCGCGGTTCGCCTCGGAAGGTGATCTCACCATAGGCTCGCTTGCCACCTCCCGGGTAGGGAGGCAGGGGGACAAGATAGAGAGGTCGGGAGCTCGGAAGGAAAGACCTGATGGTCGCCCCTAATCCGGTGGCCTTGGGAGAGATCGATGCCAAGACACCTGCTTCACGCCTCAGACGGTCGGCGTGAGCCTCGCCTGCATGGGCGACCTTTAAGAAGACCGGTTTCCCGTCCCGTTCTGCTTCGTACAGCGCCGCCGTGCGCCAGGCGCGGACAAACTTGGTGACCTTCAAATCACCCAGCATGTCGCCATAGCCGAGCAGGGCGTAGCCTTGTTCGGCGGGGCAGTCCTTGTCCTGGCACCACAGATTGCCGCTATAAGTTTCCCGTTCGCAGCGTTCGCAGAATCGGTACATGGTCTACAACCTCTGTGGGGCGCCCAAGGCGCTGCCTTCGGTGGTTATGAGCCGGGAGGAAGATCTCGGGCGGAGCTGTTGAATGGTCCGCATCATTGGCGGTAAGACCGAATCCGGTTTATCATCCAAGGGACCGTGTGGTGATCATCCGCTCCTGAGCAAAGCGCGACCATTTTAGACGAACGCTATTCGGGTTGTCAAACGACTTGGCCCCCAGAAGCAGAGGGCCAGGTCCGGCCGGTTTGATGATGGGAGATCCAATCGATGGCCATTGAGTATATTGACCGAGTTCCCCGCATTCAGCCCGAGCTTCCGGTGGGCACAGTCAACATTCCCAACCCGCCAGGCGACGACAGTTCCTCCCGGCGGGACCTGGTAAGCCTGCTCATTCCGATGGTCACTGTGGTCGGTTTTGTGTTCATGTCTGGGGGCTCTGGGAATGTACTGACCATCGTCCCCATGGCGTTGGCCATGCTGCTCTCGGTGGGCGCATCGGCCTTTCGGGGCAGGGGCGGCCGGAACACGGAGCAAGCGCGCAAAGACTACGGCGAAACGCTCACGCAAATGCGGCTGGAGATGGCACGCTCTCACAACGCCCAAAGGTTGTTCTACTATCACAACTACCCCGACGTGCCCACGTTGTACGACATCGCCGCCCGCAAGGAGAAGAGCCGGTTTGGCTCCCGTCTTTGGGAGCGCCGACCCGACGACAGCGACTTTGGGGTGGTCAGGCTCGGGATTGGGACGCGCCCTTCTACTGTGATTTATGAGTTGGGCCAATCAGGCGCGGAGGGCCAAGACGATCCTCTCTGGTCCGAAGCCAATCGCTTGGCGCAAGATTCGACGGTCGTAAGCGACGCACCGATCACCATCCCACTCCGTCCCTACCGCAGGGGCGATTCCGCCACCGAGCAGGCAGGGGAGGTCGGGAACGAAGAATCGCCGATCCCCAAGGTCATCCCATCCAAACATGCGGTTGGCGTGTTTGGGGCCAATCCAACCAACACGTCCGATTTCGCCCGGGCTATGATTGCCCACTTCGTGACGTTCCACTCCGCCGTGGACACTCGTCTGCATGTTGTAGGATTGCCCGGAAACAAGGAGAGCTGGGAGTGGGCCGAGTGGTTGCCGCATTGCAATGCGCGCGAGATTGGATTTGACGACAGCGACAGCAACCGGCCCGAGAATATCGATCAGCTTTGCTTCTCCTCGAACAAGGATGACGTCTCCGAGTTCTGGATGCGCCTGAAGCGCGAGCTGGATCAAAGGCAGCTCCGCCTCAATGAATCGGGGGATGACGAGAAAAAGGGCGCCTCGGACGTCTCACTGCCCTTCAATCTGGTCGTGGTGGATCTGCTGGGCGACATGCCTGAGAATTCACCGCTGGCCGAGGTCGCTTCGGAAACCGTCGTCGCCACGATCACCAAGGAAGGGCCTATCTTGGGGGCAGCCGTCATCTTCCTGGCCAATGATCCCTCCCAGGTGCCCAGTGACTGCCTGGCGATGGTGGAGGTGGCCGCCGTTGGGCCTAAGGTCGTGTTCCGGTATGCCGAAGTGGGCGTCAACTCCACTCGCTATCTGGGCGACGCCGACCTGGCAAGCAGCAGTGACGCCAAGCAGAACCTGTCGGCCATGATCCGCCGTCTGGATGTCCGGCGGCCGGCGGGGTCCGATCTGCCCAGCTCGGTCGACCTACTTCAGATGCAGTCACGACTCGAATCGCGCCGCATCAAGACGGTCGACAAGCTGGATGTCGAGAACAAGTGGAAGACGAGCATTCTCCCTGAGCGATCCGAGTGGTTGCGGGCCCCTATCGGGATGACCAGTATGCGCGACATACGGACGCTGGTCTTCTCCGCCAAAGAGGGCGGAGATGGGGTGCATGGGATGATCGCCGGGACCACCGGTTCCGGCAAGTCGGAGCTGCTGCTTACCCTGATTGCCTCCATGGCCGTCAAATACGATCCGCGCTTGGTCAACTTCGTCCTGGTGGACTTCAAGGGCGGGGCGGCTTTTGAACCTTTCCGAAAACTGCCCCACTGCGTGGACATCCTCACCAACTTGGAAGCCAACGCCGTGGAGAGGATGTTCGTCGCCATCCAGGCCGTGATGGACGACCGCAGCCGACTTCTCGCCATCAGCAACGCCAAGGACCTGGTGGACTACCGCAAGAAAGTCATCCCGCGCTTGCGGCCCGAAGACCCGCTGCCGCGCACATTCCCTCACTTGTTCATCATCGTCGACGAGTTCGCCGAGATGATCGCCGCCAACCCGGACTACAAAGACAAATTTGAAAGTATCACCCGGCTGGGTCGTGCCTTCGGCGTGACGCTCATTCTGTCGACGCAGCGGCCGGCCGGCGTTGTGACCGATCAGATGCGAGCCAACATGAAGTTCCGGATTTGTCTGAGGGTAGAAACCCCGGACGACAGCAAGGAACTGCTGGGACGGCCTGATGCGGCCTTTCTCCCCAACAAAGGTGGCCGCGGCTATATTCAGGTCGGCAATGATGTGTTGGTGCCGATCCAGGTTGCACGCGTCGGCGGCGACTACAGCGACGACCGGACCGTCGTTCTGAGAGACGTGATCTGGCTGGATGAAGAAAAGACCCCTGGAGCCGATGCGACCGGCGATCAGCCGCTGTACTCTGATCTGGAGATTGCCGAAGCTCTGGGCCTGGACGCGGGCGAGTCCCCGACCACGATGTTGGATTGGATCGTCGGAAGCGCCGTCATCCGCGCCCGACAGGACGGCGTGCCGGCGCAACGCAAACCGTGGCCCGATCCGCTGCCGCAGAACCTCTCCCTGACGGACCCGGTCGACGCTCGCTACCTAAACACAGAGCGATCAGTGTCCGACGACAAGACGATCGTCATCAATGAGGATCTCGACGCGTGGCTCAATAACGACAAGGAAGAGTCCATTTGGCCCGAGCTGGATCCGAAGTCGATTCCACCATTGAGCTCTTCGATTGGGCTGGTGGACAACCCTTATCGGGCGGAGCAGCGGCTGCTTACCGTCGACCTGGCCGACGGCCCGGTGGTGCTGTTCGGCGCCGCCGGTCGCGGCAAGACGACCTTCATCAAGAGCCTGTTGCTAGGCCTGGCTGCCACACGCACGCCCGACGACCTTCACATGTACGCCCTCGACTTCGGCCGAGGCGGATTGAAGCCTATCCAGGATCTTCCCCACATTGGGGCTGTGATCGACGTTTCCGAGACCAGCCGTGTGGACCAACTGGTGCGGATGATCCGCAGCATTGTTAACGAACGCCAGGAGGTGCTCGAATCCTACCTGTCGCTGGACGATTACAACACCAAAAACCCAGACAAACGTTTCCCTGACGTGGTGGTCGTCATCGACAATTTCGCCGAATTCCAGGAGAGCTACGAATACCAAATCCAAGAACTGATGACCCTGGTGCGCGATGGGCGCGCTTTCGGGATCAACTTCGTCATCACCGCCGGATCACCCTCCGACATCGGGGGCAAGTTCTTCAACTTGTTGACCCAGCGCATGGCCTTGTCCCTGGCCGATGACAGCCATTATGCCGACCTGGTCGGTCGTGGTGCCCGCCGATTTGACAACGTACCGGGGCGCGGTCTCCTTTCGATGGTCGTCGAGGACGAGCCTAGGCCGGTCGAGTTTCATGTAGGCATTCCGGGACGTCCGGATGCCTTGAACGACACCGACGAAGTCGACGGTTTCCAGATGGTCTCTCAGCGCATGGAGCGGGTTTGGACGGCCATGGGCGGGACCCGCCCGGCGGCCGAGCTGCCTCGAGCCATCGGGTTGTTTGGCATGTACTCTCTGTTGGAAGAGAAGGACGTCAGCCGGATCGGTGACATCCCGATTGCCGACAACTGGAAATGGAGCATGGTCCCTGAAAATCAGGAGTGGCTCCGGGCACCCCTGGGCCTGATCAGCAGCCGGGAGGTGCGCAGCATCGTCTTTTCGGCCAAAGCCGATGGAGACGGCGTGCACGGGATGGTGGCCGGGACGACGGGGTCCGGCAAATCGGAACTCCTGCTTACGTTGATCGGGGCGATGGCCATCCGCTACGACCCGCGCATCGTCAACTTCGTGTTGGTGGACTTCAAGGGCGGTGCGGCTTTCGAGCCGTTCAAGAAGCTCCCGCATTGTGTGGACATCGCCACCAATCTCCAGGGCAACGCCGTCGAGCGTATCTTCGTGGCCATGAAGGCCGAGTTGGACCGGCGCGCCAAACTGTTGGCCGATGCCCGCGTCAATGATTTGGTCGACTATCGCCGAAAGGTGATCCCCACCCTGAAAGAAGGGGACAGCCTGCCGAACACTTTCCCGCATTTGTTCATCATCGTCGACGAGTTCGCCGAGATGATCATGGCCAACCCCGAGTACAAGGCGCAGTTCGAGAGCATCACCCGTCTTGGCCGCGCCTTCGGCGCCACCCTGATCCTGGCCACCCAGCGGCCGGCGGGGATGGTCACCGACCAGATGAAGGCCAACATGAAGTTCCGCATCTGCCTGCGGGTCGAGACGCCGGAGGACAGCAAGGAGCTCATCAAGCGCGACGACGCGGCGCGTTTGCCACCGATTGGCGGCCGCGGCTACATTCAAGTCGGCTACAGCGGTCTGACGGAGCTTCAGGCGGCTTGGGCCGGATCGGACTATACGGATGACCAGCCCGATCCCGTTTACACGACCGAAGAGATCGTGAAGGCCCTGGATATGGCCGAAGGGACCAAACCCGGCATCCTGATCGACTGGGTGGTGGGTGCCCTGGCGGCTGAAGCCGTGCGCCAGGGCGTACCCAAACAAACCAAGCCATGGCCCGATCCGCTGCCCGCGCTGCTTCCGATCAACGAGCGGATCGACGCCTTCTACATCAACAGCGCTCGCAGCAGCCGTGTGAAAACCCTGGTCATCGGCCCAGACATTGAAGCCTGGATCAAGAACGACAAAGAAGAGCCGCTATGGCAAGCATGGGACTGGAGTGGGCCGCTCCCCATGCGCGCCGACTTCGGGTTGGTCGACAATCCGTTCAATGCCGAGCAGCAATTGCTGTCCATCGATTTGTCCACCGATCCGGTGGCTGTCTTCGGGGCTGCCGGCCGGGGGAAGACGACGTTTGTCAAGTCGCTGCTTCTGAGTTTGGCCGCCACCCACAGCCCGGCCGAGCTCAACATCTTTGCGCTGGACTTCGGTCGCGGCGGGCTGAAATCGATTGCCAGCATGCCGCACGTGGGCGCAACCATCGATGCCTCGCAGCCGGAGCGGGTGGAGCAGCTCTTCCGCCTGATCGCGGGACTGATGAAGGATCGTCAGGAGCGCCTGGCATCGTATGCATCGATGGAGGACTACAACGCGCAGAAGAAGGACAACCCGGACCAGTTGATCCCGATGGTGGTTATCGTGATCGACAATTTCGCCGAGTTCAGCGAGAGCTACGAGCACCTCATGCCGGATTTGATCGCCATGGTGCGTGATGGACGCTCAATGGGGATCTACTACGTGGTCACGGCCAGCCAGATGAATGAACTCCCCAACAAGCTGTACAACGCCTTCTCGGAGCGCCTGACTTTCACATTGGCCGATCCCCAAGGCATGAAGGAAATTGTCGGCCGAGGCGCCTTGGGTTTGGTGGATGTGCCCGGCCGAGGTTTGATCAACATTGAAGGTCAGCCGCTCGAGTTCCACGTGGCGATGCCGGTGGTCGAAGGTGAGAAAGATCCCTACACCATGTTGGCAGAGCGCATGGAGAGGGTTTGGGTGGGGCAGGGCGGAAAGCGTCCGGCTGCCGAACTGCCTCGCTCGGTGACCCTGTTCGAGATGTACTCGATGCTGCTCGGTAAGCGGGTTGATCAGTTGGGTGACCTGCCGATCGCTGAGAATTGGAAGAAGAGCATGGTCCCTGAAAATCAGGAGTGGCTTCGGGCACCCCTGGGCCTGATCAGCAGCCGGGAAGTTCGCGAGATGGTCTTTTCCGCCAAAGCTGATGGCGACGGCGTCCACGGGATGGTGGCCGGGACGACCGGTTCAGGAAAATCCGAGCTGATCCTGACCCTGATCGCGGCCATGGCCATCAAGTACGACCCCCGCATCGTCAACTTCGTGCTGGTCGATTTCAAGGGCGGGGCTGCCTTTGAACCGTTCAAGAAGCTGCCCCATTGCGTGGACATCGCCACCAACTTGCAGGGCAACGCTGTCGAGCGGATCTTCATCGCTATGAAGGCCGAACTGGACCGGAGGGCGAAACTGCTGGCGGACGGACGGGTCGGTGATCTGGTCGAGTACCGAAAGAAGGTTATCCCCCGGCTTAAGCAGGACGACGATCTTCCCGATACGTTCCCGCACCTGTTCATCATCGTCGACGAGTTCGCCGAGATGGTGACCCAAAACCCTGAGTACAAGGCGCAGTTCGAGAGCATCACCCGGCTGGGCCGTGCCTTCGGTGCCACGCTGATTCTCGCCACACAGAGGCCGGCGGGCATGGTTACCGATCAAATGCGCGCCAACATGAAGTTCCGGATCTGCCTGCGGGTTGAGACGGCCGACGACAGCAAGGAGCTGCTGAAGCGTCCTGATGCGGCCACGCTGCCCCCGCTGGGCGGCCGGGGCTATATCCAGATTGGCGGCGGGGCGCTGATTGAGCTCCAGGCGGCCTGGGCCGGCGGGGAATACCACGACGATGGCAATGACCCGGTCTACAAGAAACAGGAGCTGCTCGATGCGTTGGGTGTGCCGGAGGACAGCCAGCCCGGGATTCTGATCGACTGGCTGGTGGCGGCCATGGGCGCCGAAGCCAAACGCCAGAAGGTGCCCAAGCAGTTCAAGCCATGGCCGGACCCGCTGCCCGAGAATCTGCCCATGGACCTTCCGATCGATGCCAGTTATATGCAAGGGTCCAGGCCCGGCGACCAGGTCGTGCTCGACCAGGCTGTGGCCAAATGGATCGCCAGCCCCAGGTCCAAGACCCTGTGGGGGGATACGGACTGGTCGAAGCCGATCCCGATGCAGGCGCCGATAGGCGTGATTGACAACCCCTTTCAGTCGCGCCAGATGGTCTACAACCTCGACCTTGCGGCCGACCCGGTGATCGCCTTCGGGGCGGCGGGGCGTGGCAAGACGACATTCGTGAAGTCGGTCATCCTCTCCCTGTGTGCATCGCACTCGCCTGAACAGCTTCAGATCTTCGCCCTGGACTTCGGGCGCGGCGGGCTCAAGTCGTTGCGCACGATGCCGCACATCGGCGGGATCGTTGATGCCAACGAAGACGAGCGGGTTGAGCGGTTGCTGCGCATGGTGCGCTACACAATCGACGCACGTGTAGCGAAGCTTACCAACTATGACTCGGTCGAAGAGTACAACGCCGCCAATCCCAAAGATCCGATGCCGGCGGTCCTGGTGGTCATCGACAATGTCGCAGAATTCAGAGAGTCCTTTGAGAACTATCTCGAGGGACTTATCGGCCTGGTCAAGGATGGCCGCGCGTTCGGGATCTACTTCCTGATGACGGCCAACATCATCGGCGATGTCCCGGGGAAGCTTTTCAACACACTCGGCCAGCGTCTCAGTTTCAACCAGCTCGACCCTCTGGACTACTCAATGATTGTCGGCAAAGGCGGCATCAACCCGAACAACGTTCCCGGGCGTGGTCTGATGGTGGCTACGATCGATACCAGGCCCCAGCCTTTGGAGTTCCACACCGCCGTGCCAGGTGGGGACCCGGACAGCGAAATGTACCGGTCGCTGTCGGACCGCATGGCTTCCGTGTGGGAGAGTTTGGTCGAAGGCAATCCGGAACTGGCCGCAAGGAAAGCCAAGCCGGTTGAGATCTTGCCGGAAATGATCGACCTCAAGACCGTCTTGCCGGCGATGGGCAAGGGGCCGAAGGCGGTGACCGCCCCGATTGGGGTGAACGATCTCGATCGCGAGCCGACCCTGGTCGAGTTCACCTCAAAGGGTCCGCACTGGTTGGTCATGGGTCCACCTATGACGGGGAAGACGACCACCATGCGATCGCTGGTGCTATCGCTGGCGCATTCCTATTCACCCGAGCAGGTGGCGATGGTGCTGGTCGATCCGTCCGATCCGGCGCGCCGTTTCTTCAACTTTGGCGCCGGTGATGGCAACTCCCTGGACAGCCTCCCGCACGTGTTGGCCACCGTCACCAATGCCGACGAGATGGATCGGGTGGTCAAGCGGTTGGCGGCGGAATATGACGACGCAATGCGGGAGACGCTGACGGGGCACAAGAATCTGTTCGTTCCACAGGACAACGAGGCGCGTACGATCGTGGTCATCCTGGATCACTACGACGATGTGGAGCTGCTCAATGGTTCCGGCCTGGGAACGCTGGATCTGGCGGAGGTAGGCAAAGGCAAGAACATCAGCTTTGTTATTGCCGGCAGCATGGATATTACCCGGGACAGCAGCGACAAGCTGCGCCGACGGACCGAATCGGGTCGTTATACGCTTGTGCTCAACGACGTCGAAGCGGTCCGTTACATGGGAGTACGGGGGCTGTCCATGCCCTCCAAGGATCTGCCGCCCGGTCGAGGCTACCTGGTCAAGGCGGTGACGGCCGCCCAAACCCAGATATGCCTTCCGTTCATCGAAGAGGCCGTTAACGGAGCCGGGCCAGATGCCCAGCTGTCGAAGATTATCGGGGAAATCAAGAAGAAGTTCCCTCAGCGTGCGATGTGGAGCTATCACGCAGCTGACCTCTCGGCGCTGGAGACGGCGTTGGGAGTTGAAACCACTGAGCCGGTTGAGGAGACCCAACCCACCTATGTCCCGGACCAGGTTTCCCCTGAGGCCGCTCAGGCAGCGGCGGATCTGGAACAGGTCCTGGCAGATCAAGCAGCCATGTTGAAGAGCATGGCCGCTGTGGAAACGCCCACCACCTTCAATTTCACAACGGTCGAGATTCCAGATGACAAGCCCAGCGGTAAGGCCAAGTCTTCTTCAAAGTCCAGCTCCAAGAAGTCGGCCGCCAAGTCCAAAGCGGGGGCCAAGCCCAAGGCGAACAAGAAGGCTGCGCCGAGGCGCGCCAGCAAGATAAGTGAGCCCAAACCCAAACAAACGGGCAAGAAGAAGTAGGGAGGGATAATGGACCGGCTTAATCTCACCCTGGATATCCGTGCCAACGACATCGGCAGCAAAGAAGTCAATGTCCGAAGCAGCCTGCTTGTCGCCAATTTTCTGGCTGAGATTCAGGACAAGTTCAATCTGGATGGGACACTTGAGCTGCGTGCCGGCGAGGGTGCTTCCCCCATAGAACTGAATCAGCCGCTGATTCAGGCTGGGGTCGAAGAGGGCACCACGTTGGTTTGCGACCGGGTAGAAGAAGACACGGGCACGCGTGATGCGATCCTGCAGGGGATCCGGCAGCCCTTCGAAGAAGGGCAGTTCAAACGGGTCTACCTCGAGGAAGAGCACACGCTGACCGAATATGATCTCAGCTGGCAGCCGGCGATCATTGGCCGGCTGGATCACCGTGACCCCTCCAAAAACCGGCTCCTGGCTGTCGATCTCGAGAGCATCGAGGACTTGCCTACGGTATCTCGCCACCATGCGTGCCTGACAGCCAAGGGGGGCAAGTTCTTCATCGAGCAGCTGGCGGGCCGCAACCCGACCCTGCTGGATGGAAAGGAAATTAAGGCCGGCCGCAAGTATCCGTTGGCGGCCGGCTCCCGGGTCGAGGTGGGGAATGTCTCTTTGACGTTCTACATCATCACCTAGTTGTGAAAACTTTCACAATGTGGCCGGCGACCAGCGGATTTGGTCGCCGGCCACATTGTTCATCCGGCTAGCCGCTCCAGTCCTCGGGATCGGGATTGTCGATCAGGTGGGTCCGGTCATCGGCTGTGCCTGAGTAGGGGCTGGCATTCTCCTCGGTTTTGGCGAAGTTAAACTGCAGCTTGACGCCCCGCTGGGCAAGATCGCCTAGCACAATCTCGTCTCCGTCCGCCAGCACCACCGGTGAATCGGCCTGCATCCGCCGGCCATTCAAGCGCGTCCCGGCGCTGGAGTTGTTGTCCGTGAGACGGAAGGCGTTGTCGTCGTTCAGCTCGATGGTGCAGTGCATCCGGCTCACAGAACTCTCGGCATCGCTGTAAAAGGAGATATCAGCCTGGGATGGATCGCGGCCGATGGACACCTTGAGGCTGGTGATCTTGAGGCGTTCGCCGATCATTCCGCTGGGCCCTTCGAGCACGGTCAGCGTCGCCAGCGCCAGCTCGGGGACCTCAGGTTGGAACATGGTGCGCATGACCTGGTCGTCGGCCTCGCCGCCCACGTCGCCGGAAGCCTTCGAGCGGCCGCGCATAAAGAGAATGGCTCCGCCGATAACCACCACCGCCAGCAGGCCGAGAAGACAGAGAAGCGGCACGCCGATTTTCGCCGCCAGCGGAACGTTCTGGAGCAAACCGCCG
>Ga0307417_10000469_pt1 | contig 16419 bp, 14 predicted proteins | sample SalMarWE160210MG_2_FD_202514 | JGI IMG/M metagenome (GOLD analysis project Ga0307417, IMG submission 202514) | Salt marsh sediment microbial communities from the Plum Island Ecosystem LTER, Massachusetts, United States - WE1602-10 | ecosystem: Environmental > Aquatic > Marine > Intertidal zone...
AAGGGCTTGGAAAGGAACAGGGAAAGGAAGTTGTCGACCTCTCGACCTCTGACCAGCCCATTGGATAGGTGTAAGGTCGTGGGGTCGGCGGAATAGCGGGAGCAGTCGAAGGCGATACCGGTCTGGGTGGTACAGGTGCGCCGGGCGTTCTCGTAGTCCAGGTTAATGAACTGGATGAACTGGCCACTGACCAACAGGTTGGTCAGCACATTGACCTCCGCGCCCAGAACATACTTGAGCATATCCTGCTTTTCGGTGCGCAGGGCCCCCTCCAAGTCGCCCAGGGCCAGTAGCCGCTTGTCCACCACCGGCTGGAGGGTATCCTTGTCATACAGAATCTCGCCGCGCAGCACGATGGGGGCGAATGCGGTATCCAAAGCGTAGTCAAAAGACGCGCCGAGGCTGTGCACCCGCTGATAGTGCTCGGTGAAGCGCAGCTTGGCGGCGTTTGGGCTGAGACCGTTGGAGCCCAGTGTCCCCACCAGATCGGGATTGACCGCCCCATAGTACTGGTTGGTGACCGGATTGCGGAGCAGTACGGTGACGGTATTGGCACCTGTCGGATCTATGTTGCCTGGAGCATTGTCCCGGGTAATCAGCGCCCCATCCGCGAGGGCGGCACCGGTGGCGGGATCGAGGACGGTGCCCCGGCCTCTCAGCTCGGTCACCAACCGCTGTCCGGTCACCGCATCGTGCCAGCTCAGGTCCACTGCCGGATTGGCGTCATAGTGATAGAAATAGTTCAGCGAGAAATTGAAGCCACCGCGGGATCCTTTGAAGCGCGTGCCGTAGTTCAAATCGAGGTCGTCGGGCTGGTCTACCCGATATTCGGTGGTGAGGGAGCTGTGCTGGGCATTCTCCGCAAAGGTATTGAAAGTGGCGAAGGTGGCGTTGGACATGAATTCGAAGGCCGAAGTGGCGCTCGAGGGCGTCCAGCTGACATCGCTCGGCAGCGCCCCGGTCACCGGCAGCAGGTTGGTGACGTTATCGTTGCCGTTTGGATCCCCCGGAAAGAGGCCGTTCTGGGTGATGTCGTTCAGCACGATATAGCCGGGCCCGAAGCTCACCGGGGTTTGGGTGCCATCGCAGCCTGTGGCAGGGCAAGGGAAGGCGGTAACGTTCTGTTGGCTCGCGAAGCCGTCAACTGTGAGGCCGGTAAAGGGGGCGAGGCCGGCCGGATTCAGGCCCCCCGTGAACAGGCCGCCGGAGGCCGCGTTGGAGAAGCTGGAGGCGACGTTGGCGAGATTCGGCGCTATATGCAGAAAGCCGTTGACCCGCCCGGTAATGGAGTCCACACCCTTCAGCAGGAAGGGATGTCCGGAATCGCCGTTGGCATTGAGGCCCGGGATCTTGTTCTCTTCATGTTGGGAGAAAATGAGCTGGATGTTGCCATTGTCCCCGATGTTGCGCTCGGCATTCAGCATCCATATGGGGATGCGCGACTCCGCCATGGTGTCCTGGTCAAACTCGCGGAAATCGGTGGGGTTGATGATATCGAGCAGCTTGATGCCGTCGGCGGTGCCCCATACCACCTGCTGCTTACCCAGGCGCAGGCTCCAGCTTCCGAGCTCGGTATCCAGGTACAGCTCGCGCAGCCAATCGTGGGCGGTATAGAGCTTGTAACCCCGGTAGTCGTCGTTCACGCCCTCGGCGTCATAGATCAGGTTCAGATCGGCGTGCCAGGAGGTGCTCTCGGCGAGCTCATCGTTCAAGAACAGGCGGGCCTGATTCTGGAACTTGAGCAGGTCACCGCCCTCATGGCCGCTCCGGTCCAGCATCCCTTTGGCCTCGCCGGTGACCTGACCACCCTGCGCGAAGATGGCGGTTTCATTCTTCAGATAGCCACTGAATTCCACCTCGGCGCACGCTATACCGGGCAATGCCAAAGTCAGCCCGATGGCCATGGCGATAGGTGCTTGCTTGTAGATCATGATTCCTCTCACCCCCCGTGTCGTTTTTGGTTCTCATGCCGTTGAGACCGCCGCAAGGGACGGCCCGGCATCGCAGCGGCCCATGTCGGGAAGCCAACAGTGCCGTCACCTTGTTAGGGCCACGGAAAGAAATAATCGTCCCAAGATTGCGGCGGATATGGGGTCGGATTCAAGGCGCGGCAAGGGGCGCATAGCCCGGACCATGTAACGCTTGCCGCAGCGCAGAAGCCGGCGCCAAAGACCAGCAAGATTGGATGATTATTTCTTTCCGCGGCCCTTATTGCCCTTTATCGCTTGATCTTGCGCAGAGTGCTCTCCGACCATTTCCTGGATGGCCAGCTCTGGTTGAATTCCACCACTTCCTGAGGAATTACCGCCCAGGTCTCGTGCCCCGTGGCGTAGGTCTTGCCGTACCAATATTTCCAGGATTGGGCGCGTGGGTCGGGCAACCCCAGGCTTTCCCAATCACGATCGATGACCTTCACCTTGTCGCCACCCTTGAAGTACTCGGTGCGGTAGTCGGCGAAAGTCTTAGTATCCACATAGCTGATCCGGTAGTCGTACCACCAGTTGCGTCGCTTGGTGGTGCTCTTCAGCTTGTACACCTCCTTGCCCTTGGGAGTACAGGCGGCCTTCGGCGGATTCGGCAGGTATTTGACCTCGACGTTGGGAATGGCCCCAAGGCAATCGTTAAAGATCTCCTTTCCAAGCAGCTCATGGATCTCGTCCTTGGGCTTGCGCAGGGTGACGTCGCCGAAGGTAAAGTCTGTGCCTCCCCAGGCATCGTCATGGGCGGGTTGGGCAAAGCGGCGGATCTTACGCAGCGCCGGGAGCCAGATGGAGTAGGACTGACTCTTGTCGTCGTCAGTGAAATCGGTGATCAACATACCGGTGCCACGGAGCTTGCCGGAACGGAAGATCGCCAGGTCCATGGCTTTGATGTCGCTGTCCGCCGGGTAGTCGTTGTTGAGGTAGCGCTCCAGGGTGACAGTGGTGGGCGAGCTATCCTTTGCCTGGTTGACCAGCACCGTTATGGTCCTGCCCTTCTTGGCGATGCCATAGTTTTTTAGGGTATAGAAGTGATTGACGACATATATCTGACGGGCGATCTCGTCCGCATCCGGGGTACCGGATGGCAGGGGCAGGTCTTTGGGGACAACTCCCGCGAGGGCGGCGAGAGACAAGCCGGATAGGGCGGCAGCAAGGCTGCCGCGAAGCCAACGCGATTGCATATTCGCCTCCTTAAAATGAAAAGGATTGGAAATCCAACGGCCTGCGTGACAGTATCCGCCCGTCGGGCGGATGGGTCAAGGCGCGAGCCGCGCCCGTTCTGTTCGTATCCGCAGGCGGGCGAGAGCCCTTTTTCGGCGCAGGGAGGGGTTGGGGGCGGGAGGGGAGGAGAATTCGGCGGACACCGTTCGACGGTCAACGGCTGGCCCGACCGCCCGCGCCGGTCGTCGGCCTCGATGCGGGCCGAGGCATCGAGGGAGAACCCGCCGCCGTGCTCTGATCGCTCCATCTCCTTGCGATGCTCCTAGTCCCACGAATCGGCCGGGGCAGGGGGCAAGGGTGCCACGTTCCCCTCGATGTGCCGCGTAACGAACTTGTATGCCTTCTTCCCAATCTTCGGGCCGAATTGCCTGCTCGCTTCTATGGCACTCATGAAATGGAGGCCTCCCCACAGGCGGGACAGACCGCACTCATGTGCAAAGTCGGTCCAGGTCTCCCATGGGGCGAGCATGATGTCCTCTCGCGGTGTGACCCCAGGCTCGACGGTTGAGGAGCCCACCGGCGCGGGAACAGACCAATTCAGTCCGCCACTGCCGAAAAAACGTCTCGCGGCTTCTGCTTGCGCCTCACACATTGCGATCGAGACGGACGGATATTCCGGGTGATCCGGCAGGTTCAGGTATTCCTTCCACTCACTCGCCGGCAGATCGGTCACGGTGCCCTGGACCGGCCCACCCCAAGCCGTTAGCGGCCGATCGCCATAGAGATAGCGAATCGCGCTAAATGGGCGCACGGAGCTCCACTTGGTCTTCTCATTCCAGGAGACGATTCCGGCATCAAACGCGGCGACATTCGTCATGAGGTCAAGTTGAATAAACTCCTGCAAACTCAAACCGTGCGACTGGGCCGCGAACAGGACGGAAAACCCGAGACCGCGGATCTTGTTGTTGAACAGCTCGGCAGCCATCTTTTGGTAATCCGTGAGATTCGCCGAGGCCTCCAGCACCTCATCGGCCTGCTCCTTGTAGGCATGACGCCCGTGCCGTCCCCGCGGATCACCGGCAGACGGCCTGGGGGTGTGGAACTCATTGGGGTCGTCGAAGGAGTAGGGTCTGAACATAGCGATACTGCGGCGTGACGAACTGCTGCACGTGGAAGGCTCCATTGGCCATTGCGATAATCCTGGGCTGCCACTTGGACGGATGGCGAAGCCTGTAAGCCGTATTCACCGGTTTGAAGCTCGTGTAATCCGCGTATGGCTCCAGATTGTACGTACGGCCCCAGTAATCCCCCAATTGGTTCGTGCCATCATGCTCCCGGAAGGCCACAACCCCTTCGCCCGCGAGGTTCCCGATACCCTCCGGGGTCTCCGTATTTGTAGAGGGGTTATCTGGGTCGAGCCCTACATGGACCAGCATGTTGCGCCAATCCTCGTTCCTGTTCGGCAGCAGGCTGTTCAGCACGTGGTAGCTGGCGTAGAAGCACGCGATGTTGATGTTCCGGTTTGTCATGCTTTCGCTCGCCGGACGACGGCCTAGCCTGGAATACACCCCTACCGCCGTGGGATGATATGGTGCCGAGGCGTCATACAAGGCATTCGTGATCAAGGTCGTTGTCCGAATCACCAACGAGACAAATGGCTCAATTTTCGCGATCCGAAAGAGAAACTCCTCACAACCCCTCTCTGTACTGCATGGTTGAGGCAACCCATGGTAAACGATTAGGTGTTTTTGCCAGGAAAGTCAAGGTATCCCGTACCAGATTCAAAGGCTTTGTCGCAACTACCTCTCCCGTCTTCGCATAGAACTGCCCAGAAAGGGACGTTTGACTGGTTTGCGCGGAGTTTGGCAATCGATACCAAGACCCTCTCTTCCAATCTCCTTGGCCAGGGATCTGTGCACATCCTCGAGGGTATGCTCGGTGGTCCTCTGGAACGCATAACGTCGGGCCGGGGCCCGGGGGAGACGCGCAGCATAGAGCCAGGTGATGGTGGTGGCGGCGACGCAGAATTGCAGATGATTGGTCACCGCCTAAGGATTGCGGGTCCGGGCGCTGCCGAGGCGGGCGCCGTACTTCCTTTGTCCTCCGGACCGGCCCGGGGCGGACTCGGGCAGGCCGTAGAGGGGGCGGCATTGACTCGCAGCCACGAGAGCAGATGGGCACGCCCGCCCAATTGTGTGCGCAGCGGCTTGGGCTTGATCAGGCCGTTGTTGCCGGGCCAGCTGTCGGTGACGACCACCACCGGGACATCGGTAAACACCCGAGCCGGTGCTGCGATCAACCGCACGCCGGCTCAAGCTTGCTGCGACAGACGACCAACTGGCCGCGGACCTTGGTGATACCGCGAATTGAGCCCCTGTTCACCTTCAAGCCCATGCTTTTGTTTACAAATGTGTCATTCTCGATCGCCCCTCGCAGGCGCCGGAGAGCCGTTGAGCAAATGCTTATATGCCTTTATATTTGTAGATGCTAATGTACGAATGCGATCATTCACCAATGTGCTCGGCTGCCGCGCCCACACTCAGGGTTCCGGGGCATCTGATTTTTCTGTTGGAGGAGCGGGAGGGATGGCGCTGCGGGGCTTGTTCGCGCGCCGGCTGGGAATTCCCATGGAAAACGTGAGCCAACCGCAATATTGCAAAGCTTCGTGGCGGCTCGCGACCAGACCGCCGTCCGGGGGGTGCGCGCATCCCCACCGGCTGGGTACTGATCCCGTTTACCGGCGCTGTGCTGGTGGGCATTGCCGCACGCGCCTATTGCGGGCACTTGCCCGATGCCGAGAAGGCGCTCCCGACTGCGGCTGTGGAGCTCTTGCCCGGCTGGCTCGTGGTCATCAGGATCGCTACGTTTCTGGCAGCGGTCTGCTCCACAGCAGACTCCCAGCTCCTGGTATGTGCGTCGAGCGTCAGCCACTACCGCTGGCACCGCATTAGAGGCGCGGCGCAAATGGCACCGTCCGGAAACGGCCAAAGAGAGGTGCCCTGCCAAAATCTACCTCGCGGACGCCGGCCGTCTCGTGACACCAGTCCAAAGCGGATTATGAACCATCCGGACCGTCCACCCTCTGCGTTTCTTGCCGCGAACGGTTACCTCGGCATCCTCACGACGATACGGTAGTGACAGTAGCAGATCGCGTGTGATAATTTGCGATGATGACTCCTTAGTGTGCTCCTCGTTCGAGACTGTGGGGACAGCACGAGCGCTGGAGCACCCACGAGTCATGCTTTCGGCAAAGCCAATGGACTCTGACCACGTGCCGGCGACGTGGGTTTGTTGCTCCGCACCAAAGAGATAACGTAAAGAGAGGATTGCCGAGCTCAAAACAGCGCTAGTCAACCATTGGGGAGTCAAGGTATGGCAAAGAACGTCATGGTCGAGGAGGACAAAGAGTCCTTGAAAAGCATGGGGTGGTCGGAGATCTGGTTGAAGGAGGATTGGTGGGCCATCTGGCTGGGGCTGGGTATCGTGGTCGTGGCATACCTCTTCTTCGCCAACGGTGCATCGATCAAGTGGATTGCGGTCACTCCTGGAAAATGGTCGACGTTTGACCAACTGATCGGTCACTTCACGTCGCACATCACCCAATACATCGCCCAGTTCATCATGTGGCTAATCGTGCTGAGCGTGAGCATGCGCATCATGGGCCACAAGCTGGGCGAGTTCATCCCTTCGTTCGTGTTCATCTATGTGGTGTCAATCCTGATCTTCATGGTCGGGGCCTGGAATCATGCGCACGACTACAACCTCGAGCCGCCGCTGGTGGCCTTGCTCCTGGGGATGGTGATCTCCAACCTGGTCGGTCTGCCGCGGTGGATGGACACCGGGTTCCGCGTCGAGTACTACATCAAGGTCGGTATCGTGCTGCTGGGCGCCACCCTGCCCTTTACTCTGGTGATCTGGGCGGGACCCGTGGCAATCTTCCAGGCGTCGATCGTCTCGATCACCACGTTCCTGGTGATCTACTTTGTCGGACGTCGCTTGGATATCGATCGGCGCCTTTGCGCGACGCTGGGGGCCGGTGGCGCGGTCTGCGGCGTTTCGGGCGCCATCGCCATCGCCGGTGCGGTTGGCGCCAAGAAGGAGCATGCACCCATCGCCATCACCATGGTGATCGGCTGGGCGATTGTGATGATCTTTTTCCTGCCCTTGGTCTCGCGCGCGCTACACCTATCCACCGGTGTAGCGGGCGCCTGGATCGGCACCTCGGAGTTCGCTGATGCGGCCGGCTTCGCCGCCGCTCAGGCCTACGGCAACCTGGCGGGGAACGTACCGGGAATCAGCGGCACGGCGGACCAGTCGGTGTGGGCCTTCACCCTGATGAAAGTGGTGGGCCGCGACATCTGGATAGGAATCTGGGCCTTCGTGATGGCCATCATCGCCACCACCCGGTGGGAGACCGAGACCGGCAGCAAGCCGCAGGCCGCAGAGATCTGGTGGCGCTTTCCGAAGTTCGTCATCGGCTTCGCGCTGGCCTCGATCCTCGTGACGATAGTGACCAGCGGCTACTCGTTCGCGGACTTCAACAAGATCGTCAAGCCGGAGTTCGTAGGACCCGTGAAGGCGCTGCGCACCTGGGCCTTCATCTTCTGCTTCTTCTCGATCGGCCTGACCACGAGGTTCCGCGAGCTGGCCCATGCCGGCGGCAAGCCGTTTTGGGCGTTCAGCGCGGGCGTAGTATTCAACGTGGTACTGGGCTTCATTCTGTCGGCCATCGTGTTCGGCACCTACTGGTCAAGCCTCGCCCACTGAATCGGGCGGACCACGGCCGCGCCGGCCCCGGGCCGGCGCAGCCGCTTCTCCCGACGAGTGAGACGCCTGCGATGGACAAGCACACACCCACCTGCCTCTCCTGCCGCCATTTCCGCAACGCACCGCGCTATCTGGAGTCGGTCTACAAGGGCCTCACCAGCCTCAGCTCCGCCTACGCGTCGGTGCGAAAAGACGATGGCATCTGCTTGGAACGGGACTTATATCTGTCAGCCTCGGCGTGGTGCGAACGCCACACGCCGCGCGAACCGCCGCAGTGAGCCGGCCCCGCGAGGCTCGGCGAATGGCCGCCGGAGTGTCGCCGTGCTCGTGATATATTTTGGGAAATCCCAGTCCGAGATTGACTGCGGTCGGCGTCAAGTACCGCTGGCCGCGTTGCGTTGTTGCCAATACTTGCTCGCCTGTGGGTATGTGTGCAACAGGGAGGTTGTCCATATATCCACAGCTCGGGCCTGTGGGCCCTGTTGATAACAGGGATGTTATCCACAAGTCCACCGGCCAGACCTCGTCAAAATGCGGGGGGCTCACCCGCAGAATCTGCGGAAGAGCCAAAATTGAAATCCAGTATTCAAAGGGTATAACATACTTCGGACTGGGCGGCTGGTGGGTTGGCTGTCCTCGTTGCCGGGCGCTCCGCTTCGGCTATATTCAGGGTTTGACAACTGGATCATCTTCTGCCCCAGGATGCGGTCTACCGGGTGAAGATTAGGATCAATCGGCGATGGGCCGATATGTGGCCACCGACTATGACAAGTGCATCGACCATCACATCTGCGCCGACCTCTGTTCGACGGGTTACATCCAGATGGGAATGGGCGAATAGCGGGAGTTAAAATGAATCACCTGCCAAACTTGCTCCGAGTTGGACTGCTGCTGGCGGCTGGTTGGTTAGCTGCTCTCGTTGCTGGGTGCGCCGCTCCGGCGTCGCCTCAGCCTCCCAAGGGCCGTGGCGACAAGTGCGTCGAGCCCCTCAACGTCATCCGACCCGCCCACATGCATTTCCTCAACCACCACCGCGACGAGACGATGCACGAGGGCATCCGCACCAAGAAATACAGCCTGAAGAACTGCCTCGCATGCCACGCGTCCAAGGACGACGCCGGCAATTGGGTCCCGGTGAATGCGCCGGGGCAGTTCTGCGAGAGTTGCCACAGCTATGCCGCCGTGTCTATGGATTGTTTCGAGTGCCATGCGGCTAAGCCGGAGAAGTAGCCACTGCTGAGGATTGAGAAAAAATGAGCGACCATTCCGAGCAACCGAATGAGCCACGCCGTAGGTTTCTGGGTATCGCTGCCTCGGTAGCTGTCGCGCCAGGTCTGATGCTGTTTAGCATGGCCGGGGCCAAGCCCGATGCCCAGGCCGTGAGCAGCAAGAATCGTTGGGGCATGCTGGTCGATACCACCAAATGCGCGGATGGCTGTCAGGCCTGTGTCGAGGCCTGTCACGAGGAAAACGGCATTTCCAGCCGGGGTAGGCCCAGGACCGATCCCCAGTGGATTCGCGCCGTGACATTGCGGGACCGCGAAACGGGCAGAGAGACTCATCTACCCCTCATGTGCCAGCACTGCGAGCATCCACCCTGTGTGGACGTGTGTCCGACCGGCGCGTCTTTCCGGCGTGCGGATGGCATTGTGCTGGTGGACCGGCACATCTGCATCGGCTGTCGCTACTGTATGATGGCCTGTCCTTATAAGGCACGCTCATTCGTGCACGAGAATCTTCATGACCAGGTGCCCCATAACCCGCGGGGTAAAGGATGCGTCGAGAGCTGCACATTCTGTGTGCACCGGGTCGACGAGGGCAATCTGACGCCTGCCTGCGTAGAGGCCTGTGAGAAGGATGGCCACAAGGCTTTGGTCTTCGGTGATCTCAAGGATCCCAACAGCGAGCTTCACAAGCTGCTCACAGAGATCGGCGCCCGCCATCTGAGGCAAGATTTGGGGCTCAACACCGGCGTGCGCTACCACGGGGTCTGAAGAAGAGACCTCTCAGCAACCACCAGTTAAGTGGCAAGGGTTCTTCGCCTGGCGTAGTGGCTCGCGGCTAACGCATCAGGAAAGGTTCGGCGAACATGAAACCGATTCGTTATCTAGAGATTGAAGGCAAAAGCAGGGGCTACTGGGGTCTGGTCGGGCTCTTGGGCCTGTTGGTCCTGGCGGGTCTTGGCGGCGCTTATTACATGGAGCACAATGGCCATTGGGTGACGGGGATGAACAACCAGATCGTGTGGGGAATACCCCATGTGTTCGCGTTGTTCCTCCTCGTCGCCGCCTCCGGAGCCCTGAATGTGGCGTCCATCGGGTCCGTGTTCGGCCGAGTCATGTACAAACCGCTGGCACCGCTTTCGGGGCTGCTGGCCATTGCCTTGCTGATCGGCGGTATGACCGTCCTGGTGTTGGATCTGGGCCGACCCGACCGGCTCATCGTGGCCATGACCTACTACAACTTCAAATCCATCTTCGCCTGGAACATCTTGCTGTACGTCGGCTTCATCGCCGTCGTCGCCGTGTATCTGTGGATGCTGATGGACGAGCCGATGACTGCGTACTCCAAGCCGATCGGTTTCTTCGCGTTCTTCTGGCGGCTCGTCCTCACGACCGGTACCGGGTCCGTTCTCGGGTTCTTGGTGGCAAGGCAGGCCTACGACACGGCCATCCTAGCACCCATGTTCATTGTCATGTCCTTTGCCTACGGGCTCGCGTTTTTCCTCTTGGTATTGATGGCGAGCTACAAGTGGAGCGAACGGCCCTTGGGGGATGTGACTGTCAGTCGATTGAAGAACCTGCTGGGCGTTTTCGTAGGCGCAGTCTTGTACTTCGTGCTGGTCTACCACCTCACGAATCTTTACATGGCTAAAGACTGGGGCGTGGAAGCCTTCGTCCTGCTTAACGGCGGCGTCTACACTGCTATGTTTTGGTTAGTCCAAATCATCATCGGTGGCGTCGTCCCGCTCATCCTCATTTATTACCCCACGCAGTCCGAGTCCTGGACCACTGTCGCCGTGGCGTGCATCCTGGTCGTGGTCGGCGGCTTGGCCCAAATGTATGTGACGCTCATCGGGGGCGAAGCCTACCCGATACAGATCTTCCCTGACCAAGACGTTGTCAGCAGCACATTCTTCGACGGCCAGGTGGGGACCTATGCGCCGAGTCTGCCGGAGGTGTTGCTGGGCGTCAGCGGCATCGCCATTGCGCTCATCATGGTGGCACTGGCCGTCAAGGTTCTGCGTTTCCTGCCCGCGAGCCTCGCCGATGAGGTCGTCGATCCTCATCACAAACAGGCTTCGGCCGCCAGCGCCTGACGGTTGCGGGCGGATGCTGCCCATGCGTCCGTGCAGCAACGCAACCGCGGTCCGCACAGGCCGGTGCCGGGCTTTTACGTATCAAGCCGGAAATGTCCCACTTCGTCCCATCGGCTGCCCCAAACCCTCAGGCAAGACTACCCACTTGTCCTGGCGGCGGCGCTGCGCGCTTGCGGCCTCACGGTGCACAGCCTCTGCACAGCCTCTCAAGTAATGCCGTCGTGGCACAGGCTGCATGGTAGGGGCAGTGTCAGCCCAAGCTGAATAGATTGGCCTGAGTATCTTCTGCGCGACACGAGGCACTGCTGTCGCAATTAGGTAGGGCCGCGGAAAGAAATGCTCATCCCATCTTGCTGGTCTCTGGCGCCGGCTTCTGCGTTGCGGCAGCCGCTACATAGTCCCGGCTATGCGCCCCTTGCCGCGCCTTGAATCCGACTCCATATCCGGCGCAATCTTGGGACGACTACTTCTTTCCGCGGCCCTTACGTCCGGCATGCAACGAAGTGCCTGCAGCGACCGCAGCAGCGTCCCCGGCCGAACCGACGGGTCGAGATTCCCAAACAACAACCGGAAAAGTCCGCCTCAATTGCGATTCTCGAGAATAATCGCGTTGCTTACCAGTTGGTGTACGCCAAGATTCATCTTCGCATTGAAATTGAAGTATGGCAGAACTTTTGAGAACTGGCTCTTGCAAATGGCACAAATGCTCACCATGTGCGTTACGCCGTCTGTGTCGACAACATTCTTCAAGGCCTGCATGCGCGGCATTGCGCCTTTCACCCGAGCCTCCATGAGCTCATCCGTCAGGATTCCGCCACCAGCGCCACAACAAAAGGTCGCGTCACCGATAGTGTCCGGAGACATTTCTACGACATGATTGCACGTAGCCTTCATGATCTCGCGCGGGATGGTGAACTGGCCTCCTGGCACATCTCCCATACGGCTGGCACGCGCTGGGTTGCATGAGTCATGGAAAGTCACGACCATATGGTCGTTCTTCGACTTGTCGAATTTCAGCACCCCACGCTTCGTGAGGTCGTAAGTAACCTCACAGATGTGCTGCGGCACCGGGTAGTCGGGATCGAGAAAATCGAAGGGTCCCGCGAGCGTGTTGAGGAAGCTGTATGCCACGCGCCACGCATGGCCGCACTCGCCGAATACGATTCGCCGGACTCCGAGGTCCAGGGCCGCCTCTCGAATCCGTATAGACACCCGCTGCATGTTTTCATAACTTCCGATAAACATGCCGAAATTGCCGCCTTCCGACGCATGTGTGCTAAACGTCCAACTGATACCCGCCTGGTGAAAGACCTTGCCATAGCCTACCAACCCGTCGATGTGGGGCTCGGCGAAGAAATCTGCCGAGGGCACCACCATCAGCACATCTGCGCCCTTTTCATCCACGGGAAAGCGAATCTTAAGGCCGGTCTCCTCCTCAACGTCTTCTTCGAGACTCTCCATGGTATCGGCTATCGCCCTCCCTGCTAGACCCAAATTGTTACCGAATTTGAAGACCTTGCCGATGACCTCGTTGGCATACTTCTGTCCTCTACCGACAGTATCCATGATCTCGCGAGCCGCCATTCCGATCTCGGCAGTGTCGATACCGAAAGGGCAGAACACGGCGCATCGCCGACACTGGGAGCACTGAAAGAAGTAGCTGTACCACTCGTCCAGAACCTCCTTGGTCATATCCCGGGCGCCCACCAACTTCGGGAACCATTTGCCGGCCAGGGTGTAGTAGCGGCGATAGACGCTCCGCATCAGATCCTGGCGCGCCGCCGGCATATTCTTCGGGTCGGCGCTACCCAAGAAGTAATGGCATTTGTCCGTACAGGCGCCGCAGGCCACACATGCGTCCATAAAGACCTGAAGCGCCCGGTATTTTCCTTTCAGCTCACCGAGCTTATCTATTGCTACCCGCTCCCAGTTGTCCACTAGCTCACCCGGGTAGCCAAGGGGCTCCTGGATTTCGGGTTTTGCCACATGGGGAGCCATATGTGACATCGCACCCGGCTTGATCTTCGGTACGGCCGGCCACTTCCCGAGCACAGGTGTTTCGAAATTCGCCATTGCCTTCTTGCTCCTAAGTCACGACGCCGATACCAAAGGAACGCCAGCTCACCATCACCTTTTACTGGTGGGATAGCCCAGCCGCGCCGCCCAGGGCGCTAAGTGGCGTCGCTCGCGTGGATTGTCCAGCTGGTTGCGGGACGGACTAAAGAATAGTCCTGGCGCATGTAGCAGCTTGCTGAAAGGAAACACAGCTATCAGAGAGACAACCAGCAGTAGATGCCCGTACAGCACGATATCCGCGGGAAGGTTGCGCAGGTCACCCCAATCGAAGCGGGTCAGTCCCAAGAAGAACATCTTGACGGCAATGATGTCCGTGTAGGTGACGTAAGTGATCAGAAGACCACTGCCGACGATACCGGCGAACAATGCCAACATAAGATGGTCAGAAGGCTTGGTTATGTAGCGTATCCGATCGACCAGAAGGCGGCGCGCCCAAAGGCCAGCTAGCCCCGCGGCCATGGCGAATCCCCCGTACTTACCGAAGGGCTGTAGCAAGACGACCCAGCCCCATACGGGCTCGGTAAAGTAGCGTAGGTGTCGGACAAGCACTAAGAACAGGCCCAAGTGAAATATCCACCCGAATATCCAGGTCCACTTGCTCGCTCGGAATAGGCTTTCGAACAAGAACAGCTCTCGACCCATTCGAAGAACCAATCCCGTGCGTGTCGTGGGCGCCGGCGTGACAGGTATCTTCAGGGGCGCAGGAGCGCGCGAGTACTGGACAATCTTGTGAGCCAGGCCGGCCAAGAAAATCGCGGTTGCTGAATAAAACAGGAACGCAAAAATTGCAGTTGCAACAACCACCACTTTCTTAACCTCCAATTGGGCTGGGGTCGCGACATCTCACACCAATCCGAGTCTACTCCATCCTTCCCTCGTCACCAGTGAAGAGCTGGTTGAATAACTGACGCTATCGGGAGATGCCCGCGCAAATCGCGCTTGGTCTGCTCCTAAATGATATCGCGCTCGCACTCAGACTTGTCATACGCGATGGGGCCTATTCATGATGGCTTCCGAAATAATCATTATATTAGCTTGTCGTCTATGGATCCTTGCCGCCCCCCCATAACACGTCCATGCAAAGCCTGTTGGAGCCACACCAACAAACTCCGCGGCAAGCGGCACCGTGGACCTCGGGAGCACCGAGCTTCGACTTTCAAGCCCACGTCCACGAATTCACAATCCATCTGAATGTGGCAGCAACCTAGACGCAGCCGGTCGGTTTGGGCAAGCCGGCGTACTTGCAGGCCTGCACGGCCGGACCTTCCGGAAACAGTGAATATACATAGTCGCTGTTGCCCTTTTCCTTGCCAATTTTCTTGCCGATTGTCTTGTTTAGCACCCGGATAGCCGGAGCCGATTGGTACTCGTTATAATAATCTCGCAATATATTGAGAACCACCCAATGGGCATCCGTGAGCTCAATACCGTCTGACTGAGCCATATACTCCGCTACCTTAGGCTCCCACTGGCCGATATCAGCCAAGTAGCCTTCTTCGTCGGTTTGAAGTGTCTTACCACTTAGTTCGATAGCCACCTTCAATCTCCTTCGTCAACCATTGTGATCGGGTGCAGCCACTGGTGTTCGACACTCGCGTCTGCAACCCAACAAGAGCTAATATTGATCTTACGGCCAAGTCCACCTAGCCACAAGAGGATTCATCACCAGCCATTGGCCTCTGCCGCACCCTTGGAAGGGAATTGAGCACAATAGCCGATCACCCTCAAGCATAGGCAATTTCGCATGCACGGATGGGCTAAGGACCTTAACCGCATCACGATTCCCAAGGCCTGTTACATGCCCATCCCCATCTGAATATACCCCGTCGGACAGGCCTCGAAGCACACATGGCAACCCGTACAACGAGTATAATCGGTGAACATCACCTGACCTTTGGGGCGTTTCAGGTCACGGGTGATCGCCACTTGCGGACAGTAGACCCGGCACTGGTCGCAGGTATTGCACTGCCCACAGCTCATGCATCGGCCCGCCTCGGCCAAGGCCTGCTCGGTGCTGAGGGTCTCCCTGATCTCCTTGAAGCCGACGGTCGCCTGGTCGACGTCGATCTCCTTCTCCTCGTTGCGGGCCGCTGGCGCATAATATTCTAGACGCAGGTCGGTCTCCGGAACCGGCGTGCCCATGTGCGGCTTCTTGTAGGTCGTCCCTTGTAGATGGGCGTCCATGGCACGGGCGGCGACCCGGCCCTGCCCCGTGGCGTTCGCAGAAATTCCCAGGCCCAATACATCACCACCCGCGAAGACCCCTTCCTGATGGGTCGCGCCGATGCTGTTGGCATCCACCCAACCCCACTGGTTGCCCAGCTCGGCCAAGCCACCTACAAGCTCCGGTTTCTGCCCGATGCCCACCATGACGGTGTCGACGGGGAGTGTGAACTCCGAGCCTTTGATCGGCACGGGCCGGCGCCGGCCCGAGGCGTCGGGCTCACCCAGCTCCATGCGTATGCACTCGACGGCCGTGGCCCGCCCGCCATCCGTGATGAACCGAGTCGGCGCACACAGATACTCGATTCGAATCCCTTCTTTCTCCGCTGCATCCACATCCTCGGAAATGGCCGGCATCTCGGCTCGGGTACGCCGATAGAGAATCACCACCTCCGAGTACTTGGATACCCGCCGGGTGGCCCGCGCCGCATCCACCATCGTCTTGTCGGAGATCGTGTCCTGTACCGCCATCTGGGCCTTCATCTCTGCGTCGATCGCTTCCTTATCGGGCTGCTGAGTCTCTGAGAGCTCCTCTTCCTCCCGCTTCAATGCCTGCAGGCGCAGCGAGACACGCGCCGCATCCACCGCGCTGTCCCCGCCCCCGACAATCACCACACGGTCACCGATATCCACCTTGGCACCGGTGTTGACGCGGTTCAGAAAGCTGGCGGCGGTAAAGATATTGGCGGACTCCTCTCCAGGGACGCCCATGTCCGCCCCCTTGTGAGACCCGCCGGCAAAATACACGACATCGAAGTCCCGGCGGATGTCTTCAAAAGGGATGTCCTGGCCGATCTTGGTGCTGCATTTGAGCGTCACGCCTAAATCGAGAATGTTCTGAATCTCCCCATCCAGCACATCCTTCGGCAAGCGGTACGGGGGGATGCCGTA
>Ga0307417_10000470_pt1 | contig 16417 bp, 13 predicted proteins | sample SalMarWE160210MG_2_FD_202514 | JGI IMG/M metagenome (GOLD analysis project Ga0307417, IMG submission 202514) | Salt marsh sediment microbial communities from the Plum Island Ecosystem LTER, Massachusetts, United States - WE1602-10 | ecosystem: Environmental > Aquatic > Marine > Intertidal zone...
TTTCCACCCTTTTTCCGAAAAGTTCAATGGTTCCCGACGATGGTTTGAGCAGTCCCATGAGGAGGAGGAAAAGGGTTGTCTTACCGCTCCCATTGGGTCCCACAAGGCCAACCTTTTCCCCGGAAACTAGCTGAAAGGTGACATCCCTGATAACCGGTGCATGTCCTTTGTAGGAAAAAGTGAGATGTTCAAGATTGATTAGTGATGAATTCATGTTCATTGGCAACTCTGGTTTTTATGTGCACAGTGATACTGACCGGAGGACGGCAACCGTTAACCCGGAGTACCTATGTCCATTCCAACAAAGCGGTAAGGGCCACCCCTGAAAGCAGGCCCGCGGCCATAAAGATATCCCCTATCCCCAGGTGAAATTCACTCAAGGTATAAAACCGTCCCCTGAAACCCCTGCAGAGCATGGCCTCTCTTACCCTCTCTGCCCGCTCGTAGCTCCTGACCAGGAGCATCCCCACAAGGTAGGCGTAGGTGCGATAGGTATGAAGATTGCTTTTTCCCCTGAAACCCCTCACTTTCAAGGCCCTGACCAACCGTTGATACTCTTCGTGAATAACATGAATGTAGCGGCTGGTAAAGAAAAAGAGCTGAACGATCTTTTCAGGCACTCCCAGTTCTTTCATGGCATGCCCAAGGGCAAAAACGGGGATCGTGGAAACCAGGGCCATGAAGGTCAGGACGATAACATTGGAACGAACAGTGATCAGGGCAGCCAGCAGGATCCCCTCTTTCGTGGCCATGAACGGGCCCAGGGTCCAGAGGGACGTTCCCCTGACCGTGAAGGGGAGGAAAAACCAGAGAAAGAGGATGAGGCCGTTCACCACCATCAGTCGTGAAAGGACCTTTTTCAATGGAAGCCTGGCCAATAGAACCAGGACAAAGGCCAGCCCGAACCCGGGGAGAAAGGTCAACCAGCGCGAGGAAACGGCGACGACCGCCGAAAACAGGAACGCCAGGACCAGCTTGATCCTTGGGTCCAGACGATGAATCACGGAATTCCCCCGGGTGAAACTTCCTTCCATCAACTCCATACCCTCTCAACGAAGCGCAATAAAAAAACCACGCAGGCTCCGCTTCAGCAAAATGGACAAACGGCCTTCGTGGCTTTCAGACGGTAAAGAGATCGGCTTCGTGCCAAGATTTCCTGTCCGAAATTAAATGAACCGATCAAAGGTGTCAAGGCATTTGTGGTGCGCCCGGAGAAACCCGGGCTAGGATTTCTTCAAGATTTTCGTGGGAAATCTGTTCAAATTCCCTTGGATTCAGGGGAAGTTCATCAAACCAGATCCTTGCTTCAGATGGTTTGCGCCAGGGCGCATCCGTCCCGAAGAGGACATGATCGCTTCCTTTCCGCCGGATAATATCCACGATCCGTTGAGGCGGAAGCAGGTAAGACATGAAGGAGAGGTCAAAAAAGACATTTCCCAGGGGATAAAGGGGATCGAGCCTTTCCCAGGCATACAACGAACCCAGGTGAGCCGCAATAAAGACGAGGTCGGGATAATCCTTTGCCAGAGTCGCAATTCTTTCAGGTCCCGTCTCAAAGGCCCCGGACATTCGTGCCAGTTGTTTCAGATGAGGCTTGTAGTGTTCGAGTCCTTTGAGATACATGCTGTCGAGCATCACCGGAAGACCCGCCTCTTCAAGGAGGGACCAGAACCGCCGCGCTCGGGGCGAAAGGATATCCAGGCGCTGTAGAAAGGGGTGGACCTTGATGCCTCGAAGCCCAAGTTTCAGGAGTTCTTCCAGTTCCTCTGTGAGCGATGGGGAGTCCGCCAAGAGGGTTCCAAAGGGGATAATTCGGGGGTATCTTGTCGCCATCTCCGCAACCCATAGATTGAGGGGACGGATTCTCTCGGGCCTGGAAGAAACGGGCAGAAGGACCAGGCGATCAATGCCTGCGGTCCTTTCCTCCTCAAGAAGAACCTGCACCGACCCGTCGTGGTGGAGCATCCACTTGTGGGGGTTGCTGTCCGGAAGAGACTGGTCCAAAAGGGCTGTTCTCTCTTGAACCAGGGCCAGGTCTTTCTCGGGATAGGCATGCGTGTGGGCGTCAATGATCATCGGGTGTGGTCACGCTTTCAAGATGATCCTTGCATCCACGATAGCCACACCCTTTTCATACACTATTACCGGGTTCAGGTCCATTTCCTTGATATCGGGATAGGCCTCAACGATCTCAGAACAGATCAGCAGCAGCCTTTTCAGGGCCGCTCTATCCCCCGGAGGCCTTCCCCGGTAGCCATCAAGAATGATGGAAGCCTTGATTTCATCAATCATCTTTCTTGCCGAAGATGGAGAAATGGGCAAGACCCTGAAGGAGACATCTTTGAGGATCTCCACCAGGATACCTCCGAGGCCGAACATGATGACCGGGCCGAACCGGTCATCTATCTTGGTCCCAATGATGACCTCGATTCCCTGCTCGGCCATGGGCGATAGCAATATACCGCGAATATCCGCCTTTGGATTGTATTTTTTCGCGTTTGAAACAATCTCATCAAAGGCGGCCCGCACCGATTCTTCTGTAGTAAGATTGGTTCTCACCCCGCCGGCATCGCTTTTGTGCAGGATATCGGGGGAGACGATCTTCAAGGCCACGTCCTGGCCGATGTCCTGAAACATCTCCACTGCCTCATCAGCCGTTTTGGCTACCCGTTCGGAAAGGACCGGGGCACCGTGTAACTGGAGAACCCTCTTGGCCTCAAATTCAAGGAGCGCGTCGCGTCCCTCTTTCTTGGCACTTTTGATAATACGCTTCCCTTCCTCTTTTGCCTTTTCGCCCCACTTTAAGACAAAATTGGCCTTTGAGTGGTACTTCCTGAGGTACTTTCCATACGTGGCCAGTGCGCTGACACACCTGGACGCCACTTCCAGGGAATCATATACAGGGATGTTGTAATAGCGCAGGAGTTCCAGGGAATGGGGCCGCTCATAGCTGTATAGGCTGTGGAGGACGATGGGCTTGTTTCGCTTCCTCACCATCTTCCCCATCTGATGGGCCGCGTCTTCTTCTTTAAGGGCCAGGCTTTCGGCAAACCGGATCCCATACCCGCCAAAAAGGCCCACGATCAGGAGCCCCCCGATGTTAGGGTCCTTGAGAATAATCCTTGCACAGTCGGCAAACAGGGACGGATCTGAATCCGTGCCACCCGCCACATCAACCGGGTTGGGCACGGATGCGGCGTCAGGGAGGATCTCCCGCAACCTGGCCTGGGTCTTTTCGTTGAGCGGGGGTATGTTGACCCCCAGATCCGTCAGGATATCGGATGCAATGGTGGCATGCCCCCCGCCGTCCGCCAGGATCGCAATACTGTTGTTCTTAATGGGCGGGAGACTGGAGAGGGTCTCCGCCATGGGGAAGAGATCATCCGGGTTTTCCGTCACAATGATTCCCGCACGCTCAAAGGCCGTCTTCGCCACCTCCGACATGCCCGCAAGAGATCCGGTATGCGAGCCGGCGGACCTCTGGCCTGTCGAAGAACGGCCGCTTTTCAGCAGGACAATGGGCTTGTGCAGGGTCGTCCTGTAGGCCTCCTGCAGGAACTTCCTACCCTCGCTCATTCCCTCCACGTACATGAGAATCGCCTTGGTGTCCGGATCATCCCGGAAAAAGACCAGGTATTCGTGGAACTTGATATCCGCCTCGTTCCCCACCCCCACGTAATAGGAAAACCCCTTTTGGCTCTTGACCTTGGCCTCGGTTATGAGCGTCAGGGCCATGTTGCCGCTCTGGGTGAGAAGAGCAATATCCCCCTTAGGAGCGTCACGCAGGCCCACGAGATTCAGGCCTTTCTTCAGGTTGATCATACCCGAGGTGTTGGGGCCGATCAAACGGATATGATTTTTCCGCGCCACTTCTACCATTTCCCGTTCGAGATCCTTTCCTGCCGCCCCTGTCTCGCCGAATCCCCCCGCGATGATGACCGCGCCATGGACGCCCTTTTTCCCGCAATCTTCCAGTATCCCGGGAATGGTCCCGGCAGGGGTGGTAATCAGGGCGATATCAACCGGATCCTTAATGTCCGAGACCTTTTTATAGCATTTCACTCCCAGGATGCTCGACTCCTTTGGGTTTACCGGATAGATTCCGCCGCCGTAATGCCCATCAAGAAGGGTCTTGATGGCCTGGAAACCCCTCTTTGTCTCCATCTTTGATGCGCCGACAATGGCGACCGATTCGGCGTCCAAAACATGTTTTAGGTCCATTTTTCGCTTCTGCTCCTTATTCTTTTTCTTTTTTCTTTCTATCCTCAAAATCCTTGAGCGATTCCTGTCTCTCTTTTGTTGAAACGCAGGCCAGGCATGCCTCCACTTCATAATCCATCAGGGCCTCGAGGCTCGCCTCGCCACCGGCCATGAGCAGCCCCCGCTTGATCATCTTGAGCGAAAAGGCTGAATTCTTCGCGATTTTCGCCGCCATTGCCCTGGCTTCCTCCATCAGGCGATCAAGGGGAACCGCCTTGTTGACAAGCCCTATCCTCTCGGCCTCTTTTCCGTCAATGTATTCCGCCGTGAAGAGCAGTTCCCTGGCCTTTCCGGGGCCGATCAGATCCTGCAAAAGCCTCATGGCGCCTCCGGTAACCGACGAGATCACCCTGGCCTCGGGGGAGCCTATCTGGGCATCCTCCGCAGCAATCCTTATGTCGCAGGCCAGGGCCAGTTCGTATCCCGATCCCAGGGCGTAACCGTTTATGGCTGCAATGGTGGGTTTCTCAAAGCGGATGATTTTCCTGGAGGCCTCCTGGAGTTCTCCAAGATAATCGCGATAGGCCTCGCTGCTCCTGGTTTTGGACTCCTTCAGGTCGGCTCCCGTGGAAAAGGCCCTCCCTTCCCCCGTGATGATGACCGCCTTGATATGGACATCGGTCCTGGCATCCTCCAGGGCTGCCTGAAAATCGAGCCACAACTGCTTGTTCATGGCGTTTAAGACCTGGGGCCTGTTCAGCCTGATGGTGGCCGTATGGCCTGCCTTTTCATAAAGGATACATTCAAAATGCACGTCTATCCTCCTTCAGATGTGACACCTTAAGAAGATGTCTTAATAAAGAACCAAAGCGTAATCTGGACGGTCTCTTCAACTTGTGATCGTCCGGAACCCCTTGGCTCAATAACAAAGAGCCGTCCCCGGATATCATCGCAGACACCCTGAGACAGCTCTGAAAGGTCCAGGACAGCACGCTCTATTGCGTTCGATAGGAAAGCACCGGGACCGGGCAGTGACGGAACATCTTATCGGCCACCGACCCCACCAGCACATGTTCAAGATCCGTACGCCCTTTAGGCCCCATGACCACCATATCGATCTCTTCCTCTTCGATGATTTCTAACAATTTATCCAAGGGATGTCCAACCCTAAAAATCATTTTCACCTTCTCCTTGTCAATGGAGGCCTTCTCGAGCATTTCCTCCAACTGGGCGGCGCGTTCCTTGATGATGACGTCGCGATATTCTTCCGGGTTTACGTTGTAGCCCATGGATTCTATACCGCTGACGGCCTGAACGTCCCTTATGTTAACGACATTGGCAATCACGAGCCGGCAATTCAGGCGGGCGGCCAGTCGCCCGGCGTAATTGATTATCCCTTCTGAATACTTTGAAAAGCCGATGGCCGCCAGGATCCTTTCCATCTCTTTCATGATCGATCCCTCACTTCCCTGCCTTCAGAGGCCGTACGGCCAGGGCCCGGTACGCCCGTTTCTGGACCATGCGGTCCGTATAAGAATAGCCGCGGTGGAAATTGAAAACCCTCGCCGTAATGCTCTTTATTTCAGAAGACCATACCCATCCGCAACTAAAGCGTATCTCCGGCACAATCTTTACCCTTTGACCGCAGTCCGAGTCATACCCCTTGTATTCCTTCTGCGGGACATACAGGCTTTTTAGCTCTTGAATCATCGGCAGTCGCCAGCCTTCTCTCTTTTCAGAAGGCAGGCTGTAGGGGAACGTGTACCTGACCCACCGCTCAGCCCCCTTCCAGTCGATATTCCCCTGGTTGTCCGTCCTGCTCCACATGACACCCAGGAGGTGATCCGTTACCGTGCCGTCACCGTTGTCAATGAACCGCACCCCGGCCATGACCTGGGGAAGGATGAGCAGGAGTCCCATGCCAAGGAGCGCTAGTATGAATGCTGCGTTTTTACGCATTTTTTCCTCCTTCCCGATCAAGTTGCAACTCTTGCCGGGGCAGGAACTCTGGAAGTCCTTGGCCGCTGGAGCAGATAGACCAGGCCGAATACGGCCAGCCCAATCGGGTACATCCAGTAACGTTCCCCATGTTGGACTCCCAACCACCTTGCCACGGCATCCGGACGCATGAGGGTAAAGGTCACCGCGAGAAGCAGGGGAATCTCGTAGAACCTGTTTCTGGTCACAAACCAGCCCTGGGTGGCCGAGGCGAATGCAAAATTCCCGACACAGGCCATGGCGAAAATCAAGAATCCCTGGGTCCAGCTATTGATATTGTACAGGATCAGATCCGCATTGAAGATAAACATGAAAGGCAGAATGGCCGTCCGGATGTCATACATGAAACCCTGAAGACCGGTGGGGATAGGCGGTGATTTGGCTATGGCCGCGGCCGCGTAGGCGGCCAGCCCCACAGGGGGTGTGTCATCCGCCAGGATCCCGAAGAAGAAGCAGAAGAGATGGGCGGCCATGATCGGCACCACAAAACCCATGTCCCCCCCCACTTGCACGATAACCGGGGCAGTCAATGAGGCCATGACGATGTAGGTTGCGGTTGTTGGAAGCCCCATGCCGATGATCAGGCTGGCAAAGGCCGTAATAATGAGCAGAAGATAGACATTATCACCGGCGAGCACCCCAATAATCTCGGTTATGAGCTGGCCCAACCCCATGGCCACCACGCCCACGATGACGCCTGCGGCCGCCGTTGCCAGGGCGACGGCGCACATGTTGCGTGCCCCGTTTGCCAGGCCCGTAAAGATATCCACGATACTTTTCTTGATGGCGGGGATAACCGGTTCTTCGTTGAAATAGGCCCGGATCGGGTGCTGGAAGAGCATGATAACCGCCAGGATCCAGATGGCGTGGAAAGCTGATAACTCAGGGGAATGCCGCAGGATAATCAATTCATAGAGCAGGGCAATCAGAGGAATGAGATAATGAAGGCCTCTCAGAAATGTCCTGAAAAATGGCGGTAATTCACTGCGGGGGATCCCTTTCAGGCCCAGCTTGGAAGCCTCAATGTGCGTGATGTAAAGCAAAGCGGCATAGGAGGCAAAGGCCGGAATCGCCGCGGCCTTGATGACCTCAATATAGGGGACATTCACATATTCGGCGATAATGAACGCGGCCGCTCCCATGATCGGCGGGGCGATCTGGCCGTCCGTACTGGCCGCCACCTCAATGGCCGCCGCCTTCGTGGCAGGATATCCGACCCTCTTCATTAAAGGGATGGTAAAGGTCCCTGTGGTGACGATATTGGCGATACTTGATCCGTTGACCATACCGGTGAGCCCGCTACCCAGGACGGCGGCCTTTGCCGGACCGCCCTTGAACCCGCCCAGGAGACTGAGGGCAAGCTTAATGAAGTATTCTCCGGCTCCGGCCTTTTCCAGCATGGACCCAAAGAGCACAAACAGGAAGACAATAGTGGCCGATACATCCAATGGAACGCCGTATATACCTTCCGAGGACATGCTTATCTGGCCGACAAACCTGTTTAGAGAGACCCCTTTGAATGAAATCACATCGGGCATGTATGGTCCCAGGAAGGCATACGCACAAAAGACTATCGCAATAATGGAAAGTGCCGGACCGATGACCCTGCGGGATGCCTCAAGGAGGAGGATCAGCAGGATCATCCCGATCACAATGTCCTGGAGAATGGGGGCTCCATAACGCGAGGTGACGCCTGCATAGTCTACAGCTACATAAACCGCTGAAAAGCAGGCCACTATGGCGACAACATAGTCCGGAAGGGGTATTTTATCCTTGGCTGACAGGAATTTGAGACCCCATCGGGTCTTCTTGAAAAGGGGATAGTTCAGAAAAACAATAAGAAATGCAAAACCCAGGTGGATGGCTCTGATAAAGACGGTATCAAGAATGAGCCAGCTTGCGATAGAAAGCTGAAAGAAACACCAGATAACCCCGATGGCGGGAATTACATACTTTGAAGGCCCTTTCGGCTTCCGGGAAAGACCAGCCTCTTCTTCTGCCAGCCGGCGAGCCTCTTCCAGCCCCTCGTCTTCCCTTTCGGTTTCAAGAAGATTCATGTCAGTACCCCTGTCGGACCCGTAATTCACTGTTTCCAATTCGTCTTCGTACCGAAACCTTCAGACTGCTATGGAATCCAGGGGCAGCAACGCTGCCACCCCCGATTCCCTGAAAAGCTACTTCAAACCGACTTCTTTATAATATTTCATTGCACCCGGGTGGATCGGTGCACTCAGGCCTTCCAGCATGTTTTTCTTGGTCAGATAGGCATAGGCCGGGTGAAGTTTCTTGAAGGCCTCAAAGTTGTCAAAGACTTCTTTTACGATCGCGTACACCACCTTGTCAGGTGTCTTGGCGCTGGTCACAAAAGTGGCTTTCACCCCAAAGGTAGCCACATCCTTATCATTCACCGCTCCGGGATAAAATTCCGTCACATGGGTGACGGATTTTGCATAATAGGGATATTTCTTGAGGAGACTTTCGATATTTGTGATCGGAACGAACTTGACCTTTCGTTTGCCCGCGGTGGCTTCCTTGTAATAACCACTGGGATGTCCAACGGTGTAAAAAGCAGCATCAAGCCTGCCATCCTGGATCAACCCTGGGGCCTCTGCGGCCTTTAGGCTTTCAGCGTGAAAATCCTTTTTGTAATCCAGCCCATTAGCTACCAGGGCATCTATGGCGTTTTTTCGGTAACCTGAGCCGATATTGCCGATGTTGACGCGCTTCCCTTTGAGGTCCTGCATGCTGTTGATGTTGGCGTCAACAGCGGCGATCAAGTCAACACTTTCCGGATGGATGGAAAATACCGCGCGAAGATCCTTTTGAGGACCGAGGTCTTTCCAGTCAGCAAGACCATGCCAGGCCTGGTACTGGCGATCGGACTGGGCTATGCCGAAATCCATATCGCCGGACATGATTGCCTTGATGTTAAACACCGAGCCTCCGGTCGACTCCACCGTGGCACGAATGCCGTATTCTTTCCGCTTCTGGTTGACCATCTTGGCAATGGCGCCTCCGGTGGGATAGTAGACACCGGTAATGCCACCGGTCCCGATGGTGACGAAGGTGATTTTGGCCTGGGCCGTTGTCGGCAAGGCCCCTGTGAACAGGGCAACTCCAAACAGCAGTGCAACACTCGCAATAATCAGTTTTTTCATGGAAACTTCCTCCTAACTTTTCTTGTTCACATCATACACAGGCAAAATACCCGCTGCCAATACGCGAAAAAAGTCTTTCTCTTTCCCCTCCTTTCATGATGGATCTCTTTTTTGGCTGGTGCCCATGGGGCTTGGTGTCATCAAATCTGACGAAATGGAGACTTGTTGTTGCCGCGGTTGATCGTGGTTAGAATGCCGATCGTGTGCTTGGTGTGGAAATAGGGAGCACGCTCAACCGTGGATCATCGACGAGTTGAGTTCAGTCTGTAATCAAAGACATGATATTTACTTATTATCAGCCTGCCTTCCAAAAATCAACCTCATATTTGATACTTCTCTGAAAACGCATCTCATTGCTCATGGGGGCTTAGATTTCATTTCCCTACGCTAAGTGTCGTGGTGATGCTTTCACTTGACACATCGACGCGTTTTCATTATTTACAGGGGAACCGGAACAAGGCAGATGCCTTGAGGTCCCCCGGAAAAGAAAGGAGACATCCAACGTTATGGAATACTCGATCAGCCCCGAAGGGGAACGGTTCAATATACCTGAGGAAGAGGACTACAAGGCGGAATTCGAGCGTCTTCTGAAACTGGCCGAAGTCAAGAGGGCGGAAGGGTTCGAGATCGTTGTGGTGATGGGCCTCGGTTTTGTCGGTGCGGTCATGGCCGGCGTGGTGGCTGATTCCGTGGACAAGAAAACCGGCAAACCGGGCAGGTTCGTCATCGGCATGCAGCGGCCCAGCACCAGGAGTTTTTGGAAGATCCCACTCTTTAACCGGGGCATTTCCCCGGTCAAGGCCGAAGATCCTGAGGTAGCGCCCCTCATTGAACGATGTGTAAACCGGAAAAAGACCTTGACCGCCACTTTCACCTACGATGCCCTGAAACTGGCCGATGTCCTGGTGGTTGATGTCCAGTGCGATTTTCTCAAACAGGATCTGGGAAACCTCCGAACCGGATTTGCGGATATCAGTGCCCTTGAAGAAAGTTTCAAGGTCATAGGCCAAAAAATCTCACCCCAATGCCTCGTCCTCATCGAGACCACCGTTCCGCCCGGGACCACCGAATACGTGGCCTATCCGCTCATCAGGAAGGCCTTCAAGGCCAGGGGCATTGAGGAAGAACCCCTCCTGGCCCACAGTTTCGAGCGCGTCATGCCCGGAAGGAACTACGTGAAATCCGTGAGGGACTTCTGGAGGGTCTGCAGCGGCGCTAACCAGGAAAGCAGGGAGCGGGTCACCCGGTTCCTGTCCGAAATCATCAACGTGGAAGAATACCCCCTCACCGTATTGGATAAACCCATTGAAAGTGAGACCTGCAAGATCGTTGAGAACAGCTATCGGGCCACCATTCTCGCCTTCCTGGACGAATGGAGTCTCTTCGCCGAAACCAACGGAGTTGACCTGATCAAGGTCATAGAGGCCATCAAGGTGCGCCCGACCCACAACAACATCATTTTCCCGGGGCCCGGTATCGGCGGCTACTGCCTGCCCAAAGACGGGGGCTTGGGGCTCTGGGCCTACAAACATCTCATGGGATTCGAAAACGACATCTTCAAGATCACCCCCGAGGCCATCAACATCAATGACACCCGGGCACTCCACTCGGCACAGCTCGTGCGGGATGCCATGAGAAACATGGGCCGAATCGTTGCGGCCTCCCAGGTGACCCTCCTGGGAACATCTTACCGGGAGGATGTGGGAGATACCCGTTACAGCGGGTCGGAGATCATCATTCGAAAACTGACGGAAATGGGCGCCGAGGTCAAGGCCCACGACCCCTATGTGATCCACTGGTGGGAGCTGGAAAAACAGGAGAACTATCCGGCCGCCGGCAGCAGCTGGTCAAGGTTTTTCAGAAACCAGGAGCATTTGAATGAATTCCGCATGTCCCCGGATCTCGAAGAGGCCCTGAAGGGATCCGATGCTGTCGTCCTCGCGGTGCGCCACCAACCCTATCTCCAGCTCGATCCGGATCGTGTGGTGGAAATGGCCGGGAACCCCCTGGCCGTGATAGACTGCTTCGGCATGCTGGACGATCAAAAGATCCAACGCTACTTTGAGCTGGGTTGCGAGGTCAAGGGCCTGGGCCGGGGACACATCAACCGAATCAAGGAAAAAGTCCGGAAGCGGAAGATGCGTTAGGGCTAGATCACGCGGGGTCCACTTCCTCAGGTAACAGGATTCGAAAGGCGTTGGGCCCCGTCACCAGATGGATCCCGTTTGCAAGCCTCAGCACATAGAATTCAAAGGGGGATTCCGTCTGCTCAAGGATCACGCCCCTCACGCCCCTGTAGCCCTTTGTCATTTCCACGCGTGTGGATGGTTCCAGCATGTATTTTCTCCTTACTCACAAATCAGAGAGTCATGTTCAAAAGATTGGATATGTAGAAATATCGAATGTTTTCGCCGGGCGTTGAGGATTTCCCTAACGCTCCGGGCCTCCGGGTTTTATCCGCCGGAGTCAAGGAGCAGGGCGTGAGACTCTTTTTCGGACACTTTCTCATAGTGCATTTGGCACAAAACACCGACATGGACGGCTATTTGGGGTTTACGCCTCCAGAAGCCCTGCCACCCTCTAATCGCTACCCTTAAACCCCAAATGGGCGTTCATCCCCTCCGGAGTATTTAGAAAGGGTCTGAAAAAGCGTGTCAGGCTCTCCTCCACTTCGTTCCTCATAGGCTGCTGCTTTTCCAACGGCTGACCCTTCCCCGATCAAACAACAGTTGACACGAGGGCCAACTTGTTGCCTAATGCGGGTTAAAAGGTCAATCAGCTCAGGGGAATTCCATGACGATGATCTGCCCCAAATGCGGATTCAACCAGCCCTCGGATCTCTACTGCGCCAAATGCGGCGTTGACGTTTCAAAATATCGCCAAAAGCGGAAAAAAAGTCAATTCGTCGCCGTGATTTTGGTGGCATTTTCTTTTCTCTTCACCATCGCCTTGGTCAATCACGTGCGACCCGGGAAACCGGTCCAGTCAAGAATCGCTCGTGAAACCTTTCCCTCAAGGCCCATCGGACCGGAGAAGATTGAGCGGACGAACGCCCTGAAGCAATCCTCTGAGATAAAAAAAACTGCCACAGGCTTCAGGCCCCAAAAAACGAAACACGGCCCCACCGTTGCGGAAACTGAGCCGGAGACAACAGTGGGGCACGAAACAGGGCACAACCCTCACCCACCGGAAAAGAGTAACCCGGCCGGGAAATCGGAGGGAAAAAAGGACCAGACAATGACCGCTGTCCAGTGGTTCGAAAAGGGACTTGCCCTGGACGATGATTCTCCGGACGAAATAGCCCTTTATGAGAAGGCACTGAAACTCGACCCTTCATTCGCCCCGGCCTATTTTCGTCTCGGCGCCATCTATATCAGAAACGCGGAATATGACCGGGCGGACCGGGCTTTTGCGAATTTTCTGCAGTTTGCCAACAAGAATGAAAAGAGCCTCTACGATATTTATGTCTTCTATTCCCCATCTGAAGTTGAAAACCTGGGCGGTGAAGAAGCAGGTTCGGACACGAAACTGACTGAAAAAACATTGAATACATCTCAGGGAGTGGCCTCTTCCGCAGCACAGGGGACACGGGAAGAAGGCAAACCTCCTCAATCCGAAGAACTGCAGGTCGCCATTCCCTTCCGTACCAGGGGTAACGCCATCATCGTTTCCGTTCGGCTCAACGGACGCACCCCCGTCCCCATGCTCCTCGATACCGGTGCAGGTGTAACGGTTCTGTCATCCGCATTGGCCGAGGACCTGCGCCTCAATCTGGAGGGAGCCCGGACTATCCGACTCAAGACCCTCACCAGCGAGGTCCGGACGCCGCTCGTGAAACTGGATCGTCTACAACTGGGTTCTCATGTCAAGAAAGACCTGGAGGTGGCAGTCAGCAGTTCGAACATGGCACCTGGTGCCTTTGAGGGTATCCTCGGTATGGACTTTCTGGGTGATTTCACCGTCGCCATTGATTCTCATACCAAAAGCCTGTCACTCAAGTCCCGCGATACAGGGCTTGAAGGCCAACCGTAACCCTGCTCAACCTTCTTCCACAATGTAGGCGGCCAGCTTTTCCTTCAGGGAATCCGGCCAGACTTCCTCGAAAAGAAATGCGTTGACCTCTTCTTTGCTCAGGCTCTTCATGATGTCCCCCGGCAGATCCCGCAGGGCCTCCATTCTTCCCGTCTTCGGTTCTCCCTTTGCATTTTTCGCTTTACCCATATTTATTTCTCCCTAATTCTCGGCGATCCTCTCTCATCGCACGCGAGCGCGGGCACTTCGGTCCGTGTAGTACCCGGTTTTCGTTATGATAAGGCTTGCCAAATGAAAAGGCAACCTCCATGCCCGGACGCTTTGCCCCCTTGACAGAATCCCATTTACGTTTAATGTTATGCATATAAAACCGTGCCCCTATTTTCTGCCAAGGTTGAAACCCATGAAAAAAACCTTTTTTTTCTTCTCCGCCCTTTTCATTCTATCTTTTTCCGGTTGGGCTTCGGCGGCACCACTAGATGTCTTTGTGAGCATTCTCCCCCAGAAGTACTTCCTTCAGAAAATTGGGGGGGATCTGATACATATACATGTCATGGTCCTTCCGGGAGCCAGCCCGGCGACCTATGAGCCCAAACCAAAACAGATGGCAGCGCTCTCCCGCTCAAAGGCCTATTTCTCAATTGGCGTGCCCTTTGAAAAGACCTGGCTGCCCAGATTTAGAAGCATGTATGGAGAACTGCCGATCATATCCACAGACAAGGGGATCGCCAAGAGGCTTATGACGGGCTCTCATTCCAAAGGGAACCGGAAGGATGGGCCAAGAAAAGGGGCTCAAATGGGTGAGGGAAGAGACCCCCACATCTGGCTCTCTCCACCCTTGGTCATGGTGCAGGTGCGCAACATCCTGGACGGGCTTTCCCGGATTGACCCCGCCAACAGTAGTGTGTACGAAGGGAACTACAAGCGGTTCCTGAGAGAACTGGAAAGGCTGGATACGGAGTTAAGGGCGTTGCTTGGAGGCTATGGCGGCCGGTCCTTTCTGGTCTTTCATCCGTCGTGGGGATACCTAGCTGAAACTTACGGTCTGAGACAGATTGCCATTGAAGAAGAGGGAAAGGCCCCGGGACCGGGACATCTGAAGGCTTTCATAGAACTTGCAAGAAAGGAGGGTGCAAAGGCCATATTCGTTCAACCCCAGTTTTCGGAGAAAAGCGCCCGGATCATTGCCCGGGCCATCGGGGCAAGAATCATATCAGCCGATCCCCTGGCAGAGGACTGGGCTCAGAACCTGAAGCATGTTGCGGCAGCGCTCAGGGATTCGTTCCGATAGCCAAACACCTATCTCACCCTCAAAGCTGCTTCCACCAGAGATAGAAGAAATTGACCGAAGGAAACGTTGGGTGTATGGCGAGAATCCCGGCCTCTTGCGCCCCACGAGATGGTCGTTCAGCGGCAGGAGTCGGTTGGGTTGACGAAATGAACATTTTCTGACCGGCCTTGCTCACGGCCACCACAGGAGTTGAAGGGATACTGGTCCCGATCTCCACGCCCCCTCTCGGATTGTGGGGAAAAGTTGTTTCGAAAAAAGCCGACTCACCGGTCTTGTAGTTCAAGGCATACAGGGTTGCCGTCCCTCCGGAGGGATTCGGCGTAAAACTGGTCACATAATAGACCTTGTTAAAGACCAGGCCCTTTGCCAGGACCTTTTCGCCTGGAGCAAGGGGCAGGTACCAGCCCTGATCCACAAACCCATTTCTATCAACATCCGCAGTCTCATCGTCCAGGTCCGGCACCCGGTATGGTTGTGTGGTAATATCCACCAGGTCCAACTCGGTCAATGTATCGGATCCGCTTGCATCCTTGATCGCATAGATCCTGTCCAAACTGTTTCGATTGCAGGCATCTTCCGCATCTCCTGTTCCCGCAAAAAGCAGATCATAATCTTTCTCAAGGGTCACACTGGGGGGATAGAAAAATCTCCGTACGCGCGGCGTCTCTCCCGGGATGCCCGCGAAAAACAGAATATGTGCCTTCCAGTCAGTCACGTTTTCGTCTGATTCGGGAAATGGCAGGGGATTGTCCTCCTCATCGGTGAACTTTCCAATACGCCACAGTTGGCCCCCGACGTCGCCCACATACACCTTATCCGCGAACCCATTGTCATCTTCATCCACCACCGTGACGGCGCTGGGGATGGCATAGTCCATGCCGCTGATCCCCGTTGAATCGTTTTCGAATTTCGCAAGAACATTACCGTCAGAAACTTTTATGGCCAGGATGGCCTTTCCAGCGGAGTTGTCCGGCGTGTAGCCCCCTCCCACGAAAAACACCGGCGTCCCGGTCTCGTCATCATCCGCGGTCCTGACCAACGCGAAGGCCGGCACCGACCAGGTTTCACCCAATGCAGGGATGACGTTGTCGGGGGCGGCCGCGGGAGGAAGGTGCAAGATCGCAGCATCATTGACCTGGTTGATTCTCCACAAAAACCGTGGTGCTTGCGGGTCAGTAATGTCCAGGGCAAAATAACCGGTGCCGCCCGTTCGCTCGCCGCAGACAAGAATGGCCTGGTCCCCGTCCCCTGCATCCAGAACGCCGTCGCCGTTTAGATCCTGCACAAAGACCTTCGGGCTTGCGTCAATAAAAAAATCATGGTCAATCCCTTCCAACAGGTTCTTGAGCCGGTGGAGCTGATCCGGGGGGATGAAGGCCCATGCTTCCGTGCCGGAGAGGGTCTCGTTGCCATGCGGATCCATTTCGCTGTCCAACACGGCATGGAGCATCCCATCGTTCGCCCCGAAAAAGACCATGGTCTTGGAAGAACCATCGGGGAAGAGGTAGCGGACGACCAGCGGCCGGCTATGAACCACATCTCCCAGGATCGCCGCCCTGTTCTCCGCGGTGTTGCCGTCGCCGTTTTCATCAAAGACATCCGCCCCGCGAACAAATTCGATGATCTGGGAGGGGCTGTGGGTGGGGTTTCCCAGCACTTCGGCCGTCAGGAGAGGATTGTCCGACCCAAACCGGTTGCCCGGATCGATCAGATCGGTGGACGAACCAAGGTAGGTGTA
>Ga0307417_10000472_pt1 | contig 16366 bp, 11 predicted proteins | sample SalMarWE160210MG_2_FD_202514 | JGI IMG/M metagenome (GOLD analysis project Ga0307417, IMG submission 202514) | Salt marsh sediment microbial communities from the Plum Island Ecosystem LTER, Massachusetts, United States - WE1602-10 | ecosystem: Environmental > Aquatic > Marine > Intertidal zone...
CCAGATCCTGCAGGATGCGGTTGGTGAGGTCCTCATGAAAGGCGCCTTCCTCCCGGAAGGACCAGATGTAGAGCTTCAGCGACTTCAGCTCCACGCACAGGTGGTCCGGCACGTATTCCAGATGCAGGGTCGCGAAGTCTGGCTGGCCGGTCTTCGGGCACAGACAGGTCAGCTCGGGGATGCGCATGCGGATCACATAGTCGCGCTCGGGGCTCGGATTGGCGAAGGTTTCCAGCAGCTTGCTGGGGTGGGTGGGCATGGTCGGACTCTACTTCTAGACGCAGGGCGAAATACTTTACACTAGGGAGCCTTTGACGGGCACCACTACAGGCAGGCTGGATGCGTCTGAAGAAGATCAAGCTCGCCGGATTCAAGTCATTCGTCGATCCCACTACCATCTACTTTCCGAGCAACCTGGTCGGCGCGGTCGGGCCCAACGGCTGCGGCAAGTCCAATGTCATCGATGCCGTGCGCTGGGTCATGGGGGAGAGCTCCGCCAAGTTCCTGCGCGGGGAGTCCATGGCCGACGTGATCTTCAACGGCTCCGGCTCGCGCAAGCCCGTGGGACAGGCGACCCTGGAGCTGGTGTTCGACAACGCCGACGGCTCGCTCGGAGGGCAGTACGCCCAATATGCCGAGATCGCCATCAAGCGCACGGTCTCCCGGGACGGCCAGTCCATTTATTACTTGAACGGCAGCCGCTGCCGGCGCCGGGACATCACCGACATCTTCCTCGGCACCGGCCTGGGACCGCGCAGCTACGCCATCATCGAGCAGGGCATGGTCTCACGCCTCATCGAGGCTCGCCCGGAGGAGCTGCGCATCTTCATCGAAGAGGCCGCCGGCATCTCCCGCTACAAGGAGCGGCGCAAGGAGACCGCCACCCGCATCGCCCATACGGTGGAGAACCTCACCCGTCTGGATGATGTGCGGGGCGAGCTGGATAAGCAGCTGGGACGGCTGCAGCGTCAGGCACGCACCGCGGCGCGCTACAAGGAGCTCAAGCAGGAGGAGCGCGGCCTGAAGGCCGAGCTGCTCGCCCTGCACTGGCGCGCCGTGGAGGCCGATCGCCGCCGGGCGGAGGGCGAGCTCCGCGCCGAGGAGACGTCCCTGGCCGCGGTGCTCGCCCGCCAGTCCACAACCGAGGCCGAGATCGGGCAGGGGCGGCTGCGCCATGACCAGGCCAACGACAGTATGAATCAGGTCCAAGGTCGCGCCTATGCCATCGGCGCAGACATCGCCAGGCTGGAGCAGGCCATGGAGCACGCCCGAGACCGCCAGGCACGGCTCGGTATGGAGCTGGAGACCGCCAGCCGCGAGCTAGCGGCGGCCGAGACCCAGCTGGCGGGGGACCAGCGTCGCGTCGAGGAGCTAGGCAACCGCCTGGCGGAGCAGGAGCCGGCGCGCGAGCAGGCCGAAGCCCTGGCGCTGGCATCGGCGTCCGCGCTGCAGGAGGTGGAGCAGCAAGTGCACCAGTGGCAGTCGACCTGGGAGGACTACACCCGCCGCGCCGCAGCGCCGGCCCAGCTGGCCCAGGTCCAGCGCACCCGCCTGGAGCATCTGGATCGCCAGGGAGCCCAGACGCGCAAGCGCGTGGAGCGCCTGGACGAGGAGCTGAGCGGACTCTCGGTGGAGCGCCTTAGCCAGGAAGGTGACGAGCTTGCGCTGGAGCTGACGAGCTGGGAGCGGCGCATCGAGCAGATGGAAGCCACGTTGCAGGCCACCCTGCAGGCCATAGACGACGTGCGGCGCAGGAATCGCGAGCTGAGCGCGACACTGGATGCCGGCCGCCAGAGGCTGCAGGCCGCTCAGGGGCGGCTGGCCTCTCTCCAGGCCTTACAAGAGGCGGCGCTGGGTAAGGACCAGCGCGGCGTCGGTGCCTGGCTGGCGGACCATGGCATCGCCGATGCACCGCGGGTGGCCCAGGAGATCGGGGTGGAGCCCGGCTGGGAGCGGGCAGTGGAGACCGTGCTGGGCCCGTATCTGGAAGCCGTGTGCGTGGATGCGGTGGAGGGTCTGGCGGCTCGGGTCGGCCAGCTGCAGGACGGCAATCTGGCTCTGCTGCAGCGCCACGGCGCGGAGGATGCTCCGCCCCGGGAGCCGCATTCACCGCGCTTGCTCGACAAGCTGCGCTGCACCCTGCCGCTGCATTCCCTGTTGGGTGGGATCTATGCCGTGGAGAGTCTGGATCAGGCACTTGCGCTTAGGAGTCGACTGGCAGCGCAGGAATCCGTGGTCACCCGCGACGGAGTTTGGCTGGGACCCCACTGGCTGCGCGTCATACGCGGGGAGGACACCCGTTCCGGCGTGCTGGCCCGCCACCAAGAGCTCGGCCTGCTCGCCTCGGGGATCGCGACCCTAGGCGCGGAGGTGGAGGCCGGCGCGGCGGCCCTGGAGCAGGGGCGCGCGCAGCTGCGCACCCTGGAGCAGCAGCGTGAACAGCAGCAGGCAGAATCCAACGCCGGGCATCGGCGTGCCGCCGAGGTGCGGGCGGCCCTGGGGGGCAAGCAGGCCCGCCTGGAGCAAATGACCCAGCGCGGCGAGCACATCCGCAGCGAGCTGCAGGACCTGCGGGCACATCTGGCGGAGGACGCCGAGGCCGAGCGCGAGGCTCGCGGTCAGCTCAGTCGGGCGCTGGAGGAGATGGAGACCCTCGCCGAGCAGCGCAGCGGCCTGGAGAGCGAGCGCGACGGGCTGCGGCGCGCCCGCGACGAGGCCCGCGACCAGGCCGGGCGGCAGCGTGACGAAAGCCACCGGCTGGCGCTGGCGATCCAGTCGGCACGCACCGAGCTGGACGGAGCCCTCAGGGGCATACAGCGACTGCAGTCGCAGATACACCAGCTCGCCGAGCGCAGAACCGCGCTGGCGGCCGGGATAGAGGAGGGTCACGAGCCCCTGGCCGCGATGCAGCGCGAGCTGGACGGGCATCTGGACAGGCGTGTGAGCGTGGATCGGGAGCTCGCGGAGGCGCGGGCCGCCGCGCAGGCCATCAGCGAGGAGCTGCGTGCCCTGGAGCGGACCCGCCAGGAGGCGTTTCACGAGGGACAGCGCCTGCATGGAGAGCTGGAGCGGGCGCGCGGCCGGCTGGAAGGGCTCAAGGTGCGCGCTCAGACCATCGAGGAGCGGATGGCCGAGCAGGGCGGTGAGCTGGGCGCGCTGCTGGAGCGGTTGGAGCCGGACGCCGGCGAGTCCGCCTGGGAGCAGCGGCTGGCGGAGCTGGGCCGGCTGATCGAGCGCCTGGGGCCCATCAATCTGGCGGCCATCGAGGAGCTGGAGACCGAATCGGAGCGCAAGCAGTACCTGGACGCCCAGCACGCCGACCTGAGCGAGGCCTTGGCGACCCTGGAAGATGCCATCGGCAAGTTGGACAGGGAGACGCGCGGGCGTTTCCAGGAGACCTTCGACAAGATCAATGGCGGGCTTCAGACGACGTTTCCGCGCCTGTTCGGCGGCGGCAACGCCTACCTGGAGCTCACGGGTGAGGATTTGCTGGAGGCAGGGGTCACCATCATGGCCCGCCCCCCGGGCAAGCGCAACAGCACCATCCACCTGCTCTCGGGGGGAGAGAAGGCGCTGACGGCCGTCGCCCTGGTGTTTGCCATATTCGAGCTCAATCCGGCGCCATTCTGTATGCTGGACGAGGTCGACGCGCCCCTGGACGAGGCCAACGTGGGGCGCTTCTGCGAGCTGGTACAGGAGATGTCTCAGCGGGTGCAGTTCATCTTCATCACCCACAACAAGGCCACCATGGAGCTGGCCGAGCATCTCATCGGAGTGACCATGCACGAGCCGGGGGTCTCACGGCTGGTGGAGGTGGATGTCGATCAGGCCGTGGAGCTGGCGACCGCCTGACTCCGTCCGCCGAGCGGCTGGCTCGCCACGGTGCGCTGCCCAAGGATGCGGGCCGGGATATCATCAATCATCGATCACTGACGGGGTGACCTCGGCATGGAGACAAGCTTGCGCTGGATTCTCGTGATTGTGGGTGTGCTGGTCATCGCCGGCATCCTCTGGGACGGCTTGCGCCGCAACCGTCCTTGGACGTCGGGACGCCTGAGGCGGCGCGAGGAGCCGGGTCTGGGTGAGATGGACAACGTCCGGCTGGATGTCGAGGACGATGACTACGTGGATGGCTCCGAGGGGGCGTCCGAGCCCGATCCACTGTTCGACGACACGCCTCCCCGGCCGGCGCCCAGACCTGCAGCCACGTCCAGGGAGACTCCTTCCCCAGCCGATGTGTCGCCGGTCGGGGCTCAGGCCCGTCCCCAGCCTGCCGCCAAGTCCAAGCCACCAAGGGTCGCGCCCAGGCCGAGTGACGGCGGGCCCGAGGAGCTGCTGATCCTGCATGTGGTGGCTCCACAGGGCGAGCGCTGCTCGGGGCTGCAGGTGCTTGCAGCCCTGACGGAGGCCGGGCTGGAGTGTGGAGACATGGACATCTTTCACTATTACCACGAGGGGCCGGAGGTGGCCGTGCCGGTGTTTAGCGTCGCGAACATGGTCAAGCCTGGCACCTTGCGACCGGATGACATGGACGGCATGACGACGCCCGGGCTGTCCCTGTTCCTGCGCCTACCCGGTCCGCTGGACAGCATGGCCGCCTTCGAGCAGATGCTGAAGACCGCCCGCGCTCTGGCCGCCGAGCTCGGCGGAGAGCTACACGATCAGCAGCGCAGCGTGCTGACCCGTCAGACCATCGAGCACTACCGCGAGCGCATCACAGAGCTCAACCGCAAGCGCCTGGCGGCCGGCCGGAGATAGGCCATGGCAGGGCCGGAGGTGCGGGCGCGGGTGGCGGCTCTGCGTGCCGAGCTGGAAGAGCACAACTACCGCTACTACGTGCTAGATGCGCCCAGTATTCCGGATGCGGAATACGACCGGCTGTTCCGCGATCTGGTGGCCCTGGAGGCGCAATATCCGGAGCTGGCCAGTGCGAGCTCCCCCACCCGCCGCGTGGGCGGGCAGCCGCTGTCGGAGCTGGGCGAGCTGCGCCACTCGGTGCCCATGCTGTCCCTCGACAACGCCTTCACCCGAGCCGAGCTGGAGGACTTCGACCGCCGGGTGCGCAGCCGCCTGGGCGAGGAAGAGGAGATCGAGTACGCCGCCGAGCCCAAGCTCGACGGGCTGGCCGTCACTCTGCGCTATGAGAGCGGCACGCTAGTGCGGGCCGCGACCCGGGGCGATGGCACCGTGGGCGAGGATGTCACCCAGAATGTGCGCACCATCCGGTCGGTGCCGCTGCGCCTGCGGGAACGCAAGGTGCCCCCCGAGCTGGAGGTGCGCGGTGAGGTGGTCATGACCCGTGCCGGCTTCGACCAGCTCAATCGGCGCCAGCGGGAACGGGGCCAGAAGACCTTCGTGAATCCGCGCAATGCCGCGGCCGGCAGCCTGCGCCAGCTGGATCCACGCATCACCGCCGAGCGACCCCTCACCTTGATCTGCTATGGGGTGACCACCATCGACGGTAGGCCCATTGCCGAGACCCAAGGCGATGCCCTGGACCGGCTGCAGGACTGGGGTCTGCCCGTGTCGCCCAAGCGCCAGGTGCGGCGCGGCGTCGCCGGCTGCCAGAGCTACTACGCCGCCATCCAGTTGGTACGATATACACTCCCCTACGACATCGACGGCGTGGTCTACAAGGTCAATCGCATTGATCTTCAGGAAATTCTCGGCTTCGTCACCCGGGCCCCACGCTGGGCCATCGCCTACAAGTTTCCCGCCGAGGAGGAGCTTACTCGGGTCACCGCCATCGAGGTGCAGGTCGGGCGAACCGGCGCGCTGACCCCCGTGGCGAGGCTTGAGCCGGTGTTCGTCGGCGGAGTGACGGTCACCAATGCCACCCTGCACAATGCCGATGAGGTTGAGCGCAAGGACGTGCGCGTCGGGGACACCGTGATCGTGCGCCGGGCCGGGGACGTGATCCCCGAGGTCGTGGGGGTGGTCAAAGAGCGTCGCCCCCCGGACGCGCAGCCGTTTCTGCTGCCCGAGCGCTGTCCGGTCTGCGGCTCGGAGGTGATACGCCTGCCCGGGGAGGCAGTGGCGCGCTGCAGCGGTGGGCTGTATTGTGCGGCCCAGCGCCGGGAGGCCATCAAGCACTTCGCATCCCGGCGCGCCATGGACATCGACGGACTCGGCGACAAGCTGGTGGAGCAGCTCGTGGAGCACGGTCTGGTGTCCACGGTGGCGGACCTCTATGCCCTGACGGTCGAGCAGCTGGCGGCACTGGAGCGCATGGCACAGAAGTCTGCCGACAATCTGCAGGCGGCCCTGGAGCGCAGCAAGTCCACGACCCTGGCCCGATTTCTCTACGCACTGGGCATCCGGGAGGTGGGGGAGGCCACGGCGCAGTCGCTGGCCGGGCGCCTGCGGACTCTAGAGGCCATCATGAAGGCCGACGAAGAAGCCTTGCAGGGAGTGCCGGATGTGGGGCCGGTGGTGGCGGGCCACATCGCGGCGTTCTTCCGCCAAAGCCACAACGGGGAGGTGGTGGCGCGGCTGCTGGAGGCCGGCGTGCACTGGCCGCTCCCGGAGCAGACCGAGGACGCCAAGCCCCTCGATGGCCAGACCTTCGTGCTCACCGGTACCCTCCAGGGCATGACGCGGGAGCAGGCCAAGGCTCGCCTGCTGGCCTTGGGAGCCAAGGTGGCGGGCAGCGTGTCGAGCAAGACGACGGCCGTGGTGGCCGGCGCCGATCCGGGCTCGAAGCTCGATCGGGCCCGCGAGCTCGGCGTGCGCGTCCTGGATGAGGCGGAGCTCATGGCGCTGGTGCAGTGAGTTCGGTGGGGCTCCACGGCAGGAGCAGGCGACCTTGAGTGAGCGGTCCGTCGGCCCGCGCCTGTTGGCTCCGATCGTCATAGCAGTGCTGGTGCTGGCCCTATGGGTGCTGGGTAGTCGCGCGCCAGGGCCCGGGCCGACGCTGCCCTATCCGTGGCAGATCGAGCCGGCGGCCGGAGGCGGCACTCGAGTGCTGGGCCTGAGCCTGGGCGTGGATACCCTACGCAGGGCGACGGCCGTGCTGGGCTCGGACGTCCAGCTCGCCCTATACGGTGGCCGCGGGCGGCAGCCGGTGCTGGAGGCGTATTTCGACCGAGTGCAGACCGGCGCCCTCGTGGGCAAGGTGGTGCTCACCCTGGAGGGCCGCCCCGAGGCGCTGCAGCGCTTGTACCAGGGAGCGCCCGAGGCCAGGCGCCTGCCTTCCGGTGAGCGCAAGGTCGTGCTGGGTCCGAGTCAGGTGAACGCCTTAGGGGATGCCGTGGTGGTCGCGCTTACCTACCTTCCGTCCATCAATCTGAGCGCCGAGACCATCATCAAGCGCTTTGGCGAGCCGGCGCGGCGCGTGCCTGGCGGGGAGGGCAGCAGCCATTGGCAGTATCCGGACAAAGGACTGGACATCACTGTGTACGCCGATGCCAAGGAAGTCCTGCAGTTCGTCGCCCCGGCCCGGTTTGAGCGCCGTCTTGGAGGCGGGGTGAACTGTTGCAGTGGGCATCCTTGACGGCCAATCTCACCCGGTATCGCAGTTCCGACGCCGCTCTGGAGCGACCCATTCGGCCGAGATCGTGGACCAATGCGAGGGAGGCCCGAGCACGCTCGGGGAATTATTGCTGGCCGTTGGACCCGCTGTTAAAGTACTGAAGCAGTGACTGGTGCAGCATCCGCGGAAGAGTCGTGCTGGCCGGGGTCCGGGGGAATTGGCGTCGACCGGCGCAGTACAAGGGATGGGAACCGTGGCCAATCATCGACTCAAGTGGGCGGAGCGCACGCCGTCTCGGGCACCGCTCTGGGTGCTTCTGTCGATGGGGGGCATGCTCTGGACCCTGGTCGTCGGCCCGGTGATTGCCGCCGGTGGCGCAGGCGACTCCATCACCGAGGTGGAGCAGGCATTCTTCGAGCCCATTCCCGTGGTCCTGACGGCCTCGCGGCTGGCGCAGCCGGTCAACGAGACTCCGGCGGCCATTACGGTCATCGACCGGGAGATGATCGAGGCCTCGGGATTCAACAACATCGCCGACGTGCTGCGTCTGGTGCCTGGCTTCCAGGTCGCGATGAGCACCCTGGACAGCACCTACGCGGTCACCTATCACGGCCAGAGCGACGCCCAGCCGCGGCGCATGGAGGTGCTGGTCGACGGCCGCTCCGTCTACTCCTCCATCCACTACATCGACTGGTTTAGCCTGGGCGTCGAGCTGGAAGACGTGGACCGCATCGAGGTCGTCCGCGGGCCCAACTCACCTGTCTACGGGGCCAACGCGTTCATCGCCACGGTCAATATCATCACCCGCCAGCCCTACCAGGACCCGGGGCTGTATGCTCGCCTCACGACCGGCTCCCGTGACACCCACCTGGGAATGCTGCGCCACGGCTGGAGCGAGGACAATTGCAGCTGCCGGCTCAGCCTGGGCTATGACCGAGCGGATGGATTTGCCGGTCGCAACGACGAGAGGCTGGTGCGCACAGCGAACTTCCGCGGTCAGCTCAACCCCACCATCGACGATCTCATCGACGTCCAGCTCGGGCTCACCAACGGCCCCCGTGGACGTGGCGGTGACACGCCCCTCCTCAATCCCTTCGGGCCGCATCTGGGTGAGCGGGGGGTGCGGAGCAGCTATCAGTACTTGCGCTGGAGCCACAACCTGAGCGATGGCCGGGACATGTACGTGCAGGCCTATCACAACTATCAGCGGGAGAATGACGATGCCTCCCTGGGTCGGCTGTCGGACATCCTCGGTGTCGCGCCGCAGACGATCCCGGCGCTTTTCGGTGGCCACCAGGACGAGGATATCAGAGTCGGCATCTTCGACCACACCGAGGAGCGCTACGACCTGGAGTGGCAGCTCAATGACGCTAGCGCCAATCGCCTGCGCTGGGTCGTCGGTGGCGGGCTGCGCTGGGACCGCTTCAAGAGCCGCACGGACCTCGGCATTGGCTCTGCCGACCAGGACTACAGCCAGAGGTTTTTTGCCCACGCCGCCTACACCGCGCCGGGGGGCTGGGTGCTGAATGCAGGCGGCATGCTGGAGCACGGCGACCTGCTGGGCACCGAGCTGTCCTATCGCCTAGGTATCAACCGGGTGCTTTCTCCCAGCCACACCCTGCGCGCCGCGGTCACCCGCTCGGTGCGGCGGGCCGGCGTGATCCTGGGCGCCGGCAGCTCACTGGCGCTGCGTTTTAGCAACGGCGATCCCATCGACGTGCTCCTGTACTCGCCGGGCGGCATCGAGCCGGAAGAGATGATCGGGTACGAGCTCGGCTATCTGGGGAGCTGGCCCAAGCGGCAGTTGGACCTGGACGTGAAGCTGTTTCGGGAGGAGATCCGCCGGGAGATCCGCAGCGAATACCAGCTCGATCTGCCCATCACGGAGTATCGCCACAACGGAGCCTTCGTGGCCGTGAACGGCGGGGGCATCGATCTTACCGGCGTGGAGGGTCAGCTGCGCTGGCGCCCCTGGCCGGGCTCGCTCATTTCCTTCCAATACGCTTGGACACAGGCCCGCGACCGCTATGACCCATTGGCCACCGGATTCCCCTCGCGAGAAGGTGCCACGCCGCGCAGCACTGCCAGCCTGCTGGTCTCCCAGCACCTGCCTCACGGTTTCGAGGCCAGCACGGGCTTCTACCACCTCGGCGCCATGAACTGGGGGGGCGACGGCGCCACTGCGGGCGGTGGGGTAGGCGGCTACGATCGCTGGGATGCGCGGCTGGCCAAGCGCTTCCGCTGGCCGAGCTCGGAGCTGCTCTTGGAGCTGATTGGCCAGAACATCGGCGGCGACCCGTATGCAGAGTCCAGGGCAGATAACCAATTCGACACGCGCTATTTCCTCCGCGCCTCGCTACAGTTTCACTAGTCCAACGGCGGTTCGGCGCCGGGCGGCCTGAGCCACCGCACCATCCTCTGGTGCGGAATGCCCGCCTCCAGGAAGCGCTCGCCTATCGGCGCGAAGCCGTGTCTGGCATAGAGCTCGCTCGCGTGGATCTGGGCGGCGAGGGTCACCTGGGCGAGACACCGGCGCCCGGCGATTGCCACCAGGACCTGAAGTAGGCCTGAGCCGACCCCGCGACCCCGCCAGTCGACCAGCACGGCCATGCGGCCGATGCGTCCATCGGCAAACATGCGCGCGGTGCCCACGGCACCCCCGCTCCCGTCGAGCGCCAGGAGGTGCACGCAGCCCCCATCCTGGCCGTCCCATTCCAGGGCCTCCGGCACGCCCTGCTCGACCACGAATACCGCGTGCCGGACCCGGTGCGCCGCGCTGCGGGCACGCTCCCAGCCCAGTTCTACGATGGTGAAGTCAGCAGCGCCCACGGGGGCGACGGTGGAGCAAAAAAAGGGACCACCAACTGGCGTGCCGGTGGTCCCAAATCCTTCCGGAGTGACTACATGAGACGGACACATTCGCAATCGATGCCGCGTCCGCTCGATGACTAACTTGCACCAGGGCGCCGCACAGTTCTGTGCTGGTGATCACACAATCAAACATCTCTGGCCTGCGCCGCAGCATTGCCGCGGTAGCTTCCCGGCGTCAGCGCCCGTAGCTCCTGCTTGACCCGGTCCGGCAGGTTCAGCCCCCCGATAAGCTGGCCTATGGTAGCCGCGTCGATGGCACGGCCTCGGGTGAGCTCCTTCAGCCGCTCGTAGGGCTTGTCGACGCCTTGCCGTCGCAGCACGGTCTGAATGGCCTCGGCCAGCACTGCCCAGCTCTGATCTAGGTCTTCCGCCAGCCGATGGGGATCCGGATCAAGCTTGCCGAGACCCTTGAGCGTGGACTCATAGGCGATGATGCAGTGGGCGACGGCCACACCCACGTTGCGCAGCACCGTGGAGTCCGAGAGATCGCGCTGCCAGCGAGAGACCGGAAGCTTGGCCGCGAAGTGGTCGAGCAGGGCGTTGGCGATGCCCAGGTTGCCTTCGGAATTCTCGAAGTCGATGGGATTGACCTTGTGGGGCATGGTCGATGAGCCGACTTCTCCGGCGATCGTGCGCTGCTTGAAGTAGCCCAGCGAAATGTAGCCCCAGAGGTCCCGATCCAAGTCCAGCAGAACGGTATTGAACCGTACCAGGGCATGGAACAGCTCCGCCATGTAGTCGTGGGGCTCGATCTGGGTAGTGTAGGGGTTCCACTGCAAGCCCAGGGCTTCCACGAAGGCGCGGGCCAGGGCTGGCCAGTCAACCTCGGGGTAGGCCGCCAAGTGGGCGTTGTAGTTGCCCACGGCGCCATTCATCTTGCCGAGTAGGGGCACGGCCGCAATCTGCTCACGCTGTCGCCTCAGCCGGTAGATCACATTGGCGAGCTCCTTGCCCACCGTGGTGGGCGACGCCGGCTGGCCGTGGGTGCGGGAGAGCATCGGCAGCTCCGCGTAGCGGTGGGCCATGTCGCTTAGGGTCTGCAGCAGGGCGTCGATGGGTGGCAGCAGCAGCTGCGATCGGGTCTCCCGCAGCATCAGTGCGTGCGCCAAATTGTTGATGTCCTCGGAGGTGCAGGCGAAGTGCAGGAATTCGCTGACGGCCTCCAGCTCCGCGTTGCCGACCATGTGCTCCTTGAGGAAATACTCCACGGCCTTCACATCATGATTGGTGGTGCGCTCGATGTTCTTCACCCGGCGCGCATCTTCCTCCGTGAAGTTCTCGAAGATGGCATCGAGTATGTTGCGGGCGTGGATACTGAGCGCCGGCACCTCCGCTATTTGTGGGTGCGCGGCCAGGGCCTGCAGCCAGCGCACCTCCACCAGCACGCGATGGCGGATTAGGCCGAGCTCACTGAAGATGGGACGCAGGTCGGCAGTCTTGGCGCCGTAGCGTCCGTCCACCGGCGAAATGGCAGTCAGTGCAGAGAGCTCCATGGCTACCCCTCTCGATGGCATGGGTAGGGGCGCCTAGACCGCAGCCTCCCGGGGTCGGCGGCGAGCATAGTAGCTCCCTACAGCCACTTCATCAGGCCGCATTCGAAGCGATGGGCCAGCAACGGATGGTGTGGGTAGGCACGGATCTGATAGAGCTGGGGCCCGTGCTTGAGCAGCTCGCTGTCGGCCTGGTAGAAATCTCCGCGGTAGATCACCTCGCCGCCGCCCTCAGCCTCGGCGGCAAGCGTCAGTGTGGAACCGGGAGTAAACTCGCCCAGGGAGTTGCGTGTTCCGAGGACGCACTCGACCACCACGTCTTCGACCCCCAGGCCGTCGAGCTGCACCCCCACCGCGATGCCCATCGGGTCGCCGTAGGTGGCGTCCGGCGCGGGGGCGCTGACCAGGCGCAGGCTCACGCCCGCCCAGCGCGCGATCACCTCGCGCTTCCAGGCGGCCAGCGCCCTCGCGCCGGCGCCATCGTCCGCCAATAGGGCGCGCCGATGGCGGGCGGCGGGCGCGTAGTAGTGCTCCGCATAGTCGTTTACCATGCGGGTGGCGCTGAAGCGCGGCAGCACCGATTTCATGGCGCTCTTGCACAGGCTGACCCAGGCTTCGGACTCGCACCGGCCACCGCCGGAGTAATAGGTCGGAATGACCTGGTATTCCAGTGCATCGAGCAGCTCGGTGGCCTCGGCGCGATAGCGCGCCCCGGGATCGGGACTGGTCTCGTGGGAGGCAATCGCCCAGCCATTGCTGCCATCGAAGCCCTCGGCCCACCAGCCATCCAGCACACTGAGGTTGGGTACTCCGTTGATGGCTGCCTTCATGCCCGAGGTGCCACAGGCCTCCATCGGGTACTCCGGGGTATTGAGCCAGACATCGACGCCCGGCAACAGCTTGCGGGACATGGCCAGGTTGTAGTCCTCCAGCAGAAACACCTTGCCCTCGAGCTCGGGGCGCTGGCAGTGCTGATAGATTTCCGCCACAAATTGCTGTCCCGGTACGTCGCTGGGATGAGCCTTGCCGGCAAACAGAATGACCACCGGACGCTGGTCGTTGTTGAGCAGCCGGGCCAGGCGCTCGTAGTCGGCAAACAGTAGAGTCGCCCGCTTATACGTGGCGAAGCGGCGGGCAAAGCCGATGGTGAGCACTCCCGTATCCTCGGGATCGAGCAGGTGGAAGCTGCGGGCGATTTGTGCCCGGTTCCGGCCGTTGCGTATCATGGCCTGCTCCAGACGCTGGCGGACATCCATAATCATCTCCACCTTCAGCACCTGATGGGCGCTCTGAAAGACGTGGCTCGGAATCTGCTCCACGACGCGCTCCCAGAAGCTCGCATCGTCGAGCTTGTTGCGCCAGCCGCTGCCGAAGTACATGTCGAACAGCGACACCCAGGCCCGCCCCAGGAAGGTGGGCACGTGAACCCCGTTGGTCACGTAGCTGAAAGGGCTCTCGCGGGCCGGTATCTGAGGCCAGATGTGCGCATTCATCTCCGCCGCCACCCGCCCATTGATGCGACTCACGCCATTGTGGAAGCGCGAGCCGCGCAGGGCCAGCGCGGTCATGTTGAAGCCCTGTGGATTCCCGGGAGTGGCACCGAGCTCGAAGAAGCGGGGCCGGTCGATGTCCAGCTCCGCGATGAAGGGGTCGAAATGGCTGACCACGAGCTGGTGATCGAAGACGTCGTGGCCCGCCGCCACCGGCGTATGAGAGGTGAACACGGTGCCGGCGGCCACTAGGCTCAGGGCGCTGTCGAAGTCCATGTTCGCGGCCACCCGCTCCCGGCAGCGCTCGAGGATCTGGAAGGCCGCGTGTCCCTCGTTGATGTGCCACACGGTGGGGTGCAGGTCCAGCACCCTCAGGGCTCGCACGCCGCCGATGCCGAGGACGATCTCCTGGGCGATGCGCATCTCGTTGTCGCCGCCGTAGAGCTGCCGGGTGATGTGGCGGTCGTGCTCGCTGTTCTCGGCTACGTCGCTGTCCAGCAGGTACAGCGAGGTGTGGCCCGCCTTGGCGTGCCAAATCTTGATGGACAGCGGCCTGCCGGCGAGCCGCACCGTCACGTGGATCTCCTGGCCGGCCGCATCCAGCACCGGGGTGACCGGAAGGTCCTCGGGCCGCATGTGAGGGTATTCCGCCACCTGATTGCCGTCGGAGCCGATGCGCTGGCGGAAATAGCCTTCTCGGTACAGCAATCCGACGGCGACGAACGGCACACTCTGATCGCTGATCTCCTTGCAGTAGTCTCCGGCCAGGATGCCCAGCCCACCCGAGTAGATCGGCACGCTCTCGTGAAAGCCGTACTCGGCGCAGAAATAGGCCACCAGCTCACTGTCCGGCGGCAGCGTGGCGGAGGCGCTGCCGGGAATGTCGTCCTTGAGATAGGTGTCGTAGGCGGACAGCACCCGCGTGTAGTCCTGGGCGTAGATCAGGTCACGAGATGCTTCGTCCAGGGCCTGCTGGCCGACCCGGCGCAGGAAGACCTTGGGGTTGTGGCCGCAAGCTTCCCAGCACTCCAGGTCCAGGCGGTAGAAGAGGCGGCGAACGTCCCTGTCCCAGGTGTAGTAGAGGTCGTGCGCCAGCTCGCTTAGACGAGCGAACCGTGTCGGCAGCGCAGGTCTGACTGCCAGTTCGAAGAGTTTGCCGGTCATCTGCGAGACTCTCGTGTTGCCCAGGAATTGAGCACAGTGTAGCGGATAGTCACGGGGACACGCGAGCGCGGGCCACGCCTGGGCTGTCGGTTTGCCGAGAAGCCGCCGCCTGGACTCGCTCATGGCCGCAGGCTCTGGAATAAATCCTTTGACTTGGAGTAGGTTGCACGACAAACTTTATGTGCATTGTCGCCTGCTGTCCGCCTCCGGCTCAGGCGTTGAGGTCCCCGCCCAGCGGCAGTGGCGAGGCCATGAGATCTCTGCCCAGCAACGACGACGGCTGCCATGCGCCGGGCATACCGTGCCTCGCCCAGGCCCTGCTGGACTTGGCGCGGTGACGGTGGTGGCCCCGGACCGGAACCGCAGCGCCCCAATCTGGGCCATGGCGTGCCCAATTCGGGCATGGTGGCGGCGGCCGTGGAGGCCCGGTTCCTGGGCTGCCCGGCCATGGCAGTGTCGCTGGCCGACCGTGCAGACGGGCGCTATCCGGGCGCCGCGACCGCAGCGCTGTCCCTGGCTCGACAGCTGCGTGAGCAGCCGCTGCAGGTGGATCTGAGCCGGGACGCGGCCCTGGGCAGGCTGTCGAAATGGCGGGAGGGTGGGGAATGAGTCACAGCATCAAGAGCATTAGAATACACGGCATCGGCATGACCTCGCAGCGTACCCGCGAGCGGCTGGTCAAGCGGCTGGAGGAGGTCGGCATTCGTGACTCCAGGGTGCTGGAGGTCATGCGCCGGACGCCCCGGCACCTGTTCGTGGACGAGGCGCTGGCCAGCCGGGCCTACGAAGACACGGCCCTGCCGATCGGCTTCGGGCAGACCATCTCTCAGCCCTATGTGGTCGCCAGGATGACGGAGGCAGTGCTGGCCGACCGCCGTGTCGACAGGGCATTGGAGATCGGAACGGGCTCGGGCTACCAGACCGCGGTGCTGGCGCAGTTGGTCGAGCGAATCTACAGTGTCGAGCGCATCGCCGCACTTTCCGATAGCGCGCGCGTCAGGTTGGTGGAGCTACAATTGCACCGCAAGGTGCGCTTGAAGCACAGCGACGGCTCTTGGGGCTGGCCCGAGCATGGTCCCTACGATGCCGTCCTGGTGACGGCGGCTCCGGCCAAAATTCCCGACGTGCTCTTCGACCAGTTGGCCGAAGGCGGGCGCATGGTGATACCGGTGGGCACCGGCTGGTCCCAGGAGCTGCTTCTCATCACCCGCATCGGCAATGTCTACGTGCAGACCCCGTTGGGCCCGGTGAGCTTCGTGCCATTGCAACAAGGGGCATGTTGATGCGCCTGTTCTCCGCGACGTACGACAAGGCACTGATCTGGGCCGTTCATCCCCACGCTCCCCGCTGCCTGCGGGGACTGAGCTTCGCCGAGTCGTCGTTCTTTCCCTTCTCGCCCGATGGGATGTTGGCGCCCATGCTGCGCAAGCACATCGATCGCCTGGGCTGGATCACCGTCCTGGGTGCCCTGACACTCTATGTTGTGCTGCGCGACTGATGCGCAGTGCGTGGCGGCAGGTGGCTCGGCTGGGCCCGTTGGCGGTGCTACTCACCGCCTGCGCCAGTCATCCGCCGGTCGCACCGGTGCGTGGTGAGGGAGCTTCCGCCGACGCGGCGCCCGTCTACTACACCGTGATTCGGGGCGATACCCTCTATTCCATCGCCTTTCGCTACGGGCACGATTATCGGGAGCTGGCGGCATGGAACGGGATCCGACCGCCGTATCGGATCTTTCCCGGTCAGCGCCTGCGGATCGACCGCGCGGTCGCGGTTCAGGCCCGCTCGGCGTCCGGCCGCACCGCGGCGGTGCCGGCGGCCTTGGTGCGCCAACGGCACCCGCATCACGCGGCACCTGTGGGCGCGCCGGCAGCGCGCATCCG
>Ga0307417_10000473_pt1 | contig 16350 bp, 11 predicted proteins | sample SalMarWE160210MG_2_FD_202514 | JGI IMG/M metagenome (GOLD analysis project Ga0307417, IMG submission 202514) | Salt marsh sediment microbial communities from the Plum Island Ecosystem LTER, Massachusetts, United States - WE1602-10 | ecosystem: Environmental > Aquatic > Marine > Intertidal zone...
TGAGATTAAATCTTTAAAAATTTTTGTTTCTAAGAGTTCTTCTTTGGGATAGCCAAATAATTCAACACCAGCCTGGTTAATATCAATAAATTTAGCATCGACTGTGCTTATATAAATAGCGTCGTTAGACTCCTCAAAGAGGGTACGGAATTTTTCTTCGGATTGACGCAGCTCCTCCTCGGCCTGTTCGCGCTCTTTTTCTAAATTCTTGCGATCGGTTATATCTCTATTAACTGAAAGCGCAACTTTCTCATTCCCATACATTATGGAAGTAATCAATATCTCTGACCAGTATTCTGAACCATTTTTTCGCAATTTTTTCTCTGTCATATAAACTGTTTCATTCGCCAGTAATCTCTTCTCTATTTCTGCTAGTTCGTTTTTGTCTGAATCTTCCGTCGCCAAGTTTTGCAAGAGATTCATATCAATCAATTCATCTCTGGTGTAGCCGGTTTGTATTTCTGCGGCCGGATTAACATCCAGAATTTGCCCGGCGTTGCTGCCTCCGATTTGGGTAACAAAAATAGCATCCGGTAGATACTTAAAAAGCTGTCTAAATTTCGCTTCACTTTGTTTGAGCATTTCTTCTGCCTGCTTGCGTTCGGTGATGTTCGCAGCCACATCTGCTATGGCAATTGGATTTCCATTTTCATCTCTGATTAAACTGGTAGTCATTAGAGTTGGGAATATTGTACCGTCCTGGTAAATATGACCAACCTCATCCGAATTGTATCCCTTTTCCATGACTTTCCGGTTGAACGGTTCAACCTCGTTCTTTAATTGCATCTTATTATGAAAGATATTCAGGTTTTTATCAATCAGTTCATCTTGGGATTTATAACCGTGCATACTTACCCATGAATCATTTACAAACAGCAAATTCCCTTCAAGGTTACTGATTGCCATTCCATCGGCAGATTGCTCCACAACAGAAGATAAGAACCTGATTTTTTCCTCCGCCTGCTTGCGAGCGACAGAATTTCCGAGTTTTTGAGCAAGGACATTAATCAGATTTCGCTCTTCGCTTATGAAAGGACCCTCGTCCAGTTCGGGACACTCTTCCAAATAATAAACCTCAATAGAGCCTCGCGTCTGTCCGTTGACAACGATTTCACTTGTCTGTTTAAAATTGGTTTCTTTAAAAGGTGCCGATACATATTCTTTTCCATCAAACTTGACTTTGCCGCGGGTGATATTGGGATACTGCCAGCCTGGTGGGATGAGGTCAGCCACATCCTGGAAAATCTCATCCAGATTTCTATGTTTACTTATGGATTTAAAGGTACCATACAGACATTCGAGTTCTTTAATTCTTTCTGCACGATCAGATAAAAGTTTTTCTTTTTCTCTTTCTAAATTCTTGCGCTCGGTGATGTCCCTAATTATACTGCCAAAGAAAATATCTTCACCTGACTTCCAGATCGAAAGAGATAATTCTATGGGGAATTCCCTCCCGTCTTTTTTCCTGCCAACCAACTCGACCGTCTTTCCGACTACTGTGGCCTTTCCTGTGGAAATAAACCGTTTGAGCCCGGTAACGTGAGCATCTTGAAATCTTTTAGGCATGATGTGGGTCATCGATTTGCCGACGATTTCAGCCGCGGTATTACCGAACATTTCTTCCGCCCCTTTGTTAAAGTATATTATGTTTCCATTACTGTCAGCAGTTATGATAGCTTCTCTGGCAGTTTCGGCAAGCGCCCGGAACTTTTCCTCGCTTGCCTTTAATTTATCCTCCGCCTGTTTGCGCTCCGTAATATTTCTAATGGACCCCTGTGCAATCCATCTTCCTTTTTGTTTTACTAACTGTCCGCTCACATCAACCGGGATAAGTCTACCGTCTCTATGTTTTACAAATGTATCAAAATTTCGAACTATTTTTTTAGTTTGAAAAACCTCCTTTATTAATTGCCAACATCTTATTATTTCCTTTTTAGGAATATGTTGGGTAAAAGGGGTACCAATTATTTCCCCTGGTTCATATCCGATAAGGTCTTTTATTGAGGGACTTATGTACTGAAATTTTCCAGTCTTTGTCATTGCAAAAATTGTATCCAAAGATGATTCAGTAATAAACCGAAGTTCTTTTTCTCTCTCTATTATTTCTAATTCTGCCTGCTTATGCAATTTCTTTTCCCGGGCTTCATTTAATGCCCGGTGCACTATAGGTATGAGTCGATTTATGTGGTGCTTATGCACGTAATCAGTCGCACCGCTTGTAAAGCTCTTAATTGCCGCTTCTTCTCCAAGTGTACCGGAGACGATAATAAATGGCACGTTAGGGCATTTCTTCTGTGCAATTGCCAATGCAGCTAAACCGTCAAAAGAAGGGAGTTGGTAATCGGCCAAAATAATGTCAAACCCACCCCTGGTAACAGCAGCGAGAAAATCAGTTCGGGTCTCAACACGGACTATTTTACAAGCAATTCCTTCCCCTTCAAGAAGTGATTGGACCAGCTCCGCATCATTCGGGTTATCTTCAAGATGAAGAATATTTAAAAATGTTTTCATGTTTTCCTCTTGCTCTCCTCCAAAGGGTAGTTACTAACATTATGATGGCTATTAAAATGTGAGAAAAGGGGATCTTGCTTATAAAGCTCAGATATGTTTTTTAAACGAGTTATCAAATCTGCGGCTCGTTGAACCATTTTTTGTATTATATCCATTTGTTTCGAATTCCCCTTTTCTTCCTCCAGCAAACTAACACAGCCGCTTATTATTTGTAAGGGCTGGGTTAATTCGTGGACAATAGCGCCGGATAGCTCTTTGGCGCTTTGAAAAGCCTCTGCATTCCTTAAAGCCTCTTCGACGTGCTTACGCTTAGTGATGTCGCGAATGATACCCTGAATTACCTTCTTCCCACCTAATTCAAAATAGCTTAAAGAGACTTCAGCAGGAAAAACTGCTCCATTTTTCTTTTTGAAGACAATCTCGGAACAAACAAACCCCTCTTCAATTACTTTAGCAAATACGTCCTGGAACAACTTTGATGTTTCGGGGGGAATAAGATTGGATATTTTAATAGCTAAAATCTCGGATCTTTTATATTCAAATTGATCCAACACCCTTTGATTCGCATCAATAATATTGCCTTTTAAATCATATAAAATGATTCCATCATTTGAATGTTGGAAAAGATCCCGATACTTATTTTCGTTGTCTTTGACCTCATCTTCCATCTTAGCAAGCATTTTTAGCTCCAGAGCTTCTTTTTGTGCTCGTTGTACTGCCGGCACTAGCCTTGCCATCCGCTGTTTGAGCACGTAATCGGTTGCTCCTTTCTTAAGGCTCTCAATAGCCAACTCCTCTCCCAGAGTACCAGAAACGAAGATAAACGGCACATTGGGGCATTTTTCCCGGGCAATTAAAAGCGCGGACGTGCCATCAAAAGAGGGAATGGTATGGTCTGCTAAAATCATATCAAATCCACCCTTATCAACAGCAGCAATAAAATCGGTTCGGGTCTCAACACACACTATTTTGCAAGCAATTCCTTCCGTTTCAAGAAGTGATTGGACCAGCTCCGCATCATTGGGATCATCTTCCAGATGAAGAATGTTCAAAATTGACTTCATTTTTTTTCCTTTGAAAACTGATATTCCTTATTATTACTTTTCTGCCTGATTATCCGTTTATACAGGGGGCGGCTGATTGAAAATCAGCCAGAACAACCCCAGTTCTTTAATCGCTTCAATAAATTTTTGAAACTTGACCGGTTTTACTACATAAGCGTTTACACCCAGCTTATAACTTTCCACAATATCCTTTTCCTCTTTGGAGGAAGTAAGCACTACTACCGGAATTATTTTTAAATGATCATCGGATTTAATTTCCCGTAAAACCTCCAGACCGTCAACCTTGGGCATCTTCAAATCCAGCAATATCACTACCGGGTTTTTGCTTGTCCGATCTTTATATTTATTCCGCCGGTAGAGATAATCCAGGGCTTCTTCACCGTCATTAACCACGTCAACATCGTTGGCAAGATTGTGACTCTTTAAAGCCGTAAGGATTAATTCCACATCCTTGTCATCATCTTCCACCAATAAAATATGTTTATTTACGCTCATCACTTCTCCTTTACAGCCGATTTTAAGTGCGGAATTGAAAAATAAAAAGTTGCCCCTTTATCTAAAGCGCCTTCCGCCCAGGTTCTGCCGCCATGGCGGTGGATAATGTGCCGGACATTTGCTAATCCGATACCGGTGCCTTCAAATTCCTCTTTACGATGCAGGCGCTGGAATACGCCGAAAAGTTTATGGGTATATTGGGGGTTAAAGCCTACTCCGTTATCCCGTACGAAGAACACCGCCTCTTTCTCATTATTTTTACGGGGTACGCAGCCGATTACAATTTTTGATTTCTTTCTGGTACGGGTAAACTTGAGTGCATTAGTAACCAGGTTAACTAAAACCAATTGCATCATGGATGGATCGCCATATATTTCGGGTAAAGAGTCGATTTTCCATTCAATATTTCTTCCATTTGTTTCCGACGTCAATTCAGTTACTATTTTAGCCACAAGTTTATTCAGGTCTATCGAGTTTGACTGCAATTCCGCTCTGCCCATCCGTGAGAAATCTAACAGGTCATCAATCAATTGTCCCATCCTTTGTGCCGACTCGGAAATAACGTTTATATACCGGGAGCTCTTCTCGTCAAGAGAGTTATTGGTATTCTGTTGCAGCAATTCTACGAAACCGCTTATATGACGGAGCGGTGCACGCAAATCGTGAGAAACGGAATAACTAAACGCTTCTAACTCTTTGTTGGCGGCTTCCAGTTGGGCAGTGCGCTCGAACACTCTTTGTTCGAGCTCTTCGTTTAACTTTTTGATTTTTTCCTCAGCCTTCTTACGTTCGGTGATATCGCGAATATTGCACTGGATTACTTTATGATTGTTAACCTGGTAGACATTGCTTACAAATTCCACATCGATTCGGCGGCTATCTGAAGTTTCCAACGGCATATCTTCATACCGTACATACCCCTTTTGCCGCAACTCTTCAAAATTGTCCTGATTGGAAATGATATCCTTCAAGAATCCTAGTTCCCAAACGGTTTTCCCGAGCATTTGTTCATGCGAATAATCCAGTATTTTCAACAAGAACGGATTTGCATCTACAATCTTTCCGTCATCGGCATTAAGGATCAAAATGCCGTCTTTTGCTGCTTCGAATAAGCGACGATAACGCACTTCGGAAGCGATCATCGCCTCCTCTGCACGTTTGCGTTCGGTGATATCCTGTATGATACCAACCATTTCAATCGGATTGCTATTATCATCGAGTTTTAGGTTACCTAATCCATGAACCCATTTTTCCTGCCCGGTTTTTGGATTAATTATTTTATATTCTTTATCGAATTTCTGGTGTTGACTTAAAATAACATCCTGCAAATAATTCGACATTGTTTTTCGGCTATCAGGATGAACAATTTGCAGCCAGCCGGCTACATCTTTTTTGTAATTTTCATCAATTCCAAAAATATCATCTAGCCCGGCCGAACTTGCCCAGTAACCTGTTTTGATGCTAAAAACATAATGTCCTAATTTGGCTACTTTCTGTAATTCAATAAGTCTATCTTCAATTTCCTGTAATGCTTTTTCTGTTCTATGGTATTCGATTTCTGGTTTTTCAATTTCTGAAATCCAAAGGCGCTCTGCTATCAATTCTTCTATCAGCAGTTCTTTGGTTTTGTTTTCATCTTTCATAACTTTACACCATCTATTAAATGTTTATCAAAAATTTGCCGCACTTTAAGTGCCAGTGCTTTTGGCGTAAAAGGTTTTTGTATAAAAGGCATACCCGGTTCGAACTCCACTTGTTGAATAACAGCATTTTCAGTATATCCGGACATGAAAAGAACTTTTATATCGGGATTGCTAATCCGAAGTTGATCATAGAGCTGGCGACCAGCCATGCGTGGCATCATCACATCGGTTAATAATAGATGAATTTTCCCATTGGATTGTTTACACATTTGCAGGGCAATATTTCCATCATCCGTTTCTAAAACATTATAGCCAAACATTTGCAAGGACTCGCGCACTAAGAATCGAACATCTTGTTCATCCTCTACCACCAGAATCGTTTCTGTGCCAGTAAGATTGGTATCGGGTTTCTGAATTCTTTCTGTGATAGAAATTTCTTCATTGACCTGCGGGAAATAAATTCTAAATATGGTTCCTTTCCCCGGCTCACTGTAAACCCAGATGTTTCCACCGCTTTGCTTGACAATTCCATAAACAGTTGATAACCCTAACCCGGTACCCTTGCTTTTTTCTTTGGTGGTATAAAAGGGTTCGAATATATGTGCTTGTGTTTTCTTATCCATCCCGATTCCGGTATCACTGATGGCAAGCACTACGTAAGAACCAGGCTCCCAACCAGGACGGTTTTTAAAGTATATATCATCAACAATAACATTTTTTGATTCAATGCTCAGTCTTCCCCCATTTGGCATGGCATCACAGGCATTGACAAATAGGTTCATAATTACCTGTTCTATCTGGCTGGGATCGGCCTTGATATTGCCAATATCGTTTTCCAGTGATATTTGTAGTTCAATGTCTTTTTGGGTGAGTGGTTGAAATAATTTTTCCATTTCTTGAATCAAATCATTTAAATTCAAAACTACCGCTCGAGACACCTGGGCGCGGCTAAAAGTAAGCAATTGGTTGATCAGAGATTCTGCATGCTTTGAGGTTTTATCGATCTGTTTAGCGCAAATAAAGAGTGGATCATCTTCGTTCAGGCGCTGTGAGAGAATCTCACAATAACCCCGAATGATGGTGATGAGATTGTTAAAATCGTGGGCAATTCCACTGGCGAGACGACCAATGGATTCAATCCTTTGAGATTGGTGCAGTTGTTCTTCCAGGTGTCTGAGTCCGGTTATGTCCCGTAAAATACCTCGGTATGCAATGATCTTTCCTTTCTTGTCATAGATAACACTGGCTGTTTCCAGGGCGGTAATTTTTTCTCCATCTTTTCTTTTTAGCGTGCATTCAAAGTTTTTTGCATAACCATGTTCCTCCAGGATACCCCTAAGTTTTTCTCTATCCATAGGGGTGTTATATAAATCATTTGTAAGATCAATTTTCAAAAGCTCCTCTTTAGAAGAATAACCAAATAATTCTACGCCTGCAGGATTGATATCAAGCAGTTTTCCTTCGGGAGTGCTCATAAAAATCACATCTTTTGAATCCTCGAACAGTAAGCGGTATTTTTCTTCGGATTTACGAACTGCATCCTCACTTTGTTTGCGCTTGGTGGTGTCACTTATGGTGCATAAAATCTGAGTTTCCCCATCCGACTTTATGGGATTGAGACCAATTTCAACCGGAAATTCGCGGCCATCTTTACGCCGCCCCAAAAGGTCGCTCTCAATTCCTAACATTATAGACGAATGCTGAGACAAAAAATTATTACGGAATTGGACATGTTTATCGCAGAAACGTTGGGGTATTAAAATCTCAACGGAATGACCAATCAACTCTTGTTTTTTGTAACCAAACATTTTCTCTGTTAAAGAATTGATAAAGGAAATTATTCCATCCTTATTAACCAGTATAAGGGAATTGGGAAGTGATTCAACCAGCAAACGAAATTTTTCCTCGGCGCATTTTCGTTTTCTTCGCTCCTCAACTTCATGTAATGCTCGCTGCACCACGGGTATAAGTCTGGATATTCTCTCTTTAAGCACATAATCAGTTGCTCCCCCCTGATCACTTTCAATTGACCCTTCCTCGCCGATTGTTCCGGAAACAAAAATAAAAGGAATGTCGGGATATTTTTCTCTTGCCATGCTCAATGCTTCTACACTACTGAAGGAAGGAATGGCATTGTCTGCAAGAATAATGTCAAATGAACCTTGATTAATCGAACTATAGTAATCAGAGAAGGTATCAACGCGTGTTATATCGCACTCAATATTTGCAGCCTCAAGTATTGATTGAACGAGTTCACTATCTCTGGGATTATCTTCCAGATGAAGGATTCGCAATAATGATTTCATAATCCTATACTCCTCCCTTTTCTAGATTTAATTGATCCTCAGCGTTTTTCTTTTCATCAATACATGACTTCTTTTCGTCTTTATATTCAGGTTGCGAGGAAGCTTTAAGGTCAATGATTTTGATACTAAGATAATCTTTTTCTTTTAGGCTGGTAATTTCCCGTAGTTGGGACACTAATGTTGAGCTTCGATGAACCATTTTATGGCAGATATCGATCTTTTTGGAATTATCCTGATCGGATTTTATCAAATAGAGGCTATTGGATAAAATCTGGAGCGGCTGGGAAAATTCATGGGCAATTGCTCCTGCCAATTGCTTTACTCTTTTTAATTCACTTGCTTCTCTTTTCATTTCCTCAATCCGTTTCCGTTCTGTGAGATCGCGGACAATACCTTGAATAACTTTTCTTCCTTGGATTTTAAAAAGACTTGCAGAAACTTCTGCTGGAAATACCTTGCCATTTTTCTTCATAAAATCGATTTCAAAACTATAAAATCCCTCTGTAAAAACATTGGTTACCGCAGTATGTAATAACTCGGTGAGGCCAGGTGGACAAAGATCTGATAATCTCATAGCCAAAAACTTTGATCTTTTGTAACCAAATTGGTTTAAAATTTTTTGATTGGCATCAATGATATTGCTGCTTAAGTTGAGCAAAAAGATTCCATCGTTGGAATAACGGAAGAGATTACTGTATTTTTCTTCGCTTACCCGCTGGGCTGCTTCTGCCTTCTTGCGCTCTATTCGCTCATTGGCTTCGCGTAATGCTCTATGCACGGAAGGAATAAGACGCGACATCCTATCTTTAAGAATATAATCTGTTGCCCCATGCTTAAGGCTTTCAATAGCCGGCTCCTCGCCAAGAGTTCCCGAGACGAAAATGAATGGAATATCAGGGCATTTTTCCCGGGCAATTGATAGGGCAGTCATTCCGTCAAAAGAGGGGAGTGAACAATCTGAGAAGATTATATCAAAATTTTCCTGTTCAATGGCACCAATGAAATCAGATTTGGTCTCAACACACATCAATTTGCAAGCTAAGCCATCGGTTTCAAGCATCGATTTTATGAGCTCGACATCGTTGGGGTCGTCTTCGATGTGAAGTATACGTAGAGGAGATTTCATGGTAACCCTCCTTGATTTAATGTCATCCTTCATGATTTTAATTTTTTTTTCAATAATGACCGAGTCTTTAGCTATTCTCATACTTTCAGCGGTCTCTTTTATGAACGTCCAAAATGAAATGACCGAATAGATTGTTTTAAAAAATTACCACATACCCATTATTCCAAAACCAAAAGCGGCTAAATAACTCAATTGTAGTTTAAGAAGAATAAGTACTAATAAAACCGACGGCAGAGAAAAGTAAATAGTCCACGTTGTTTTCTGCATCGGCTGGTGACTGCTTCCGGTATTTCTCAGTGTTATGCGTTCTAAGCAGATCATATTTAATAAAATAATTAGCATAACCAGCGACGTAAGTATTTGTTCTGGCATCATGATTTCTCCTAAATCATAAGATCGACACACTATTTTAAAAATATATTGCCAATTGTCTGATTTTGATGTAGTGATTTGAGAAATTAAGATGTCACAAATTAGCCATAGAATTTGGCGGGTAGTGAGAGTGAAGGAGTAAAAAATGGAGTAATAATGTAATTCTGACGAAAGAAATATGAAATATTAGAAAGCGTATTTCAACTATTCTATTTCATGTTGGTCTAGCAGGTGTTTTTGAAATGCATAATGGATAAGTTGTAATTCCGAATTCATTTTCATTTTTTCAAAAATGCGAGTCCGGTAGGTATGTATTGTTCTTGCACTCAAAGAAAGTTCTTTACTTATTTCTTTTACTTTTTTTCCTGACGTAATATAACGAAAAACCTGATATTCTCGATCTGATAACATTTCATGAGGTTCTTTATTATTGCCGTTTATCACTTCGGCGGCTAACTTCTCAGCTACTCCTGTACTTATATATCTATGACCACCAACTATTTTTCTGATAGCTTTAACTAATTCGTCGGTAGTACTTTCTTTTGTCATATACCCTGACGCCCCTGCTTTTAACGTTCGTAACGCAAACTGGTCTTCCGGATATATACTTAAGATAAGTACCGGAAGATTTGGATATGCATATTTCAAATCTTTTAATAATTCCAATCCGTTTTTATCAGGCATGGATAGATCCAGTAGCAATATATCCACATGTTGTGTTTTAACAAGTTCCTCCACTTCAAATGCATTCCCAGCCTCACCAACTATATTCATATCCGCATCTTCACTCAAAATTTTTTTCAATCCCTCTCGGATTAGCGGATGATCATCAGCTATTAAAACTTTTATCATAAGATAACTCTGACTTTTTAATTCACCTTGCTTGAATTTAATCGCCAAATATTATCTTATCTTCGTCATATTTTTTAGTTGGCTTTATATGATTGTTAAATTTTAAAGGAATTTTAAGAATAATTGTGGTTCCTTTGCCGGGAATTCCGGTAATATCAAGTTTACCCCCATTAGATAAGGCGCGTTCTTGCATTCCGATTAAGCCGATAGATTTACTATCGCTAATATCTTTTTCAGTAACTCCTCTGCCATTGTCTTTTACTCTTAACGATATATTTTTAGTACCCTGATTCAATGTTATATTTACCTGGGAAGCATTAGCATGACGAGCTACATTTGTAATAGCTTCCTGAAAAATTCGAAATATGGTTAGCGAAATGTTGGAATCAACTTTTTGATCCTTAAGATTTGATCTAAAACCGCATTTAATTTTGGTTTGATTCTGAAATTGAAGTAAGTATTCCTCCATAGCAGCCTTTAGACCGAGTTCTTCCAAAAACTCCGGTCTTAGATTTGATACGATCTTTCGGATTGAATTTAGGGCATTATGAACGAATTCTGATAAGAATTCTGCCTCTCTGGAAATTGGTTCCCGGATTTCCGAACTCTCAATACTAGCAATTTTGGCATTCAATAAGGATACGTTCATTTTCATAACTGTTAATTCTTGCCCCAGTTCATCGTGAATTTCACGGGCTATATGTTTCCTTTCTTGTTCTCGAGCGTTTTGCAAATGAGTATAAAGGTTTCGCAATTGTTCATGGGATTTTTTTAATTCCATTTCCGCTTTTTTGCGCTCCGTGATGTCATCCTGAACACTGATAAAGTATTTCTTACCACCTAATTCCAGATGACTTACACGGACATAGGTAGTAAAATGTGTTCCATCTTTCTTCTTATTACTCACCTCTCCCGACCATTTTTCTTTTGCTTTCAACTGCTTGAGGAAGTTGGCCATAAACCGTTTATTCTCTTTCAGTCTATAATTGTTTAGAATTGAAATATTCTTACCAATTAACTCGCCTTCCTCATATCCAAATAATTCATAAAAGCGCGAATTGGTGTAGACAATGTTCCCATTCTCATCAAACATATTAACACCCTCAGCCATACTCTCCAGTACCTTCGCATGTTTTTTCAGTTCCTCCTCTGCATACTTGCGCTCGGTGATATCACGGATGAGGGATTCTATTTCGATTATTTCACCACCTCTCTCAATTCTAGATACTACCATTTCCAGCCATTTTCTCGTACCGTCTTTTCTTAGTCCTTCGTACTCAAAACGGGTTGGCACTTTATTACCTCGCATACGCAGATCATGATAGCGTTGCAGTCGTGGCCGCCACTCGCGTGCAACATAGTCATCTAATTTAAGGTTTGAAAGATCTTCTCTTGAAAGCCCGAATATTTCAAGAAACCTGTCGTTGGCGAATAACACTCGTCCTTCTCTGTCATTAATCATTAAAGCGTCATGGATATTTTCCGAAATGCGTCGGTAGTCTTCCTTGCTCTGGCGTAGCTTCTCCTCCGCCTGTTTGTGCTCGGTTATATCAACAATGGTACCGAGCAGGGTTTCCGGGTTGCTATCAGCGTCACGGGTCAATTCAGTTTGCGCATGAACCCAAAAGACCTTACCGTCAGAACTAACAATACGGTGTTCAATGTTGCATTCCTGCACACCGCGCAGGGCCAGGTCGAGATTCTTTTGTACGTATTCTATATCATCCGGATGAACAATCTTCGCCAAAAACTCGGGGGTGATAGGCGCTTCCTCTCGGCTGATCCCATACATCTTGTAGACCTCATTGGAACAGAATAGCTCGTTGGTCTTCAAATTCCAGTCAAGGAACCCCAAGCGTGCGATTTGCTGGGCTTTCGCCAACCGGTATTCGCATTCCCGCATCGCCTGCTCCGTTTTTTTCCACTCAGTATTTCGTTCCGCCGTATCCTTCAGTTCATCAATGTGTTGCCTCAGAGATTCCACTTCTTCAATGAGTTGGGCTTTTGTTTTTTGATAGGGTTTCATGTTGTACCTCCCAATTGAATTAGTTGCTATGTTAAATTTGTAAATGCGGTGTCATATAGTTAGGGGAGTTGTTGTACCTAACCGATAGAAAGCGGTTTTCGAAATACAACTCCTAGCAATCAGATCCAATAGAAATCAGCAGATGAATCGTTATTAATTTAACAAATACAAGAAAATAGTCAAAACCATTTATTTAAAAGTTGCACTTGAAAACAAAAAAAATGTTTACCACAAATAGTAGGTTGTGAAAAATCTGGTGGAGCGTCATTGTTGATTGTGAAATTTGGCTATAAGTTTATGCAGATTAAACAAAATTGCCCAATTCCGCCTTTCTCTTTTGGGATTGACACGCTTATTGACTATCTTTATATTTTGGATTTAAATTGGAGCCGGACTATTGACTAAGATTGCAGTTTTTGCCTCCGGCAGAGGATCGAATTTTAGGACTATTCATCAAAAAATAAAGGAAGGATATCTTGCCTGCGAGATAGCTGTACTAATTTCGGACAACTCAAAAGCTGGCTCACTGGAATTTGCCCGGCAGAATCACATTCCAACTTTTACAATTGTGCCCAAAGAATACCCAACTTCCGAAGCATTTGGCAAACTCTTATTGCAGATTTTAACCGACCATCAGGTCGAATACGTATTGTTGGCAGGATATTTGAAGATGATTCCCGAAAATGTTGTCGATCATTATGAAAATCGCATGTTGAATATCCATCCGGCGCTGCTGCCGGCGTTTGGCGGAAAAGGCATGTACGGTATGCGTGTTCATCAAGCGGTTTTTGATTCCGGCGATCAGATATCCGGCGTGACTGTGCATTTTGTAAACAATGAATATGATGCCGGCCCCATCTTACTGCAGAAAGCCGTTGATATCCGACATTGCAAATCACCGGAGGAGATTGCTGAAAAGATATTAACCATTGAACACAAAACCTATTCCGAAGCAGTCAAAATTCTTTTAGAGAAAAACATTCAGGTGAAAGGAAAGAGGGTCTTTTTTGATGATTAGCATTCGTCGCGCCCTGATTAGCTGCTGGGATAAAACCGGTCTGGAAAAATTAGGTCAAGCCCTAACTCAATCAGGTGTTGAAATCATCTCCAGCGGAGGCACCGCAGAATATTTAAAACAGCACAACATTAACGTGACGACTGTTGAACAAATAACTGGTTCACCCGAAGTATTGGGCGGCCGAGTGAAAACGTTGCATCCTGCAATCCACGCCGGGCTGCTGGCAACGGATTCTGCAGCGCACCAAAAGGATTTGGAGAAGATTGGCGCGCGCCCTATTCAATTGGTTGTGGTCAATCTTTATCCTTTTGTGGAAAAAGCAGTCCAGGAAAATCTACCTTTGAGCGAAGCAATCGAATACATCGATATTGGCGGTCCGGCAATGCTGCGCGCCGCAGCTAAGAATTTTCAAAATGTCGTGGCAATATCCCACCCTTCTCAATATGATGAATTCGTAAATTTGTTGAATTCCAACGAGACAAAAATTCCGGTTGAATACAGCCAAAACAGAGCGCAGGAAATATTCTTTTATACCAGTTGGTATGACGGACAGATTCAGGAGTACTTCAACCGCCAAAGCAATGATGAAAAACTGCCTCCATACAAATCCGTTTTTCTGGCAAAACGGGATGATCTCCGTTACGGGGAAAATCCCCATCAGGCAGCGGCATTCTATCAAGAGGTAAGTCGTACTCCTTCTGGGTTGGCTTCTATGGAACAACTTTGGGGCAAACAGCTATCCTTTAATAATTATATGGACGTGAATGCCGCCTATGAACTTGTGCTTGAATATAAAGATCCGGTTGTGGCAATTATTAAACACATGAATCCTTGTGGTGCAGCGATTAGTAAAAACAATCTTGCCGAAGCTTTCAACAAAGCCCGGCAGGGTGATCCGGTATCTGCTTATGGGGGAATCGTTGCGCTCAACCGAATCGTTGACGCTCAGACTGCTGCTGCTATTTCCGAAACATTTTTCGAATGCGTCATCGCACCTGATTTTGAAAGCAATGCATTAGAAATTCTGCAAAAAAAGAAGAATCTGCGGCTATTGAAATTAAGCCCTGATAAATGCAGGCAAAACTATCAGGAAATAAAATCCGTTAACGGCGCTTACTTAATTCAGGAGACCGATTATTTAGAAGAAAATTTTAGCGAATGGAAAGTTGTCACCCAAAAGCAGCCTGCTCCCGATTTGCTGGAGGATTTGAAATTTTTGTGGAAAGTTTGCAAACATGTTAAATCCAATGCGATTGTTGTCGGTAAAAACCTGGAAGTATACGGAACCGGCGCCGGGCAGATGTCACGTGTGGATTCTGTAGAGATTTCCATTTCAAAAGCGCGCTCTTTTGGACGACAATTACAGGATACGGTTTTGGCTTCCGATGCATTTTTCCCATTCCGGGATGGAATTGATAAGGCTGCTGAGGCGGGTGTGAAGGCTATTATTCAACCTGGGGGTTCGATACGTGATGAGGAGGTTATTCAAGCAACAAATGAGCATGATATGGTAATGTTATTTACCGGAACACGACATTTTAGACACTAAGGAGATGTAACATACATGGCACTTTTTAATTTTTTTTCTACTGATATCGGTATTGATCTGGGAACTGCAAATACATTGATATTTCTGAAAGATAAGGGAATTATCGTAAATGAACCTTCCTTAATCGCTTTTGAAGAAAGCAATGGCAAGGTGGTCGCTATAGGTTTGGAAGCCCGGGAAATGCTGGGCAGAACCCATGAAGATATTGTCACTATCCGCCCTCTTAAGGACGGCGTTATCGCTGATTTTGAAGCGACTGAGGTGATGATCCGAGAGTTTATTAAAAAAGCGAAGGTCAGTCGGATCAGCGTTGGCAAGGTGGTGATATGTGTGCCATCAGGAATTACCGAAGTTGAGAAGCGAGCCGTGCGGGACAGCGCAGAACGCGCCGGTGCCCGGGAAGTATACCTGGTTGCTGAGGCAATGGCATCTGCAATCGGTATCGGGCTGGATATTGACAAGCCCATCGGAAATATGATCGTCGATATTGGCGGAGGCACTACCGAAATCGCTGTCATTTCCCTGAGCGGGATCGTATTACATTCTTCCATTCGTATCGGCGGTGATGAAATGAACGATTCCATCGTTCAATATTTCAAAAAGAACTATAATTTATTGATTGGGGAAAAGACTGCCGAAAATCTGAAGTGTGAAATTGGTTCTGCACTGCCCCTGGATGAAGAAATTACCGCATCAGTAAAAGGCAGAGACCTCATTGATGGAATTCCAAAAACGGTTGAAGTCAATTCAATTGAAATCCGAGAAGCACTGAATGAACCAATCAACACCATCATCGAGTCTGTAAAAATAACGTTGGAACAGACCCCGCCGGAATTGGCATCTGACATTTTGGACCGGGGGATTATTTTGTCCGGCGGCGGCGCTCTTTGCCGCAGAATCGATGATCGTATTATGCAGGAAACCCATCTTCCTGCTAATATTGCCGATGACCCGCTGACTTGTGTGGTAAGGGGAACTGGCAAGATCTTGGAGAATTTTCAACATTATCAGAAGGTGTTATTGAAGAGCAAGCGAATTTAAACCTTTTCTGAACCATTCTTCAACAGGCTCAGGATGACGTTAATAACACTTTTTAGATAGCGCCGGTTTGCAGTAGGGTCTGCGCAGGCAGACTGAATTAATGGCAAAATCCGATTATTTAAATTATCGAGTATGCTCCGGAAGAATAAGTTATTCGGAGCGAAGGAACAAGTATAACATTCTATGAAATTTAATCCGTTTCTGTTCTTTTACAGACGACCTCTATTCCTTTTAGTTATTTATGTTTTCCTCTCCCTATTATTAATGAATTACAATGACGCTCGCTCTCTGCACGGAATTCGCAGCGCTTCACTTCAATTTGTAGAGCTTTTTGCGGATATTCGCCA
>Ga0307417_10000474_pt1 | contig 16343 bp, 13 predicted proteins | sample SalMarWE160210MG_2_FD_202514 | JGI IMG/M metagenome (GOLD analysis project Ga0307417, IMG submission 202514) | Salt marsh sediment microbial communities from the Plum Island Ecosystem LTER, Massachusetts, United States - WE1602-10 | ecosystem: Environmental > Aquatic > Marine > Intertidal zone...
TGCGCACCGCCTGGTACAGGACCTCGTCGACCTTCCGGAAGGCCTCCACGAACCGCATCTCCTTACCGGCGATCAGGAGAAGCTTCTCGTTCGGGATCACGATGATGGTGTCGACGATGCTCCGAAGCTCTTTCAGGCCGATCTCCGCCTGCCTGCGCCGGGTGGCGCCCTCGAAGCCGAACGGGCGGGTGACCACCGCGACGGTGAGCGCTCCCACCTCCCGCGCGACCTCCGCGAGGACCGGTCCTCCCCCCGTGCCGGTGCCCCCTCCCAGCCCCACGGTCATGAACACCATGTCGGCGCCCATGAGGGACTCGCGAAGGATGTCCCGGTCCTCCTGGGCCGCCTGCCGCCCGACGTCGGGGTTGGCGCCGGCACCCAGCCCCTTGGTCAGTTTCGCCCCCAGCTGGATCTTCAATGGGGCAAGGTTCTTCTCGAGGGCCTGCGCGTCCGTGTTCGCGGAGATGAACTCCACGCCCGTCAGGCCTTCCTCGATCATGGTGTTGATGGCGTTCCCGCCGCCCCCCCCGAGGCCGAACACCTTGATGACCGCGTGGCATTTGTTTTCCTCTACGAGAGTGAACATGGTTTTCCTCCTTCCGTACCCGGTGTATTTAAAAAATATCCGACAGGATCCGCTTTACCCGCTTCCACCCCCCGCGGGCCTCCTCTTCCGTCTTCCCTCCCCCGATTTCCGAAATCTGCGCCCCGTAGATCGCAAGCCCCACCGCGGTGGCGAACGTCGGGCTGCTCACCACTTCCGCCATTCCCCCGATCCGGATGGGGACTCCCCGCCGCACCGGCAGGTGAAAGACCCGCTCCCCCAGCTCGGGCAGGCCGTCCAGGCGGGACCCGCCCCCCGTGAGCACGATCCCCGCCCCGAGCATCTCCTCGAGCCCCGAACGCAGGATCTCCTTCCGCAGGAGAGTGAAGATCTCCTCCGCGCGAGGCTCGATGATCTCGCTCAGGTATTGCCGCCGGATCGGCCTCGGCTGGCGTCCGCCCACCCCGGGCAGCTCCACGAGCTCGTCCCGGCGGACCTTCTGGATCATGGCGCACCCCGAGGCGACCTTCAGCGTTTCCGCGTCCGACGCGGGGATCCGCAAGCCCACCGCCACGTCGGAGGTGATGTTCCCGCCCCCCAGCGGCAGCACGAAGGTGTGGCGCAGCGCCCCGTCGTAGAAGAGCGCCATGTCGACGGTCCCGCCGCCGAAGTCCAGCAGCGCCACACCCACCTCCCGCTCCTCCGGGGTCAGCACGGCGTCCGCGGAGGCCAGCGGCGAGAGCACGATGTCGACGATGTTGATCTCCGACTTCTCGACGCACCGCACCAGGTTGCGCGTGCTCGGCAGGTCGTCGGTCACCACGTGCACCCGCGCGTCCAGGCGGATGCCCGTCATCCCGCGGGGGTCCTTGATCCCCGGCATGTCGTCGACGATGAACTCCTGGGTCAGCACGTGCAGGATCTCCCGGTCCGCCGGAAGCTCCACCGCCTTGGCCAGTTCCAGGACGCGCGCCACGTCGGTATCGGTCACCTCCCGCTCGTTCCGCACGGAGACGGCCGCGTGGCTGCTGAACGACTTGATGAGCGGTCCGGACACGCCGACCAGGGCGGAGTTGACCGGGAGGCCCGTCATTCGCTCGGCCTCGGCGACGCTCGTCATGATCGACTTCACGGTCGCGTCCACGTTGACCACGGACCCCTTCCGCATCCCCTCCGTCGGGCACAGCCCCATGCCGAGGATCTCCAGCCCCTCGGAGGTGTGTTTCGCGATGACCGTCGCGACCTTGCTCGATCCGACGTCCAGCCCGGTGATCACCGGCCCGCCTGACGCATCCATTTAATCCCCCGACCGCACGAAGATGCGGCCTGCTGTTTTGAGGTCCACGACCCCTTTTGTCTTCCCCAGGCTCGCCAGTTTCGGCATCGCCTCCTCCACCCGCCGCATCGCCTCGCCGAAGTCCATCAGGCCGATCTTCAGCTGCAGTCCGAAATCCCGGGTCACCAGCGTGTATCCGTCCTGCGCGTCGAAGTGAACCTCCGAGATGTTCCGGCTCAGGGAACCCGATTCCGCGTACCGCAGGAGGGCGATCGTTTTTTTCAGGTTCCGGATCGTCACCGGGTCCTTCGCCGCCAGGTCGCCACGGGAAAACCCGGTGAGGATCGGCTTGTCCTTCGCGTCGTACGCGGTCAGCCGCTTGAAGATGGTCCCCTCTTCGTCCACGTAGTAGAGGGCGTCCAGGTTGATCATCGCGACCGGTTTCCGCTCCTCGATATGCAGCACGAGCTTGTCCGGGAACGCCTTCCGGACGACAACCTCCCGCACGTACGGATGGGACAGAAGCCGCCGGCCGATCTCCTCCTTGGAGAGCGACCAGATGTTCCCCCCGGCGACCCCCTTGAGGGTCCCCGCGATCTCGTCCCCCGACACGTGCTCGCAGGGGTTCATGTCGACGACCCGCACCGAGAAGATGTCGGACCGCCCCAGCCAGGAGTACACGGACGCCCCCGCCGCCCCCACGAGAAGAAGGACCAGCAGCGCGGCGGCCACGGGAAGCGACTGCCGGAGAGGGAACCGGCCGCGGTTCCCCTCCTTCTTCTTCTTTTTCTTCTGCGCCGCATACGGCCGCTTCCGCCTCCCGAGCGACTTCTTGTGGTATGCCTTGTACTCGATCATCTACTTGTGCAACCCCGCATCCTCGAGAATCTCCTCGACGAGGTCCCCGAAGGAGAGCCCGTCGAACCGGGCCGCCTTCGGCAGGAGGCTCGTCTCCGTCATTCCCGGGATCGTGTTCGCCTCCAGGAAGAAGAGGGCCCCCGCCGGGTCGACCCGGTAATCGACCCTCGCCGCCCCGCGTAACGACAGGGCGGCGGCCGCCGCGCGGGTGAACTCCGCCGCCCGCGCGAGGATGTCCCGGTCCATCGGGACGGGGATCACGTACTCCGTCTGCCCGTCGGTATACTTGGATCGATAGTCGTAGAATCCGGAGCCCGACTTCGGGACGATCTCGATCGCGGGGAGGATCCGCCCGTTGACGATCCCTACCGTGATCTCCCTCCCCGGCACGTACCCCTCGACCAGCACCCGGCTGTCGTATTTCGCCGCCTCGGCCAGGGCCCCGCTCCACCCCTCGACGTCACGGACCACGCTGATCCCCACCGTGGACCCTTCCCGGTCCGGCTTCACCACGAGAGGAAAACCGAACGCCGGCGGAGCCGGGGAGGCAAGCGCATCCCCCTCGAACAGGGCGTCGGGCGGGCAGGGGACGCCTGCGGCGGCGACGACCCGTTTGGCCAGCACCTTGCTCATCGAAACGGCGGAAGCCGCGACGCCCGATCCGGTATACGGCACGCGGGCAAGCTCCAGGGCGCCCTGAATGCATCCGTCTTCGCCAAGCCGGCCATGGAGAGCGATGAACGCCACGTCGATCTTCGCCTCCCGGATCGCCCGGAGCCAGTCTCCCCGGATGTCGACCTCCACCACCGCGTACTTCTTCCGCCGCAGCGCCTCCGCGACCGCGAACCCCGTCCGGAGGGACACCTCACGCTCCGACGACTCCCCGCCGAGAAAGACCCCCACCGTCTTTTCCCGGAACCGCCCTTTCTCAGTCACAGGCTATCCCCCACATCTTTACCTCGGTCGCAAGCGAAACCCCCGCCAGGGAACGAACCGCCTCCCTGCCCCGCGCGATGAGCCGCAGGACCTGGGACGCGGTCGCCCGCCCCCGGTTGACCATGAAGTTGGCGTGCTTCTCCGAATACGCCGCGTCCCCCTCCCGGACGCCTTTCATCCCCGCCCGCTCCAGCAGGACCCCGGCGCTCTCCGCTCCGGGGAGATTGCGGAACGTGGAGCCGAACGTCCTCTCGCCCCAGGGCTGGCTGGCCCGGCGCCTCTCGTTCAGCGCCTTCATTCGGGAAAACGAGTCGTCGGAACGCCCCGGACGGAGGCGAAACTCCGCCCGGACGATGATCCCCGCCACGGGGAACTCCGCCGTCCGGTAGGAGAACCGGATCTCCTTCGCGGGGACGCGGTGAAGCTCCCCCCCGGCGTCCACGATCTCCACCCACTCGACCAGCTCCCCGACGACCCGTCCGTAGGCTCCGGCGTTCATCACCAGCGCTCCGCCTATCGTGCCCGGGATCCCGCCCAGCGCTTCGGCCCCGGAAAGGGCGGACAGGGCGCACAGGACCGCGAACCTCGGGAGCATCACGCCGGCGTCGGCGACCACGCCTCCCCGGGGACCGAAGACCATCTGTCCCATGTTCTTCCGGAGGCCGACGACCGTCCCCCGAACGCCGTCATCCGAGACGAGGAGGTTGCTGCCCGCGCCGAGCACCTTCACCTCCCGGTTCGCGGCCCGCTCGGAGGCGAGGACTTCCTGTATCTCCCGTACCGAACGGGGGAAGACCATCCGGTCGGCCGCCCCGCCGATTCCCATCGTGGTATGGTCCCGCATCCTGGCGCCGGCCACCTCCTCGACCCTGCTCATCGTCCCTCCCGGCCGCCCGTTTTGCCTTCGGGCATCAACGGGATACGACAACATCTGCGAGTTTCCAGACATCTCCGGCCCCCATGGTCAGGAATATGTCGCCGGGACGCAGGCGGGACAGAACGTCGGCCGCCGCCCCGGCGGCTTTCCCCGCGTAAAATACCGCCTTGTGCCCGTGGTCCCGTATCGCCTCGCAGAGCCGCTCCCCCGAAGCGCCCGGGATCGGCTCCTCCCCCGCCGGGTAGACGTCGAACACGAACAGCAGGTCGGCCTCGTGGAACGCCGAGACGAACTCCTGGAACAGGGCGTTCGTCCGGGAGTACCGGTGCGGCTGGAAGCCGACCACGACGCGGCGGTCCGGCCACACTTCCCGTGCCGCGGAGAGCGTGGCGCGGATCTCGGCGGGGTGGTGCCCGTAATCGTCCACGACCGTCACGCCGTCGCGCACCCCCTTGACCTGGAACCTGCGGTGGACCCCCCGGTAGTCGGCCAGCCCCTCCCGGATCTTGCCTACGGGGATCCCCAGCTCCGAGGCCACCGTCACCGCCGCGAGCGCGTTGCTCACGTTGTGCCGGCCGGCCGCGGCAATCGAAAACTCCCCGAGGAGCTCCCCGCGCCGCACCACCCGGAACCGGTTCACCATCCCCTCGGGCACGACGCCGTCCGCCCGGTAATCCGCCTGGTGGGAGAACCCGTAGGTGACGTATGTCTTCTGCAGCGAGGGGATCAGTTCCAGGACGTTGGGGTGATCCACGCATAAAACGGAGAACCCGTAAAAGGGGACCTTGTTCAGGAAGTGAAGGAACGTCTCCTTGATCTGCCCGATGCCCGAGTAGTAGTCGAGATGCTCGGGGTCGATGTTGGTCACCACCGCCACGGTGGGGGACAGCTTCACGAACGATCCGTCACTCTCGTCGGCCTCCGCCACCAGGAAGTCCCCGGAGCCGAGCTTGGCGTTGGACCCGAGGCTGTTGAGCTTCCCCCCCACGACGGCGGTCGGGTCCCAGCCCGCCGCCGCGAGAACGGTGGCCACCATCGAGGTGGTGGTCGTCTTCCCGTGCGTTCCCGCGATGGCGATGCCGTACTTCATCCGCATGAGCTCGGCGAGCATCTCCGCCCGGGGAATGACCGGGATCTTCCTGCGGTGCGCCTCGACCACTTCCTCGTTGTCCGGACGGACGGCCGAGGAAACCACCACCACGCGGGCATCTTCCGGTATGTTGGCGGCGCCGTGCCCGGACCGGATCTTCGCGCCGGCAGCCTCCAGCCGTTCCGTGGTGTCGGAGAGCCGCAGGTCCGACCCGGAGACCCGGTAGCCCAGGTTCAGGAGCAGCTCCGCGATTCCGCTCATCCCGATCCCGCCGATCCCGACGAAGTGGATTTCCAGCCCTTTTCTATACACCCTCGTCCGCTCCCATCCCCATCTCGTGCAACGCCGACCGGATGATCTGCCGGGCCGCGTCCGGCCGGGAGAACGCCCGCGCTCCCTCCGCCGCCGTTTTCCTCCTGTCGGGCTCTTCCGCCCACAGGGAAAACGCCTTCCCCACCGTCTCCGCCGACGCCTCCTCCTGCCGGATCCAGATCCCGCCGCCTGCCGCGCAGAACTCCTCGGCGTTCTTTTCCTGGTGGCGGTCGGCGGCGAAGGGATACGGGATCAGGACGCACGGCCGGCCGAAAAGCGCCGCCTCCGCGAGGGAGAGGGCGCCGGCGCGCATCAGCACGGCGTGGCAGCGGGCGAACGCGTCCCCGATCCTCTCCGCAAAGGGAAACGGCTCGATGGGAAGTCCCTCCCGTCTCACCGTATCCTCCACGGCGGCGAATTCCCTTTCCCCGGTCTGCAGGAGAAACCGCATCTCCTTGCCCCTGTTCTTCGCGGCCCGCCCCATGCCGACCACGATCCCGTTGATCGCCCGGGCCCCTTGCGACCCCCCCATCGCCAGGACGGTGAAGGGCGGCGGGGGCGGGGACCCGGCAAGCGACTGCGCGGCCGCCTTCACGATCTCCCGCCGCACGGGGTTCCCGTAAACCACCGCGCGATCCCGCGGGAAATAGGGCGTCGCGCCCGCAAACCCCGCGTACACGCGCCTTGCCATCCTCGCGAGCATCCGGTTCGACCGGCCGGGGACCGCGTTCTGCTCCTGCAGGAACAGCGGAACCCTCGAGGCTGCCGCCGCCAGCGAAACGGGGACGGAAGCATACCCCCCCACACCGAACACGAAATCGGGGCGCCGCCGGCGAAGGATCCCGAACGAGGGCCCAAGCCCGCCGAGCATCATGGCCATGCCGCGCACCCCCCCCGCGCCCTTGCCGCGGACCTGCCCCGAGGAGACGAATTCGATCTCGAAGCCCCGGGCCGGGACCACCCTTGCCTCGAGGCCTCTCTCCGTCCCGACGAAGCAGACGGAACCTCCCGGGAAAAGGGAGAGAAATTCCTCAGCAAGCGCTATCCCCGGGAACACGTGCCCGCCTGTTCCCCCGCCGGCGACCAACAGGTTCAGCGACAAATGCCTCCGCTCCTTTCATCGAGATGTTGGTGAGGACGCCGATCGCCGCCAGGTGGAGGATGAGGGAGCTCCCCCCGTAGCTCATAAACGGCAGGACCATTCCCTTGGGCGGAAGCATCTTGAGCCCCACCATCATGTTCGCGAGAGCCTGTACCCCGATCACGGTGGCCACCCCCATCGCGAAATACTTCCCGAACGGGTCGCGGGCGCGGCGGCCGATCCGGAACCCCACCCAGACAAGCGTCATGAAGCAGGCGCCCACGGCGACGACCCCCGCAAACCCGAGCTCCTCCCCGATGACGGAGAAGATATAGTCCGTGTGCATCGCCGGGAGATAGAAAAGCTTCTGCTTTCCCGCGCCGATCCCCGTCCCGAGGAGACCCCCGTTCGAGAAGGCGATGAGGGACTGCACCACCTGGTAGCCCCCCGTTCTGGCCTGGGAGAACGGGTCGAGGAAAGCCGACAGGCGCGCCATCCGGTACGGTCTCGCGGCGACCGCGAGGACCACGGCGGCAATCCCCAGGACGCCACACCCCGCGAGGTATCTCCACGGAAACCCGGCGATCACCAGCAGCGCCATGAACGACGCGGTGATGACCACCGCCATCCCGAAGTCCGGCTCCTTGAGGATCAGCGCCACGAAGCCCGTCATCACGGCCAGCAGCGGCAGGAACCCCCGTATCCCTTCGCGGAAGTTCTCCCCCTTCCGGTCGATCGCATAGGCGCCATAGGCGATGAGGGAAAACTTGGCGAACTCGGAAGGCTGGAAGGTGAAGAGCCGGAGGTTGATCCACCGGGAAGCGCCGTTCGCCGTGTGCCGGATCCCGGGCACGTAGACGAGAACGAGGAGCAGGAGGGTCCCCCCCATGAGGACGCCGATCCGTCGGCGGTAGATGTCGTAGTCGATCCGGGAGAGGAAGATCGCCAGGGACGCCCCCAGGACGAGGAAGAGTACCTGCCGCTTGAAATAGTACGCCGCGTCGTGCCCGAGCCTCCCGGACGCCTCCGCCGTCACCGACGAGGCGCTGTACACCATCACGGCCCCCAGGCCCACGAGGATCAGCGTGCAAAGGGTAAGGATCAGGTTCTCGTGCCGCTTTCCGATGTTCATTCGGCAAGCCCCTTCACCGCTTCCCGGAACGCCTCGCCGCGCTCCTCGAAGTTGCGGAACATGTCGAAACTGGAACAGGCCGGGGAGAACACCACGACATCGCCCGGCTGCGCGTTCGCGGCGGCCGCGCGGACCGCCTCCTCCAGGGAGTCGGCACCCAGGAGGGGCACCGTCCCCGAAAGATCCCGCACCATGCGGTCCCGGGCCTCGCCCAGGAGGATCGCCGCACGCCCCTTGCGCGCAAGCGTCTCGCGGAGCAGGCGGAAGTCCAGCCCCTTGTCCCTCCCGCCGGCGATCAGCCACACGGGTTCGGTAAACCCCTCGAGGCACTTGATCACCGCGCCCACGTTCGTCCCCTTCGAGTCGTTGAAAAAGGAGACCCCCCGCACGTTCCGGACGAACTCCACCCTGTGCGGAAGCCCCCGGAAAGCCCGGAGGCATTCCCAGACCGCGTCGGGAGGGACCCCCATGCGCCGGGCCGCCCCGATCGCCGCCATGGCGTTCTCCTCGTTCTGGATCCCCCGGATCCTGAGGATGGAGACCGGGTACCGCTCTTCCACGGAGCCATCCCGGTACACCATGTCCCTCTCGTCCCGGGACACGCCCGTGGAAAGGGGGCGGGAGAGAGAAAACGGCACCTGCACGGAAGGGACGACGCGGAGCCGGGCGGCGATCTCCGGGTCGTCGGCGTTCACGACGGCCGCGTCTTCCTTCCCCTGGTTCCGGAAAATCCCCATCTTCGTTTCGGCGTAGGAGGAAAAGTCGGGGTACCGGTCCCGATGGTCCTCGGTGATGTTCAGAAGGACGGCCACGGACGGCCGGAACGCGTCGATCGTCTCGAGCTGGAAGCTCGAGACCTCGACCACGGCCCAGTCGTGCGGGCCCGGATCCGCGCTGGCGAAGGGAGTCCCCAGGTTTCCCCCGACGAACACCCGGGGAAAGACGAGGGACGCCATGTTCCCCAAAAGCGTCGTGACCGTCGACTTCCCGTTCGTTCCCGTCACCGCGGCCACCTTTCCGGAAAATCGACGGAAGCCGAGCTCGAGCTCCCCCCACACGGGCGTCCCGGCGCGGGAAAGCGCCTGGAGGGGGAGCGTCCCGCGCGGAACGCCGGGAGAAAGGACCACGAGATCCGCTCCCGGCACGGAGGTTTCGGGCATCCCGCCCCGGACAAAGGCGATCTGCGGAGGCAGGGGGGTTCCCAGGGTCCGCTCCACGTCCTCTTTCGGGCGCTCGTCGAAGAGCGTGACGACGGCCCCCTCGCGCCGGAGGAGAAGGGCCGAGGCGAATCCCGATATGCCGGCTCCCACCACGAATGCGTTTTTCCCGTTGAACGTCTCCATATCACCGGATCTTGAGCGTGCTGATGGCCAGCAGCGCCAGGATGATCGAGATGATCCAGAACCGGACGATGATCTTGGGTTCCGCCCATCCTTTCAGTTCGAAGTGGTGGTGGACCGGCGCCATCCGGAAGATCCGCTTCCGCGTGGTCTTGTAGGAAAAGACCTGGAAGATCACCGAGAGGGCCTCCATCACGAATACGCCGCCCACCAGTATCAGGACGATCTCCTGCTTCACCATCACGGCCACGACGCCGAGCGCGGCGCCCAGGGACAAAGACCCGGTGTCCCCCATGAACACCTGGGCGGGATAGGTGTTGAACCACAAAAATCCGATGCCCGCCCCCGCCATCGCGCCGCAGAAGATGGTGAGCTCCCCCGCACCCTCGACATAGGGGATCTGCAGGTAGCTTGCGATCTTCACGTTGCCGGTGAGGTACGCGAAGAGCATGTAGGTCCCGGCGGCGATGATGGAGGGGCCGATGGCCAGACCGTCGAGACCGTCGGTCAGGTTGACGGCGTTGGACGCTCCCACGATCACGACGATGACGAACGGGATGTACGCGATCCCCAGGGAGGGGTTGAGCTTCTTGAAGAAGGGGATGCTCATCTTGTCCTGGATCCCCACGTCCATGTAGATCAGCGTCGCCGCCACTCCCGCAAGGAGGATCTGGCTCGCGAATTTCGCCCTCGGGCTCAAGCCCTTCGCGTCCTTCCGGATCACCTTCTTGTAGTCGTCGTAAAAACCGACGGCGCCGTATCCGATGGTCACGAACACGGCGATCCATATGTAGGAATTGGTGAGGTTCGCCCAGAGAAGGGTCGGGATCACGACGGCGAGGACGATCAGAAGCCCTCCCATCGTCGGGGTCCCCTCCTTTGCGAGGTGCCGCTCCGGGCCGTCCTTCCGGATGGTCTGCCCGATCTGGTGGGAACCGAGCTCGCGGATGAGCCATGGCCCGAGGATGAAGCAGAGCAGGAGCGCCGTGATCGAGGCATAGATCGTTCGGAACGTGATGTACCGGAATACGTTGAAGAACGAGTAATCCACGTGCAGCGGGTAGAGAAGGTGGTACAGCATCAGGCTAGGCCCACTCCTTTTCCACGATCTCGGCGATCTTGTCGAGCTGCATCCCTCTGGACCCCTTGATGAGGATGACGTCTCCTTCCCGCAGCGCGCCCGTCACCGCGTCGCGCAGCGCCTCCCGGTCCCCGACGTGCGTGACCCGTCCGGGATCCATCCCTCCCTCCCGCGCACCGAGGGCGATCGACGCCGCCTCCTCCCCGCAGGTAAACAGGAGGTCCGGGCGCATTCCGGCGACCATGTGCCCGATCCGGAAGTGGGAGACACCCGACGACTTTCCCAGCTCCAGCATGTCCGCCAGGACCACGATGCAACGCCTTCCGCGACGGAGGGAAAAGAGACTCCTCAAGGCCGCCTCCACGGAAGCGGGGTTCGCGTTGTAGGTGTCGTCCAGGAGCAGCCCTCCCCCCCGCAGGGGGACGGGGTGGAACCTGCCGGGGAGGGGGACCAGGGAACGGAACCCCTCCTCCATTTCCTCCGGCCGCAGACCGAGGGCGTACGCCGCCGCGGCGGCGGCCAGGGCGTTGGTGAGGTTATGCTCGCCCGTGTACGGCAAGAAGGAGGTGAACCCCCCGGAAGGGGTCCGGACCGCGATCCGCATTCCCTCCTCGCCCATGGACAGCACCTTGCCCGAGATCTCGCTGAGCGCCACGCCGTAATAGATCCTGATGGCCCGGCAGCGTCCCGCTTCCCGCATCACCCGCAGGTCCGTCGCGTTCACCACCGCCGTCCCCGATTCGGGGAGGGCCCGGTACAGATCTCCCTTTTCCCGCGCCACGTTCTCGAGCGTTCCCAGTCCCTCGAGGTGGGCGGGTCCGATGTTGGTCAGGACCGCCACGTCGGGCGCGGCGATCGACGAGAGCCTCGCAATCTCCCCCGGCAGGTTCGTACCCAACTCCAGCACCGCGACGTCGTGTTCCGGGGAGAGCGCGAGCAGGGACAGCGGCAGTCCGATCAGGTTGTTCCGGTTCCCCGGATTCCCGAGAACGTTCCTGCTCCGGGAAAGGAGCGCGGCAAGCATCTCCTTCGTGCACGTCTTTCCGGAAGAGCCCGTGATCCCCACGAGGGGGACGTGGCGGAGCCGCTCCCGATGCGCCTTGGCAAGGTCTCCCAGCGCCTCCACGGGGCTGCGCACGACGAACAACGGCTTCCCGCCGAGGATCCCGGGGGGGATCTTCCGTGCCCCCTCCTCCGACACAATCGCCGCCTGCGCCCCCCGTTCCATCGCCTCCCCCACGAAGTCGGCGCCGTCGACCCGCTCCCCGGCAAGGGCAACGAAAAGACTCCCGGACGTAACTTCCCTGCTGTCGATGGTCACCGCGCCGACCGGGTCACGGGTGGGAATCTCCCCCCCCTCCCGCAGCGGGTGGAGGACCCCGATCAGGTCCCCGAGCGTTAACCTAGCCGCCACCGGCCAGGATCGATCTGACCGTTTCCCTGTCGTCGAGCGGCAAGCGTCGGTCACCGATGAGCTGGACATTCTCGTGTCCTTTCCCGGCTACCGCAACCGTGTCCCCCGGCCGGGCGATTTCGAGCGCCCGCGCGATAGCCGTTTTCCTGTCCGGGATAACCATGTAATATCCCTCGTCCCAGGAGAGGGGACTCGTCGCCTCCAGGTAGCCTTCCGAGGCGATGCCCGGGATGATGTCCGAAAGGATCGCCCCGGGGCTCTCGTTCCGGGGGTTGTCGGAGGTTACGATCACCACGTCGGACCGGCGCGCCGCGACTTTGCCCATCTCCGGCCGTTTCGTCCTGTCCCGGTTCCCTCCGCACCCGAAGACGGTGATCAGCCTCGCGTCGGCGAGCTCTCCGAGGGCGGCGAGCAGGCGGTCGAGCCCTTCGGGGGTGTGCGCGTAATCCACGAAAACGTGGAGTCCCCGGTCGTTCCGGATCTCCTCCATCCGCCCGGGGATCGCCGGCAGCTTCTTTACCCCTTCGCGGATCACCCCGGGATCGATGCCGAGCAGGATCGCCCCGCAGACGGCCGCCATGATATTCGATGCGTTGTAGTCCCCGATGATCCTCGCCCGAAGGTCGATCGTCCCCACGGGTGTGGAAAGGGAAAGACGGGTCCCCTCCCACGACATCTCCGACGAGAGGGGATGCACCGTTCTCTCCCGGGAGAACCCGAAGGTGAGCGCGCCCGGGAACTCCTCCGCGAGCCTTGCCCCGTGCGGGTCGTCCCCGTTCACGGCCATGCCCGTCCGCTTCCCTCCCGCCGGCAGATACGCCTTGAAAAACAATTCCTTGGCCTGGAAGTACGACTCCATGTCTCCGTGGAAGTCGAGGTGGTCGTGCGAGAGGTTCGTGAACAGGCCCGCGTCGAACCGCACACCCTCGATCCTTCCCTGCGCCGTGCTGTGGGACGACACTTCCATCACGAGGTGGGTCGCGCCCGCGGACAATGCGGTCGCCATCACCTCCTGGAGTTCGTGGGGAAAGGGAGTGGTCAGTCCCGCCCGCAGAAACTCGCCCGCCAGGCGGTAATTGACGGACCCGATCACGGCCGTCTTCTTCCCCGCGGCTTCGAGGATCGATTCGAGAAGGTAGGTGACGGTCGTCTTCCCGTTGGTGCCCGTCACCCCGATCACGGTGAGGCTTGCCGACGGGTCGCCGTAAAAGCGAACCGCCACGGCGGGAAGGACCGCGGTCGTCGACTCCACCCGAAGACAGGGAAGGGGCGGGGCGGAAACCTCGCGCTCGATGAGGGCCGTCGCCGCGCCCGCCCGCGCCGCCGCATCGAGAAAGGAGTGGCCGTCCACGCGCTCCCCGCGAATGGCGACGAAAAGGTCGCCGGGGCGGACCGTCCGGGAATCGACGGAGATCCCGCCGATCTCGAGGGATCCGAGGGAAGCCGTAACCGGTGCGATGCCTGCGAGAACATTCGCCAATCTCATCGTTTCCCTTACTCCGCCCCGAAGGTCACGGTACAGGCCGCCCCGGGAACGAGAATCCCGCCGGGTGGGGGGGACTGGGATCGGGCCAGTCCGGTACCGATCAGCTTGACCCGCACCGAATACCGGTCCATCAGGTCCACCACCCTTCCCATGCTCAAGCCCTGGAGGTCCGGCATGACAAGGGAGCTCTCTCCGGGCCCCGTGGCCACGCGGGTCACCCGGACGCCCGGACCTTTGGTTTCCTCCCGGGCCGCCGTCGCCGTCGCCGCGTCCTGCCCGACCGGCTCCGTGGGAGTGAGCCCCAGGTAGTAGGCCGTCTTCACCGCGATCTGGTTGAAGGCGGGGGCGGCGACCACACCGCCGTACACCGCCCCTTTCGGCTCGTCGATAACGACGAGGACGAGGAATTCGGGGTCGTTCAAGGGAAGGAACCCGATGAAGGAGGAGATCCGCTTGTCCGGGGAGTACCGGCCGGTCCCCACCTCCACCTTTTGCGCCGTCCCCGTCTTCCCGCCGACGAGAAATCCCTTGATGCGGGCCTGTGTGCCCGTACCGTTCTCCTGGACCACGTCCCCGAGCATCTCCCGCATCTGCGCCGACGTCTTGGGGGAAATCGTTCTCCGCAGCTCCTTCGGCTCGCCGCGGTAGACCACCCGCCCCTCCGGATCGGTTATCTGCTTCACGATATACGGCCTCATCATCTTCCCGCCGTTCACCACGGAAGCCATCGCGGAGGCAAGCTGGAGAGGCGTGACGGCGATCCCCTGGCCGAACGATACGGTAGCGCGCCGTATCCGGCTGAACCGGTCGCGGGAGGGCACCATGCCGCGTGACTCTCCCAGAAGCTCGACCCCGGTCTTCGCCCCGAACCCGAAGGCCCGGATCATGTCGTAGTATCGGCCGGGGTCCATTTTCTCGCTGATCTTGATCATCCCGATGTTGCTCGAGAACTTGATCACCTCGGGAACGGTGAGCCAGCCGTGCTTGTGGGTGTCGTGTATCGTGCGGCCGGCGTACCGGTACGTGCCGTTCTCGCAAAAGACCCGGTCGTGGATCCCGATCGCGCCCAGCTCCAGCGCCGAGGCCAGCGCCAGCACCTTGAAGGTCGAGCCCGGCTCGATGACGTCGGTGATGGCCCGGTTTTTCCTCGCTTCCGGACGGGCCGCGGAAAGGCTGTTCGGGTTGAACGTGGGCAGGCTCGCCATCGCGAGGATCTCCCCGGTCCGGGGCTGCATGACAAGGGCCACCCCGTCGCGTGCCCGGTACTTTTTCACCGCCTCCATGAGCTCGGTCTGCGCCACGTGCTGGATGTTCCGGTCGATCGTGAGGGAAACGGAATGCCCCTGCGAATTGACTTCGATCGGCGTTTCCGCCGGGAGGATGATGCGGCCCCGCGCGTCACGCTCGCCTACCAGGAAGGCGTTCTCTCCGCGAAGATACTTGTCCAGCGACAGCTCGATCCCTTCGATCCCGGTGCTGTCCACATCGGTGAACCCGATGACCGACGAGGCGAGTTCCCGGTTGGGGTAGAAGCGTTTCGGCTCCTCGACCGTGCCGATGCCGTTCGTCCCCCCGTTGTGTTTCCCCCGGGAAAGCGCTTCCCGCACCTCCCGCACGATCTCCTCCGCCATCGAGGAAGGCATCTGCCGCTTGACCCAGAGGAAATTCCTGTCCGAGGAGAAGGCCTTGCGCAGTTGGGCGGCGGGTCGGGAAATCCGGCGGGAGAGAATCTTCGCGGCAAGATCCGGCGAGGAAAGCTTGGACGGCTGGACGTAGATCGACTTCGTGGAAAGGCTGACGGCGAACTCGGTTCCGGTCCGGTCGAAGATCACCCCCCGCTTGGGGAGAAGCGGGATCTTGACGCTGTATTGCCGGGCCCCCCTCTCGCGGATCCCCTCGACGCCCAGCACCTGGATATGAAACGCCCGGAGCACGATGAGACCGTAGACGCCTAACAGTACGCCAAGAATGATCCGGGCGCGGGGGTTCATTTCACCCGGATGATTCTTTCCGTCTTCGGATCCACCATGCCGAGCTGGCCCCGGGCGATCGCCTCGATGCGCGCGGGACTCTTGAGCGTAAGGATCTCCGTCTTCAGGAGCGCCTGCTCATTCTTGAGATCCTGGTTCTCCCCGAGCGCGACCGAAACGCCGTAGCCGATCCGGTAGTACTTCCCCGACAGCCAGACGCTGAACAAGGCCACCGCGAGAAACAGGATGGCCAGGCCCATGAGTCCCCTTCTCCGGGAACCCGTGGGGAACACGGGCGCTTCCCGACGGATTTCGGTGATCATGGCGATGCTGTTTCCGACAACGATCCTCCTCATCTCATCCCTCCTGCAAGATCTTCCAGGCCGCACGCAGTTTGGCGCTGGCGGCTCTCGGGTTCGCTGCGACTTCCGTATCTTCCGGAACTACCGGCTTGCGCGTGAGCACACGAAGCGTTGCTTCCGCCCCCGCCGACTGTTCCCGGAACGACACCTTCACCATCCGATCCTCCAGCGAGTGAAAGCTGATCACCGCAACCCTCCCGCCCGGGGCGAGATGGGCGGCAAAACAGTCGAGAAAACCGGCGAGCGACTCGAGTTCCCGGTTTACGGCGATCCGGAGCGCCTGGAACACCCGGGTGGCAGGATGGATCGTCCTCGGCCACGCTTTCCGGGGGATGGCCGATTTGACCAGGTCCGCAAGCTGGGAGGTGCGCTCGATCCGTTCCCTCTGCCGCTGCGCAACGAGTTGGCGCGCGATCCGCCGCGAAAATCTCTCCTCCCCGAACCGGAAGAAGATGTCGGCCAGCTCCCTTTCGGTCGAACGCCGAAGGATCTCGCGGGCACCGGGGCCGCCCGACCCGGGATCCCGCCGCATGTCCAGGGGGCCGTCGCTGCGGAACGAGAACCCGCGGGAAGGATCGTCCAGC
>Ga0307417_10000475_pt1 | contig 16315 bp, 18 predicted proteins | sample SalMarWE160210MG_2_FD_202514 | JGI IMG/M metagenome (GOLD analysis project Ga0307417, IMG submission 202514) | Salt marsh sediment microbial communities from the Plum Island Ecosystem LTER, Massachusetts, United States - WE1602-10 | ecosystem: Environmental > Aquatic > Marine > Intertidal zone...
TCCTTCGGCGCCGGTCGCGGTGCTCTCGCACCCGGACCGATCTCTCCCGCACAGCTTCAGCGGCTGCCCCCTGACTGTACACGAGTTGCCGGTATCGAGTCGTCCGCCGGCAACGTGTCCCAAGCGACGAAGCTTGAGTAGGGTCGGTGTTCAACGGCAAAGGAGGACGCAGTAGCTGCCATTGACGTCAACGACAGAGGCAAGTTCCTGATCGAGCACCCGGGATGGGTACTCGAGGAGGAGACCATCCGCAAGACCTTCGAGTTCACCGACTTCAACGAAGCGATGGGATTCGTGGTGCGCGTGGCATTGCTCGCAGAACCTGCCAACCATCACCCCGACATCGACATCCGCTGGAACAAGGTGACCATCGCCCTCACCACCCACAGCGAGGGCGCCCTGACCGAAAAGGACATCACGCTCGCAAGCAAGATCGAGGCGCTCTGAGGGTCAACCGGCAGCCGACCATCCCGTCCAGTTCGAGACGGTGACCACGATGACCGGACCGTCAGGTCTCCGCCCCTCGTACTGGCGGTACTTCTGCTCGAGCAGGTCCAACCCGGCCTCTACCTGTGCGGCATCGACAACCGCCGCCATTCCGTCGGCCCGCACCCACCAGAGACACTCCCAATCCTCGTCGTATTCGTCGGCCACGAGCGACACGCGCGGATCGCGCTCGATGTTACGCAGACGCTGCAACCTGCGGGTGCGCTTGGGCTTGTGGTCGATCGCCGTGTAGATCCGGTCACCGGCGACGGCGAACACCACAGGTACGAGGTGCGGCCCATTAGGCCCGACCGTGCCGAGCACGGCGACCCTGGCTGCTGAGAAGCGCCCGGCGGCTTCATCGCGTTCCATCGGAGCAAGCTACCACTCACCAGCGTAACTTGACCGTTACGTAACATATCAGTTACACTCAGCGGATGGACACCTACGAGGCTATCGCCGACCCTACCCGACGCCGGATCATCGACCTCCTAGGGCACGATCCACTCAATGCGGGAACCATCGCCGCAGCCGTGAGCAGACCAGCTATCTCGCGGCACCTCCGGGTACTGCGCGAGACCGGGATCGTGTCGGTCGAGGAGGAAGCCCAGCAGCGCATCTATCACTTGAATCCGGAACGGCTCAGCGAGGTAGCAGGTTGGATCGCCCGATATACGACCTTCTGGGACGCGCACCTCGGGCGTTTGGCGACTCACCTCGAGTCTGGAGCTACGCCATGACATTCGGGACTGTCACCAACTTCGATGAGAGCGCCACAGTGCGTTTCGAGAGGATCATCGGCGCCGCAGTCGAAGTTGTCTGGAATGCCCTGACCGACCCGACCGAAATCGCCGCCTGGCTCGCTCCTGCCGGGTTCGACACACGAGCGGGCGGAAACGTCTCCATTGATTTCGGCGAGGGCGGGACCGTCGCCGGGGCGATCACCGAATTCGAGCCACTCCGCGTCCTGGAATACACCTGGACGTTCACCGGGGAGCGCGACTCGGTCCTCCGCTTCGAGCTAACCGCCGACGGAGCAAAGACGAAGCTGGTGCTGGAACACCGTCTGCTGCCACCCGACCAGGCGGTCGGGTATGGAGCCGGATGGCATGCCCACCTGGACATGTTTGGAGCTCATGTCACCAACGCGACACCCGTCGACTGGGACGAGCGCTTCACCGAGGTGCTCGGCGCCTACGCCGGCGCCTGACGGAACCGCTCACACCGGCTCGTTGTACTTCTCGAGATGCAACGCTGCCGCGCTGGCCATCCAGTCGTCCCTCTCGATACGGCCCTTGAAGGCGTTCAGCGCGGCGGTAACAACGGCAATGTCACCGGGCTGAAAGTTGGCGATTTGCCGGAAGCTCGTGATACCGAAACCCTTGAGCGTCTGCTCCAATTTGGGACCAACGCCGTGAATCTCCTTCAGATCGTCGTCGGGAACCGGACCTGCACCGGCAGTCCTGGCGGCGACGTCCGCGATACGGGCGAGCGCCTGCTCCTTGGTCGGCGGCGGGATCGGAAGGGCGGCGAGGTCTTCTTGCAGCTTCTCGATCTGGGAACGGCTCGAGTCCAGCTCGCTCTCCAGGTCGGCAATGTGCGCCGCCATCTCGCGCTGTCCCGCGGTGGCGTGTTCGAGATCGGCCTGCAGCCCGGGCACCGTCGCTGCCTCGCGTCGGGCCGCAACCAGTTCGGTCTTGAGGTACCCGACCCGCTCCGACATCTGGTCGCGCTCCAACGTGGCCTTCTCCAAGCCGGCTCGTAGCTCGGGCACCGACGCTGCGACCTCGCTTGCTTCCGCCAGATCCCTCTCGAGCTGATCGATCTGATCGTCGCCGGAGGCCAGATCCGATTCGAGAGCGTCCACCCGCGTCTGGAGCGATCCTCTCTCGGCATTGGCAGCAACGAGGTCAGCCTCGAGACGCTCGACACGAGCCGCCAGCTGTCCACGCTCGGTTTCGAGCCTCTCCAGGTCGGTATGCATACCCGGTACTGCCGCGGCGGTCGCCACCGCTATGGCTAGGTTGTCGCGTAGATCGGCCACCCGGCTCTCCGCCTCGTCAAGCCGGCCGCGCAGATGATCAGCCTGGCTTCTGTGCTCTTCCGCCGCCGAGCGAGCCTCGTCACGCTGGACCTTGATCTCGGCGTACGCCTCGTCCGACCCACCGGCGGCTGCCAGTTCGGCTTCGAGGTCGGCGATCGTCTCGTCGGTCTGACTCAGCTGTGCCTCCAACTCCCCGACCCTGGCGGACTGACTGTGGAGCTGGTTCTGGAGCTTGTCGAGTGTCTGGTTGCTCTCGATGAGACGGTATTCGGCTTTGTGCGCCAGCTCCTCCTGGGCGTCCAGCTCGTTCTCGTAGGCCGCGGCGATCACACCACGCTGTAGCCAGCGGCCAAAGATCCAGCCGATAGCGAGGCCGACCAGAGTCGCCAGGATCATGAACCAAACGATCTCGCCGGCTGCCCACCCCACTCCATCGAACATCTATCCGTCTCCTTCTTCGATCGCAAACTCGATTCTGCGGTTGCGAGCGCGACCGTCGGCCGTGTTGTTGTCTGCAATCGGCTGCGCCTCGCCGTAGCCGATTGCAGACAGCCGGCCGGCGTCCACCCCTCCGGCCACCATATAGGCCACAACGGCCTCAGCCTGCTGCTGTGACAGCTCCAGGTTGGCGGCCTCATCCCCCTGGTCGTCTGTGTATGCGGCGACGATCACGTTTCTTCCCGGATTCGCATCGAGTAGCTGTATCGCCTGGTCGAGTAGCGCCTGGCCCTCCGTCGAGATCGTCGTTTCCCCCGGCGGGAACATCTCGGTACCGGCGAGGAGCGAGGTCATCTTGACCACAACCGCCGCCGGGTCCACCCCAACGTCTGTGGTCACAGTCAACTGGCCGGCGACAACCTCATCGGCAAGCACCGCGATGGCAGCGACCTGGTCCTCGTCAAGCGTCAGACCCGTGATGGCAACGGCCCCGTCAGCGATGTCGATCGTCCACGGATCGAGCCTGGTCACGACATCGAGCAACCCGTCGATCGACTCCACCCACGAAGGCCCCGCGACTTCAGCGACCCTCAGGTTGTTGATGATGGTTGCCCCGGGGTGGAGACGGCGAGCCGCGTCGACTATTCCCGCTGCGGTGTCCTGGTCCGGGAGGCTCCCCGACAGAGTCAGTGCTCCGCCCGCGGACTCCGCATGGAATGTGGGCAGGGGCAAAACCGCGATCTCGAGATTCGATATCACCGGGATCGACCCGTCGAAAATGACCTCCGCATCCTGCTCGATGCGGCTGCGCACCGTATCAGAGATCACGTCGCCACTAAGGGTGAACCCGTCGTTGTTGGCCACAAAGCCACCGGATCGCAGCTCACCGAGATGGGCGAACACGTTCTTGATCCGACCGAGCCACGGTCGCGTCTCGACGTTCACGTTGACGATGAGCGCGTCGACAACCCGCTCGGCACCGTACTGCTCGGCGGCGGCGGCGATGAGCGCCTCAGAGACATCTGTGCTGGGCACCGAGCCGCGTATGGACACCGCATCTCCGATGATGCGCATGGAGACTACGGGCGCGATGGGCTGGGGAGTCACCGGTGCAACAATCGTGAAACGAGTCCTCACCCCGCGCACGCCGGGAAGATCATCGATCTCAGCAACCAGGGCGTGGCCCGCTTCCTCCGAGTCGACCTCTCCGAACAAGGTGACATCGCGTCCAGAGATGTCAAAAGCCAGGTTGACACCGGACGCCTTGAGTGCATCCCGCGTCTCGTGCCGGACTTTGGTTTCGGCGTTATCCACACCCCAAACCAACGCCGCCAGGACGAGTACCACCCAGATGGCGAGCAGCCAGAAGACGGCTACCGGTATCCCGGGTTGGCTGTCTTTCAACTGTCTACCCTCCTACCTAGTAGCTTCAGGAAATTAGCCGCACCGCAGCCGTTATGCCACCCACGGTTGTCGCGCGTCCAAGATTTCTGAAATATGATACGACTGGACTCAGGTTATACGTGGCATGTATACTCAAACATATTCGAGTTTCCTAAAGAATGAACAGGAGAAACAGCAATGGGTAGAGCGGTAGGCATCGACCTCGGCACAACCAACTCGGTAGTGGCAACACTGGACGGTAGCGATCCCCAGGTGATAGCCAACGCCGAAGGGCAACGCACCACTCCATCGGTGGTCGCCTTCGCCAAGAACGGGGACGTCCTCGTGGGTGAGCAGGCCAAGCGCCAGGCAATCACCAATCCCGGTCGGACGGTCCGCTCGGTCAAACGCCATATGGGCGAGGACTGGGCCGTGGACATCGACGGCAAGAAGTACACCGCCCAGGAGATCTCGGCGCGCATCTTGATGAAGCTGAAGCGTGATGCGGAGACCTTCCTCGGCGAGCCGGTGACCGAAGCCGTCATCACCGTCCCCGCCTACTTCGGAGACGCCCAACGACAGGCAACCAAGGAAGCCGGGCAGATCGCCGGTCTCGAGGTCCTCCGTATCGTCAACGAACCGACGGCCGCGTCTCTTGCCTACGGCATGGACAAGTCGGAGGATCACCTCATCCTCGTGTTCGACCTGGGTGGCGGCACGTTCGACGTGTCCGTCCTCGAGATCGGCGAGGGCGTCTTCGAGGTGAAGTCGACCAGCGGTGACACCCACCTCGGTGGCGACGACTGGGACCAACGGGTCATGGACTGGCTGGTCAAGGAGTTCAAGAACGAGCACGGTGTCGATCTCTCACAGGACCCAATGGCTCTGACCCGGCTCAAGGAAGCCGCGGAGAAGGCCAAGATCGAGTTGTCGTCGGTCTCTGAGACTGAAGTCAACCTGCCGTTCATCACAGCGACGGACTCGGGTCCGATTCACATGCTCAAGACTCTCACCCGATCCGAGTTCCAGAAGATGACCGACGACCTGGTCGAGCGCACCCGCGCCCCGTTCCAGCAGGCCGTAAAGGATGCAGGCGTCACCGTCTCCGACATCAACCATGTCATCCTCGTGGGCGGCTCGACGCGCATGCCTTCGGTGCAGCAATTGGTCAAGGATCTCGCCGGCAAGGACCCGCACCAGGGTGTCAACCCGGACGAGGTCGTGGCTCTCGGTGCTGCGGTCCAGGCCGGGGTGCTCAAGGGCGACGTCAGCGGCATTCTCCTGCTCGACGTGACCCCGCTTACCCTCGGTGTCGAGACCGAAGGTGGCGTTTTCACCAAGATGATCGAGCGCAACACGACAATCCCGACCCGGCGTAGCGAGATCTTCACCACCGCAGCGAACAACCAGCCCGAGGTGGAGATCCACGTGCTCCAGGGCGAACGGGCGATGGCCGCAGACAACAAGTCGCTCGGCCGTTTCAAGCTGCCCGGCATCGCACCCGCCCCGCGCGGGATTCCCCAAATCGAGGTCACGTTCGACATCGACGCCAACGGTATCGTGTCGGTTTCGGCCAAGGATCTCGGCACCGGTAAGAGCCAGCAGGTGACCATCACCGGCGGCACGGCACTTGCCCAGGATGAGATCGACCGCATGGTCCACGACGCCGAAGAGCACGCCAACGACGACGTTCAACGCCGCGAGCTCGCCGAAGCCCGTAACCAGGCCGATCACGCCGTCTACCAAACCGAGAAGATGCTCGAGGAGCACGGCGACAAGCTGACCGATGATGAGAAGGCGCCGATCACCGACAAAATGGCCGAGCTGCGCAAGCTACTCGAGGAACAGGCAGCCGCCTCGGACCTGAATCGGGTGCGCGAAGAGCTGATGACGACCTCACAGATCCTCGGTCAAAAGATCTATGAGGCATCCGCGGCGCAGGCCGCCGCCGCCCCGGACGAGAGCCCCACCCCCGGTGATGACGATGTCGTCGATGCGGAGATCGTCGATGAGGGTGACGAGTCGTAGTGGGTGATCAAGTGATACCTAAAGAGGACACCCTGGATCTCTCTACCCCGGAACTGCTCGCCGGCGACGGCGAGCAGACCGAGGGGGACGTGATTGAGGTGATCGACTCCGCCGCGGATGTTTCAGAGGTCGATATCGAGCTTCCCGCCGATCCGGCGGAGGCCGTGCCCGTCCTCATTTCGGCGCTGGCGGCGAGCCGCGACGAGGCGGCAACGTATCTCGATGCGATGCAGCGTATTGCCGCTGAGTTCGACAACTTCCGGAAACGGTCCGCCCGGGAGCGGGACGAGATCATCGACCGGGCGTCACTGCGGCTTATCCAGCGGCTGCTGCCGACCCTGGACACCTTCGTCGCGGCGCTGGCCTACGAGCCGCAGACGGAGGGTGAGAAGCGCATGCTCGCCGGGATGGCGGATACCCACAGGTTGCTCATGGAAGCCCTGGCCGTTGACGGATTCGAACCGATCGCGGCCGACGACGTGCCGTTCGACCCGGCGGTGCATGAGGCAGTTACAGGTCCCGGAGACGACGGAGACGGTGACCTGATCGTCACCGAAATGCGACGTGGCTACACATTGCGTGGCCGGGTTATCCGTGCGGCTCTGGTAGCAGTGAGGCATGCTTGAAGACGATGCGTAGAGAATGGCTCGAAACTGACTATTACGCCGTACTCGGCGTAAAGCCTGACGCGTCCGCAAAGGAAATCAAGCAGGCCTATCGCAAGCTGGCCCAGCAGTATCACCCGGACAAGAACGCCGGCAACGCTGATGCCGAGAGGCGCTTCAAGGAGGCCAACGAGGCCTACGAGGTCATCGGCGACGCCGAGCAGCGCAAGGAGTACGACCACTCTCGCGAGATGGGGTACTTCGTCGGTGGCCCGGGTGGCGCACAGCAGTACGTACGGGTCGAGGATCTGTTTGGCGGGGGCCGGGCGGCGGGCGGATCGCCGTTCGACCTGCTCGGCGGGCTCGGAGATCTGTTCAACCGCCAGACGTCGCGCCCCGCGGGCGGTGAGGACCTCACCGCTGCGATGCACCTCAGCTTTCACGACGCCGTCTCCGGCACCACCAGGAAGCTCAATGTCGACGGGCAAACCGTTACCGTTAAGATCCCCAAGGGAGTCAGCGACGGTGCCCGGATTCGTGTGCGTGGGCGTGGCGCACCGGGGCGAAATGGAGGACCGGCGGGTGACCTGTACGTGACGGTCCAGGTTGCCGAACATCCGATCTTCGGGCGCTCCGGGAAGAATCTCACCATCGACGTGCCGATTACCTTCATCGAGGCCGCACTAGGTGCCGAGATCGACGTCCCGACTCTGAGCGGCAAGGTGCGGCTTCGCATTCCCGCCGGTACTCAGACCGGGAAGACTCTCCGTGTTCGCGAACACGGTGTCGAGGACAGCAAGGGCGACAAAGGTGATCTGCTGGTAACGGTCTCGGTCACCGTGCCCGAGAAGCTCACCGACGAGAGTCGCGAGCTGCTCCAGCAGTTCCGGCTGAAGAATCCCGACTACAACCCACGATCGCACCTGGGGGTGTGACCAAATGAGCAAGAGAACTGGGGCCGTCTACATAATCTCGGTCGCCGCCGAGTTGGCAGGGGTCCATCCGCAAACGCTTCGCATCTATGAGCGTAAGGGGCTGATCGAGCCGTTCCGTACCCCCGGAGGGACCAGACGGTACTCAGACGAGGATCTCGAGCGGCTCGGTCTGATCCAGGAGCTCACGGCGGACGGTGTGAACCTGGAGGGAGTGCGCCGCATTCTCGATCTCCAGGCCGAGAACGACCGGCTACGGTCACAGGTCGACCGGTTGCGCCGGCTGCTCGGCGAGGCCCAGTCGCGCATGGGCGCCGATCTCCCGGTTTCCGCACGGACGTTCACGGTGAACGTCACCAAGCGGCGCAACCTCCCCGACATCATTCGCGGGGGCCCATTCGGCGACTCGTGACGCCCCCGACACGATCCCTTATCATTGAGGCATGGACTGGCTGTCCCGCCCGTTGCTGCGACGCCCGCTGATGTTCCTGCTCGGCCTCGGCCTTGCTGTAGGCGCGGGGCTGCTCTTTCAGCCCCACTGGGTAAGCCTGTGCACCCGTATCAACTCCACGGAGTTCGTCGGCTGGAATGGCGAGACGGTCGTTGTCGGGCACCAGTGTGCCTGGGTAAGCCCGGCCACGATGGCCGGCACTTTCTTGATCGGATTCGGTGCGTTCATGCTCGTCATCGGCCCGATCATCTTCTCGCTGGCCCACGTGCTCCGACATGGCTTCAACTGGGAGTACTCACGTGTCGAGACCGCCACCTCCAACCTGCCCATGCTCTCCGGGGTCCTCTACATCATCGCCGGAACCAGTCTCGCCTTCATGAGCGGCAGCTAGACACGACCCCGACCTGACCACTCCGTTCCTGCGCAGATGCTGCCGGCATACCGGCGGAGGCTACGCACGAGCCTCGACTCGTGGCAAAAGACCCGTGCCCGTATAGGCTATTGCCATGAACTTCAAGGGGGCAACGGCCGTTCTCGCGACGATGGCGGTGATCGTCGGATTGGGGTCGAGTTCGGCAGAGGCTGATGAGCAACCGCCGTCGGTCGTGCTCGGGCCCGGATCGTTCACCGATGACAACGGCTCCATCCACGAATCCAGCATCGAAGCTCTCGCCGCGGCAGGCATCACCCTGGGATGCAACCCACCCGACAACGACCACTACTGCCCCACCACACCAACCACCCGCGCCGAGATGGCCACCTTCCTCACCCGCGCCCTCGACCTCCCCGCAACCAGCAACGACTACTTCACCGACGACAACGGCTCCATCCACGAATCCAGCATCAACGCCCTCGCCGCGGCAGGCATCACCCTGGGATGCAACCCACCCGACAACGACCGCTACTGCCCGCAGAGTGAGACGACGCGGGCGCAGATGGCGACGTTCTTGGTGCGTGGGCTCGGCTTCGGGCCACCAGAACTGTGGGCGTTGGTGCACGATGCCGTCGACGACCCGATCCCGGGATCGAGCTCCGCAGGCCACCTCGCCTACGGGGACGTCGGCTACGTCGCGGCTGGTCCTGTCCTCGCCATCAACGATGATGCGGCCATCTGGACATCGCCCGACGGCGTCGACTGGACCTACGTACCTAACACCGCCGGTTTGTTCGGCGGCCCGGGCAACGCGATCGCGGTCTCCGATGTCGCCTCGGGCAACACAGCCATGGTGGCTGTCGGTAACTGGCGCTCATCGAACAGCTCGATCAAATCCGACGCAGCCGTCTGGCGCTCAGAGGACAGAGTCACATGGGCACGAGTTGCGGACAGCCGATCCGCGTTTGGGACCTCGGACGACAACTCACTGCTCATGAACGCCGTTTCGTTCGATCCTGCCCTCGGCTTCGTTGCAGTAGGCAGCGAGGCACTCCTCGACGGTCAACCCGGCATGTCCGAGGAGAGCGTGGCCGCCGTTTGGGAGTCGAGCGATGGTGTCGACTGGGCTCGGGTCCCTACCGACTCCGCGCTCGAGGGCGGCAAGACGCTGACAATGAATGACGTTGTCGCCGCAAACGGTCTCGTCGTCGCCATCGGCACCGACTACTCGACCAATTCTCCTGCGTTCTGGTGGTCATCTGACGCACAGACTTGGACTCGAACCAGCGATCCGTCCGGCCTGCCGCCGCTCGACTCGCTGAGCATCGAGGACATCACCGCCGGGGCGGCCGGATTCGTGGCTGTCGCATACGAGACCATCGGCGAGACCCGCGCCCCGGTGTCGTACACGTCGATGGACGGTAAGACCTGGACCCGGCATGCCCTCGCCGTCGAGGGGACGCTGTCGGCCGTCACGTATGACGGTTCTGCATACGTAGCGGTAGGAAGCGGATCGACCACCTTGCACTATCCAGGGGCGGTATGGGAGTCCGAAGACGGGGTCACCTGGCAACGCAGAGGTGAACGAACCAGCGGGCCGACTTCACGATGGCTACAGACGGTCGTGGCAACGCCAGCCGGTTTACTGGTGGGTGGGACGCAAACCCCCGAGCACACGAACTATGGCGCCATCTGGCTCCGCCCGTAATTGTGTGGCGTCACAAGGCGGAACATGCCTCGGTTTCGACGCACGACGCAGAGAGTCAGGCGATAAAGGACTCGCCGTCGCGTTGCTGGACGACGAAGGTGGCGACCAGCGAAGCGATGTCGGGCCAGGCATCGAGGGCGGCGCGGGTCTGCGCGTTGGCGGCGGCGGCACGGGTCGACCAATCGATGCCTGCGGGAGCATCGACAAAAACGCCGAGCTCGGGACGGTGGGTGAGCTGCGAGCCCTGAAGGTCGAAGCCGTCCATCTCGACGACAGCGAGCCCCAACTCCTCGCAGCGGTCCACCAGCTCGATCGCCGTTGCATGATCGTAGAAGCCCTCGCCGTCGTCGGCGCGGTAGACCACCCGCTCTTCGAACTCCTCGGTCACCGCATTCGTATCAGGGGATTCCTCGTTCCACTCCCCCTCCGGCACGGCCGCGTTGTAGTCGCGGAGGTACTCCTCGTCCTCCTCCTCGAGCCGGTCTTCAGGAGTGACGATCCGTATCGCCGTGTCCAGGGCACGGATGAGATCACCGACCTCCAGGTCGTGTACGTCGCCGTCATCGTCCGGGTAGATCTGGACGATGGTCTCTTCGCCGTCCCAGAACACCATGCCGACAAAGTCGTTGTCCCGCCACAGCTCGACAACCGGCTCGTCGAAATCGGGACGGTCTGTCTCAACGATTCTCAGAGGAAGCATTGGGGAACGTTACCCGACGCGCTCGACATCCCGCGAACCGGGGGAGTCCGGTTGGGTGACCCGGGAGGAGGCGGCCTTCGACAGATGGACGAACAGAATGCCGGCGAGCACCAGAATCGACCCGAGAATCTGGCCGATGCTCATGGACTCCCCCAGGATGATGAAGGCGAAGATCGGCACCTCGATGACCTGCGCCGACCCGATGATGCCGGCGTGCAGTGCGTTGAGAGTGCGCATCGCCATGTGCCAGAGGGTGAAAGCCAGAGCGGTGTTGATGACACCCAGGACGAGGATGAGGCCGATCTGCTCCCAACCCAGATGGGGGAAAGGCTCGACGAAGCGTGACACGACAAAGAGCCCGGCACTGCCCATGACCATGGGAATGAGCGCCGCATCCAGGGCGCTTATCGTGCCGCCGCGCATCACCTGGCGCTGTACCGAGTTCGACCCACCGACGCCTATTGCCGCCACCATCGCCAGCCCGATGCCAACAGCCGCGTCACCATGGGGTACCGCCGGGTAGAAGAGAAAGATGCCACCGATCAACACGGCGATGCCCAGCCACTCCCATCGGGAGGTGGCCTCTTTGAGGAACACGCCCGCAAGCAGCGCCGTGACCAAGGGGATACCCGCTTGGAACACGAAGTTGAAGGTGATGGCGTCGACGATGTCGAGCGAGATGAACTGTGCCGCGGGAACGATCCCATACAGCATCACCCCGAGCACGATCAGCCATCGCCACGAGGTCCGTCCCGCCCTCGGAACCGGCGACCCCTGGCTGATCGCTCGCCAAACGATTAGGGCACCCGCACCGACCAGATACCGAAATGACGCAAACGTCAGGCGGGGAATGTCCTGTAGGCCGAGTTTGACCAGGACGATCGCCGCCGCCCACAGGATGGAAGTGGCAACCGCATACGCAACGGCCCGGGGCAGCGACGGCCGCCCGCTCACGTAGGCACCAGGGCGTCGGTAAACAGCGCCTCCACCCGGCGCATGACCTCGGCCGCGTCTCCCGGAGCGTTTGCGTAGTCGAGTTCGGAAGTATCGATACGGAGGACGGGCACCGACTTCTCGGCGTCGGCCCACCGTTCGTATCGCTGGTAGACATTACTGAGGAAACCCAGGTCGAGATCGCGCTCCCCCATTCGATCCCGACCCCGGATACGCTCTACGGTCAGCTCGAAAGGGGCCGTCAGGTACAGGATGAGATCGGGTTGCGGCACGTTCTCCAGCAGGCCACGCGCCAGCGTCATCAAGGTCTCGAGATCGTCGTCGTCGAGGGCACCCTGATCGTGCATGACCCGGTTGAACACCTCAGCGTCCTCCGACAGGCAACGCTCCTGGAGGATCGCACCGGGCACATGGCGTGCCGAGTTGTGCAGCGCCGCCCGCTGGCCGAGATAGAACGCCTGGTTGCGAAAAGCGTAGTCGGACAGGTTGGCGTACACCTTGGAGAGGTACGGATTCTCCATTACCGGTTCGGGAAGCACCGTCCAGATCCCGGTCCTCGCCAGGAGGTCGATGAGCGTCGTCTTGCCGACGCCCAGAGGGCCGGACACCACGACATACGATCGCTCGAGACGCCGCAGGTCGATAGTCGCCTCGCCTGTTCGCAGATCGATGACAACGCGCTCTTCAGCGAGCATCTTCCGCAACCCGTCGAGACTGCGGGCAATCCGGCTGTCGAGGATGCCCTCTACGATGCGACCGTGGTCGTTCCCGTGATAGCCACTGGTGCTCAACCCGACACACAGCTTGCCCCGACCGTATGCGATCCCGGCCTCGGCGGCGCAGCCGCCGTCGAGGTTCACGACCACCAGGTCGGCCTCCTCGATCGCGCGGACGCTCTTGTTGAACACCCCGTTGCCCGTAGGGGTCGTGCCGTCGTTCGGGACAATGGTCTCGAAACCGAGCTCCGCCAGCAGGTTCGTCACGGCCAGGTGCGAGACTCTCCCCCGCTTGGCTGCTCCCGCGATGTAGCAGGCCCGGGGCAGGCGTTCACGATTCACCACTTTGTTCACCTCTCGGTGGCCCGCACGCCACTTGATGAGGACAGTAGCGAGAACTGGCGAGCTAGCCGATGGGAATTCGGCCCGATCACCACTGCCAATGGGCCCGGTGCCACAGTTAGTGTGATGGCATGCCAATCGAGATCCTGCTGCTGCTTGCGCTCCCCGCTTCCGGTAAGTCGGAGTTGCGCCGCTATCTGGAATCGCTCGATGCCGAGACGGCTAGACGCGACCTGGGGCTGGGTCCTACGGTTCAGCTCGACGACTATCCCTACGTCCACATCATGCGACGTATCGGTGAGGAGACCCGTGCCGCCGGTGACGAACCGCTCTTCTTCGCCTCGAGCGATGAGCCCTTCCTCGACCCACGGGACTGGGACACGCTCCTCTACCTGCTCAACTTCGATTACGCCGACCTCCACGACCCGCCCCAACCGCCGACCGGCGGCACCGCGGCCACCTGGTTGTTCGACCGCATCGACCGTGCCCGTAGCAAGGCGGGCTTGCCGAGGGCGCTCACCGCCCTTGCACCACTTACCCGCAAGAGGCTCGAGACGGCCCTCGAATCGGAGGCGCAGGCCGTCTTCGCCGAAAAGACCGCGGCGATCCCCAAGAGCCTCGATAGCAAGACTGTCGTCATCGAGTTTGCCCGGGGCGGCCCGGAGGGGTCGGCTCTCCCCCTCCCGGAGCCATACGGCTACGAGCATGCTCTCCCTTTGCTCAGTCGCGAGATCCTCCAAAAGGCCAGGATCCTCTACGTGTGGGTCGAGCCTGAGGAGAGTCGCCGAAAGAACGCTGCCAGGGCGATCCCGGGTCGTGAGGGTGACGCCTCGATCCTGCATCATGGAGTTCCGGAGACGGTAATGCGCAACGAATACGGGATTGACGACCTCATGTGGTTGCTCGCCGCCTCGGGTGGCAGCGTGGTCGCGGTTACAAAGGACGACGAGCATTTCGCCCTGCCGACAGGCGTCTTCGACAACCGCACCGACCTCACGTCGTTCCTGCGCGGAGACCCCGACGGCTGGTCCCTCTTTCGGGTCCGCCGGCTCCATCAGGAGCTTGTGAACTCGACGGCGGGCTTCCGGGTATGACACGCGACAAAGCCCCCGGATGGTCTCCGAGGGCTTTGGATCAGGAGTGAAAGTCGTTACTTCTTGAGAGATTACTTCTTGAGAGCGTCCCGGATCTCCCTGAGCAGTGCCACCCGCTCGTCGTCGACGGATGCAGCCTCGGTCTCTCCACCGGCCATCTTCATGTTCTTGTAGGCCTCGTAGGGCTTGATGATCAGGAAGAAGACACCGAACGCTATCGCAAGGAAAGTCACCAGGGAAGTGATAAACGAGCCGTAGTAGATGGCCGCATCTCTCAGGTGCCAGACGAGACCGCTGAAGTCCGTCGTCCCGAAGATGATCGCCACAATCGGCATGATGATGTCATTAACGACAGCACTGATGACATTGGCAAAGGCCACGGCCATGACGAAGGCGACGGCCAACCCGATGATGTCACCGCGGAAGGCGAATGCCTTGAAATCCTCGTAGAGCTTCTTCATTTACCCGCTCCTTGCTCTTTCGTATAGACGGAATGTACTCCTTTTCTTAGACCCGCCGCGTATTCAAAGGTTTCAGGATTACAGAATCCACGGAAGCACCCGGTAGCGGACCCGCTGCCGGTACTCGGCATACTCGGGGAAGCGGGCCATGAGCATCCTCTCCTCGGCCCTGGTCTTGGCATAGAAGAACGGGATCAGCGGGAGCGAGAGCGCCAGAGCAGGCAAGTTGCCGCCTCTGATTGCCAGCCCGGCAAACCCCAGGATCAGCCCTCCGTAGATAGGGTGACGAACGATCAGATAGGGACCACGCTGCCGCAGCTCCCCATCTTCGAGCGGCGCCGGCATCGCGGTGAGCTGGCTCCGGATCACCCACAGGCCGCCGACACAGAGGAGGGCCCCGCAGGCGATCAGAACCCACCCGGTCGCCTTCCACAGAAGAACTGCATCGTGGGTTCCGCTGAGCGCCACAAGAATGACACCAAACCATATGAATTGGCCGACGACCCACCAGCCGCCACGCTCCCGAAACGACACAGACTTGATAGCCACAGACTTAGATTTCTTGAATATTCGTGGTAGAGTCGGTGTTGTCTATAGCGAAAACTCCTTCAGAGGGACCATTCTTCCATGGACATAAACGCATTTACCCAGAAATCACAGCAAGCAATACTGGCCGCTCGGCAGAGCGCCCAACGACGCAACCACCAGACAGTACAGCCGTTTCACCTGCTCGACGCGTTGCTCGGCCAGACCGACACCATCTTCTACCCGTTGCTCGGGCACCTCGGGATAAACCCCGCCGATATTCGCAAGACGACCGAGGACCGGCTGTCCGCTATTCCCAAGGTGTACGGCGACACCGGCGAGGTGGCGTTCGCCCCGGCGACGCTGACCATCTTCGACACCGCCGATTCCATCAAGAGCGGAATGGGCGACCAATACGTGTCGGTCGAGCATCTACTGCTTGCCCTGGCCACCGCCTCCGACCCGATCGGAGACGTACTCAGGAATCTGGGGCTCACCAGGGACGCCATCATGGCCGCGGTGGAGACCATACGCGGTGCCCAGCGGGTCACCAGCCAGAACCCGGAGGACACGCTCGAGCCGCTCGAGAAGTTCGGGCGCGACCTGGTCCGCCAGGCGGCCGAGGGCAAGCTCGATCCGGTTATCGGCCGTGACGAGGAGATCCGTCGCGTCATCCAGGTGCTGTCCCGGCGCACCAAGAACAACCCGGTGCTCATCGGCGAGCCGGGCGTCGGCAAGACTGCGATCGCCGAGGGTCTCGCCCAGCGCATCGTCGACGGTGACGTACCAGAAGGCCTCAAGGACAAGCGGCTCATCGCCCTCGACCTCAGCGCCATGGTTGCCGGTGCCAAGTTTCGGGGCGAATTCGAGGAGCGGCTCAAGGCCACCCTCGACGAGATCAAGGCCGCCGAGGGCCGGATCATCACCTTTATCGACGAGATGCACACTATCGTCGGTGCCGGTGCTGCCGAGGGCTCCATGGACGCGTCCAACATGCTCAAGCCGATGCTGGCCCGCGGCGAGCTGCACATGATCGGAGCCACCACGCTCGACGAGTACCGCAAGTACGTCGAGA
>Ga0307417_10000477_pt1 | contig 16309 bp, 21 predicted proteins | sample SalMarWE160210MG_2_FD_202514 | JGI IMG/M metagenome (GOLD analysis project Ga0307417, IMG submission 202514) | Salt marsh sediment microbial communities from the Plum Island Ecosystem LTER, Massachusetts, United States - WE1602-10 | ecosystem: Environmental > Aquatic > Marine > Intertidal zone...
TTCCGCCGCGAGGGCAATTTCGAAAAATTCATCAAGACGCGCGTCGGCGCGGCCCGCGTCAAGCGCGCGGCGCGCCTGATGCAGCGCAACGCCGCCTTGCTCGCCCGCGTCGAGCGGCAGTTCGGCGTGCCGAAGGAATTGCTGATGGCGATCTGGACCATGGAAAGCGACAACGGCTCCGGCGACATGGGCAAGCGTCCGGTCATCCGCACGCAGGCGACGCTGGCCTGGGACTGCCGCCGCACCGAACTGTTCCAGCGCGAACTCATCGCCGCGCTGAAAATCCTCCAGCGCGGCGACCTGCCGCAGAGCGACCTGATCGGCGCCTTTGCCGGCGAGATCGGGCAGACCCAGTTCTTGCCGTCGAGCTACATCAAGTACGGGATCGATTTCGACGGCGACGGCCACGTGAACTTGCGGCACTCGGTGCCGGACGTGCTCGCCTCCACCGCCAATCTGTTGAAGGTCAACGGCTGGCGCGCCGGGGCGCCCTACGCCATGGGCACGGAAAATTTCCAGGTGATGCGCGAGTGGAACCGCTCGGAGATTTATCGCCGCGCGCTGGTGCTGTTTTCCGAGCGGCTTGGCGGTAGGCCGTGAAGCGTCCGCTAACCCACCTTCATGATCTTCTTCGGCTTGGCGCCGACGCGCGCGATGGACTTGATCTTGAGCGGGGCGCGGCCGGATTTGGCCGCAATTTCACGGTCCTGCTCGATGATGAAGCCGCGCGCGGGTTCGTCCTTCGTGAGCCCGCCCAGGAGCTCGGCCGGCACGCGCCGGTTGGAGCGCTGCGAGCCGTCCTCGTAGACGACGTCGAAGAACACGAATTCGCCTTTGGGGTTGGTTCCCGGTTTTTTCGCCATGATTCTGATCCTGCGCGCGAACCTATAGGAAAAAGAAAAACCCCGCGCAAGCGCGGGGTTCCTCCAGCCGTGCAGACGTCAGACCGTCTCGAGATTGGTGGCGGCGGACTTGCCGCTGCGCCCATCGGCTTCGACGTCGAACGAAAGCTTCTGGCCCTCGTTGAGGTTGCTCATGCCGGCGCGCTCGACCGCCGAGATGTGAACGAACACATCCGGGCCGCCGCCGTCCTGCACGATAAAGCCAAAGCCTTTTTGGGAATTGAAGAACTTAACGGTACCTGTGGCCAAAGTGGCCTCCTTTTGAAAACGCAACGTGTGCGTCTATGCCCCATGCGAACCATTCGCATGGGCCTCATATCCGGATTTTTGCGAGTTCTTGGGAAAGGGCCCGTAGGCCGAGACGGCAAGGTCAAGCTCAATCGGAAGGCTGTTATATAGGCATGCGCCGCGCTTTGCGCAACCGGGCCGCGAGCGGCCGCGCCCGGTCGCCGCGCTCGCCGCTGTCGCGTTCCCGGCCCAGCGCCATGATGGCCGTGCCCATGGCCACGCTGCCGAACGTCACCGTGAGCCCGAACAGCAGCAGGCCGAGCGCGACCGCGCCCATGCGGTCGGCGAAAATCAGCGCACGCAGGTTGCCCGGGTTGAGCGCCATGAGCCCGCCCAGCATCAATAGCGCCGCGGCCACGCCAGCGGCGCAATTGACGACGAGCAACCGGATCAGCGGCTGGCGCGCGAGGGCCTCAAGCCTCATTCCTCGCCCTCGATGATGCGGATGTCGCGCACGGCGCCGTCGCCCAGCGCCTTGAGCGCCGCCTGATAGCCGGGCGAATCGTGCGCGGCGATGGCCTTCTCCAGGCTAGGGAACTCGGAGATCACGATGCGCTCCTTCAGGCCGGCCTCGTGGGTCACCTGCGGCAGGCCCTTACAGAGATAGCGGGCGCCGAAGGGAATCGTCGCCTTCGGCGCCAGCTCGGCATAGGCCTTGAGCTTGGCGGGGTCCTTGATCTCGCGATAGGCGGAAATCCAGTAGGCCTTGGGCATGGGGGCTCCGTTGGGTGGGCGGCATTGTTCGCGTTCGGCGCCGATCGTATCGCCGTCAGTTTATCGAGCAACCGCTATCATGCCCGGGCTTGATCCGGGCATCGATGATGAATCGAAACGGCGGTTCAAAAGCCCGCCACTTTCGTTTGCCTTGCGCAGAATCAGTTTGCGCTTGGCCAATGTTGGCTGCTTCCTCTTGTATTTGCGATGGGTTGACGCAGATCAAGGTGGAATATGGCCGGAAATGCTCCATTGCTCGGGGCACGGCCAGACACTGTTCATCTGAGGTGACCCATGAGCGAAGTTGCACCCCACACCATCGTCGACTCGCGCGGCTCGTCTTGCCCGGGACCGATCCTCGATCTGGCCTTGGCCTATCGGCGCTCGAAGGTCGGTGACGTGATCGAGCTTTGGGCCACCGATCCGGGCGTCAAGTCCGACGTGCGCGCCTGGGCCGAAAAAACCAAGAACGAGATCGTGTCGATCGAGGACCAGAAAGACAAGATCGTCTCGGTGCTCAAGATCGTGCGAAGGTGAAGCCATGCCGCGCGTTCTCATCATCGGGGGCGGCACCGGCGGCACGATGCTGGCCAACAAGCTCGGGCGCCACAAATTCGACGTCACCCTTTTGAGCGCGTCGCCCGAACACATGTTTCAGCCGGCTTTGTTGTACTTGGCCTTCACCAATGCGAGCGCTAACATCGTGCGTGACGAGCGCAATCTGCTGTCCCGGCATGTGCGGTTTGTGCAGGACAGAGTGACGCTGGTCAATCTGCGCGATCGCGTGGTCGAGACCGAGTCCGGCACCCGCTATGAGTACGATTCCGTGGTGCTCGCAACCGGTGCGGACACGGACACAAGCCAGATCCCCGGCCTGCCAGAGGTCAATGCCCAGTTCGGCGACTATCACAGCACGATCGCGCAGGCCAAGAAGGTGTGGGCGTCGCTGGATGCGTTTAAGGGCGGGACGCTCGCGCTGGGACAAGCTTCGCCGATCTGCGTGTGCCCGCCTTCACCGATCGAGGGTATCTTGCTGGCCGACAGGCTCTTGCGCAAAAAAGGCTTGCGCGGGAAGAGCCGCCTGATCTTTTTCACGCCCTATCCGCGGCCGTATCCGGCGGAGCCGATGAGCGAAATAATCGAGCCCATCGTGAAGGAGCGCGGCATCGAAATCATGACCTTCTTCGATGTCGACCGCATCGATCCAGCCAAGCGGACGATCACGTCGATCGAAGGCGACACGATCGAGTATGACTTACCCATCGTCATCCCGCCGTTCGTCGGCGCCAACATCGCTTTTGAACCGGCGAGTGTCCTCGATCCGGATCGCTTCATCATCACCGACAAGGAAACGCTGCACGTCAAGGGCTTCGATACGGCCTATGCGATCGGCGACGGGGCGAACCTCCCGACATCGAAGGCCGGCGTGGGCGCGCATCTCGAGGCCGAGGTCGTCGGCAAGCAATTAGCCGGCGTGGCGGCGACCTTCGATGGCCGCACCCACTGTCCGGTCGATCTCGGTGACGGCCGCGGCACCTTTGTCATCGGCTCGTACGCCGCCCCGGTCGTGAAGAAACGCCCGAGCCGGCTCAATCATCTGATGAAAATCATGTTTGGCCGGTTCTATTGGATCACCCTGAGTGGCCTGCTGGATCCGATGCTCGACATATTTTTCATGCTGACTAAGCCGCGCCCGCGGGCTGCGCCGCGCCATCCCGAAGTCCAGCAGACCTAGCGGCGCCGCCCGCCGGCACGCGCTTTCCCGCGGCTACTTGATGTTCTTCTCCCCAACGACGGGACAGTTCGGGTTGTTGGGCAACTGGCCGACATTGATCAACTGCACGCGCCGGTTCTCCGCCGCCTTGGGATTGCGCCGATTGAGTAGCTGCTCCTCGCCCAGCCCCAGCGTGTCGACCCGCAGCCTGCCGATCCCGAACGGATTGATGAGCGCCTGCCGAATGGACTCGGCGCGCCGGTCGCTGAGCTTAAGATTATACTCGCGACGGCCGGTGGCGTCGGTGTTGCCGACGATCAGGAAGCAATAGCCGTACAGCACAGGGTGATACAGTGCATCGGCCATCAGCCCGATCGAGCGGTACGACTTCGGGCTGATGCGCGCCGAATTGAAGTCGAAATAAATCGCGATGGTCAGCTGCGGCAGTTTGTCGAGCTGCTCGAACAGAGGCGGCCGGGTCAACGGATTGGCGCGTGCGGGATCGCGCGCCGCCTGCGCCGCGATCTGGCGCATGCGCGCGACGTCGAGGCCGACATAGGTGTTGCTGGAGGCGACGAGACTGCTGAGAATGTCGCCCGAGGTTAGGTGGATCTGAGACCCGAGCGGGCCGGGGTTGAGGTTCGCTTCATAGCCTGAGTCAATCAGCGCCTGCCGGCAGGCTGGGCGCAAGGCATTGCGCGACTGATACATGCAGCCGAGGATCTGGGCATTGCCCGGCTGGATGCCGCCGCAAAACCGCAGCCTGTCCAATTCGCAAACATGCCTGACGGACGCGCGCGCCGCAGCCCGTTTTCGCAACAGCGCGCTTACCTCGTTCGAGGTTGCTTTGCACGCGCCAGACACCTGGCTCATGTGGCGTTCCAGGCACTCGGCAACCTGCCCGCCGCCTAGATTGGCTTTCCGGCAAAACCGGTTGATGTCCTTGCCGCAGGCCACCGCGAGTTTGCCGAGAGATTCCGCGTAACCGATGGTTGCGGCAGTCGATGGCGCCGTGGACGCAGACAGAAGCACTGCTGCGAGCGCAAAAAACGCAAACTTTGGTCTCCTCATTTTCCTACTCCGTCGCACATGATTACTTTTCGTAGTTTTGGACAGTTGCCAATGAACTTGGCCGGGATCCTTCGATAGACGGCCGAACGGCCGTGGATAGTAGATGTTTTCCGATCTGGTTGGAACCGGCTGCGCCCATGACCAGCCAGCGTCGGGTCAAGCAGGCGAATGACGGTCGAGCCTCCGAATCGGCTGTGCTTCTGGGCATTCGGACGCAGGTCTTGCTTCACTTTTCTTGCAAAACACGCGCGCGCTGTCGTGCGGGACGGCCGAGGGAGGGGTGACTCCGAGTTTGCCGCACGCTCGTTCTCCTCTAGCATCCGCGCATACGAATAAAGGGAGGCCGCCCATGAAACTGCCCAGCCGCATGCTCGACATCTCGATCGCGCTCGACAACGAGACGGTGCTCGATCCGCCCTTCATGCGGCCGAAGATCGACTACGTGACCGGCAAGCAGAACGCCGGGGTCCTGACCTCCGTCTTTCCCGGCCTGAAGACGGAAGACCTGCCGGACGGCGAAGCCTGGGCGATCGAGAACGTCACGCTCGCCACCCACAACGGCACCCACATGGACGCGCCCTATCACTTCCAGTCCAAGGACATTCACGGCAACCGCATGATCACCATCGACGAGGTGCCGCTCGACTGGTTCTTCCGGCCCGGCGTCAAGCTCGACTTCCGCAAGCTGCCGGACGGCCATGTAGTGAGCGCGGCCGAAGTGGAGGCCGAGCTCAAGCGCATCGGCCACGCGCTGCGGCCGTTCGATATCGTGCTGGTCAATACGCGGGCCAGCGAATGCATCGGCAGTGAGGAATACCTCACGGCCGGCATCGGCATGGGCCGCGAGGCCACGCTCTATCTCACCTCGCGCGGCGTGCGCGTGTGCGGCATCGACGCCTGGGGCTGGGACGCGCCCTTCGTGCACACGCGCAAGCGCTGGGAGGCAACCCACGACCCCTCCATCATCTGGGAGGGCCACAAGGCCGGCCGCGAAATCCCCTATTGCCACATGGAGAAACTCTGCAATCTCGAGCAGCTGCCGGCGGATGGATTCACCGTCGCCTGCTTCCCGAGCAAGATTAAAGCCGCCTCCGGCGGCTGGACCCGCGCCGTGGCGCTGTTCGATTAAGCGGTATGATGAGATATGATGCAGACGCATCACTGAATCGTCATATTTATGAAGAATTCGTGAACTGCCCAGAAAGTGCCTTTATTGGCAACAAATTTCCCATGTGATTGTGCATGGGTCGCATGCCTTGTGTCGGCTACCTAAATCGCCGAATCCGGCTATGTTGCAGTGCAACAACAGCAAAAACACTAAAAACGCAGGGGAAACGTCAGGGAGCCGAAAGGAGAAGGTTCCATGGCCTATGCCCAGTCCGCGGTTGACCCGCGGCTTCATGAAATTCCCGCCCAAACGCAGCGCGCCAAGCGCGGTTTTTTCCAGCGCCTGCTCGACTCACTCGAGGCGCACAGCCGGCGCAAGGCCGAAGCCCAGATCGCCCGCTATCTCAGCCGCCACGGCGGCAAATTCACCGACGAAGCCGAGCGCGAGATCGAGCGCCGCTTCCTGTCCGATCTGTAAACGAACGCCGGCCAATTGGCCTGCAAAGGAGACAAAAAAGATGTCGACACTGGAAATGCGCGCGGCCGAATTGCCGAAGACACAGTCGTCGTTTGGCGGCTTCGCGCGCCTCGTTTCCCTGCTGCGCGACGTGCTCGCCGTGTTCGGCGAGGCGCAACGCCAAGCCTACGAGGCCGAGCGGCGCTATCCGTTCACCGCCTGGTGAACAATGACGCGGCGCCTGCTCGCCGGTCAGCGGCTCGCCGCCGGGTCGTCGCCTGAGGGCGGCGGGTAGGGTTCCGGCATCACCACCGAAGGATCCGAGAGATCAAGCGTCTCGCCGGTGACCATGGCGCCGACCGGCGCGGTGGCGGCGAGGTCGAAGTCGGTCTTCTCCGGCTGGCTGAGCGCGGCCTGCACGGTGGTGCGGTAGAACACATAGGCCGCGAGCGCGCCTTGCACCACCGCGGTGAACAGGAACAGCGCGCGCGGGCCCTCGAGCGCCATGGTGACCGAGGCCAGCAGCGGACCGACCACCGCGCCGCAGGCATTGGCGAGCAGAATGGTGGCCGCTGTCGGTACCGTGTCGCTTACCGGCGTCTTGTCAAAGGCGTGTGCGGCGGCCAGCGAATAGCACGGCAGCGCCAGCGCGCCGAATATAAATCCGAAGGTCAGCAGCAGCGTGCTGGTGGTCGCGAAAAGCCACAATATCACGCCGGTCACGGCGGCCCCGATCAGCAGCACCAGCAGCACCAGGCGGCGGTCCACCCGGTCGGAGAGCCGGCCCACCGGCCATTGCGCCAGCGCGCCGGCAAACGTCGCCGCGCCCATGAACACCGCCACCTCGGCGACGCTGAATCCATTGTCGGCCGCCGACAGCGGGCCGAGGCTGAGGAACGAGCCGTTGGCGGCGCCGATCATCAGGCTCGCGACCAGGCCGACCGGGGCCGCGCGGTAAAGCTGCATCGGCCGGAAGGTGACGATGGTGACCGGCGCCGGTTGCGCCGAGCGCGTGAGCGCCACCGGAACGATGGCGAGCGAGGCCAGCATGGCGGCGAGCATGAAGTCTTCCGCGGCCTTGATCGGATAGAGCGTCACCATCAATTGTCCGACCGTGAAGCCGGCAAAATTCACGATCACGTAGGACGACATCACCAGCCCGCGGTTCTGGTTGGTGGCACGGTCGTTGAGCCAGCTTTCGATGACCAGGTAAAAACCGGCGATGCAGAAGCCGTTGACCACGCGAAACGCGATCCAGGCGGGGACAGCGGCCGCTAGCGGATAGGCCAGCGCGACTACCACCGCGAGCGCCACCAGCGCGGCAAAGACGCGGATGTGGCCGGCGCGCAGGATCAGGTAAGGCGCCAGCAGGCAGCCGCTGACGAAGCCGACGTAGTAGGCCGACCCGATCACGCCAATGGCAAAGTCACTGAAGTCTTCCACGTTGCCGCGCAGCGGCAGCAACGTGAATTGGAGGCCGTTGCCGGCGAGCAGGAATGCGACAGCCAGCAGCAGCGAAGCGATCGGGCGCAGGTTCGACTGCATGAAGAGCGGCTGCTCCGTGTAAGGCCCGCGCTGTGACCGGCGCCGCGCGGATGGCGCGCGCCCGGACATAACGGGAAACGGCTAGCCCGCCAAGGCCTGCCTCAGCGAGTCGCGTGCAGATGACACGGCTTGCTCAGTCACGGCGACGCCGCCAAGGCGCGCCATTTAACTCTTATGTTTTCGGCTGATGGTGCGTGTAGTAGTCGGCCCGGGCCAGGGCGGCAGCGTAAATCGCGAATACCGCAACGATTACCGTGACGATGATGACGGTTTCTATCGGCATGGCAGATTCTCTTTTTCGAACGGATGGCAGATTAGAGTGGGCGCCGCGGGGGGTTATGATGTGCATCAAGGCCGAGGCGCCGACAGACATGATCATGGAACTCAGGCATCGACGACCCTAGTAACATCGCGAATCAATTCGTGATTGAAAGTCCTGTTATCAACTTTGTTGCGCCACAAACCCGCCGAAGTTCCTCGCGAGAAGTCCGCCATCCTCCGAATATGTGCCACTTGGGATTCCGCCAGCAATGGAGCTGACATGAATCGTAAACTTTGCCTCGCCGCGATTCTGATCGCGCTCGCCGCTTCACCTTCAGCGGTTTCCGCGCAACACCGGCATACGGCGTCGCTCGATGCTAACGGCAATCTCGACGCGCTGATTGCCAGCCATGCCGCCGCCAATAACGTGCCTGAAAGCCTGGTTCGCCGCGTGATCAGGCGCGAGAGCGGCGGCAATCCGCGCGTCGTCCATGCCGGCAATTACGGCCTGATGCAGATCCGGCTCGGTACCGCGCGCGCCATGGGCTACCGCGGCAGCGCCGCCGGCCTGCTCGATCCCGACACCAATATGACCTACGCGGTGAAATATCTTGCCGGCGCCTATCGCGCCGCCGGCGGCAACGCCGATCGCGCCGTGCACTATTATGCGGCCGGCTATTATTACGCCGCCAAGCGCAAGGGTTGGCTCAGCACAAATGGGCGCAAGCCGACGAGCGCCTATGCCGCGGCAGTTGCCGTCACGCCGGTCAGGTAAAGCTCAAGAATAAACTGCGCCGACGACGCACGAATTCAAAATCCGGGCTTTGCCGTGCGCCGGTTGACGTTGAAGCTGCCGAACAACAGCTCCGCCAAATTGAACTGGAAGGGCTTTGCGGTTCTAGCCGCCACTCTTGCGTGGTGCGTATAACGCACGGATCTTTTCTGGTTTTGGGGTGCCGGCTTGGCCTGCTCAGGCGCAACGTTCAGGCTTTCCTGCGACGGCCTGCTGCGCTCCGGCGTCCGGATCACCGGCGGCTGTTCCTCTTGCGGAGTCACCGGCAATTCGAACGACGACGCTTCGCCGACGCCGACCGGGATCGCTGCGTCCGGCGACTGCACGATCGTTCCTGTCGCGTCCTCAGGCTGGGCGTCGCCTTGGTTGGTCGGTACCCCGGCGACCTCGGACGGCTTCTGAGCATCTTCCGTTTGCGTTTTGCCACGCTCGCTCGCCGTGCTGGGCAGCGGGCTATCGGGCAGGAGGCGCAACTCGCTCAGTTCTTCGGCGCGCCGCAGCGCGGCATTGATGAGCAACTGTCGCCATTCCGGATGATTGGAGCGCGTGATCAATACGCCGCGCGCCGGCATCATGGCCGGCGTCAAGGGCGGACGCGGCCCGCCTGGCGGAGTGAACGCCAGGACCAGGATCAAGATGGCGAGGGATACGCCGCCTACTGGAATTATGCGCAGAATCGGCAGCATAGCCTGTGAATAACTGAGTCGGGTCGAAAGCCAAAGGCTTTACACGCGCGGCTCGCAACTCATCGACACACGCTTGGCGAGTCTGTGACGCGGCCTGCGGGTACAGGCCGTGACAGGGCCTGCCGGCGTTGCTAGGAAGCGGCCTCAAAACGTTGCGGGGGTAGCGTCATGATGAAAAAGCCGAACTGCCCGATCATCGCCATTGAAGAGCATTACTGGGATCCGGAGCTGTCCAAGCATTACACTGGCCTCGAGGCCGGCCGCGGCGATGACACGAACAAGCGGCTTTTCGATTTCGGCGCGATGCGCCTGAAGGAAATGGACGAGGCCGGTATCGATATCCAGGTGCTTTCGCATGGTGCTCCCTCGACCCAGAAACTTGCCGCCGACATCGCCACCGGGCTGACCGCCCAAGTCAACGACCGGCTGGCCAAGGTCTGTGCTGCGAACTCCAAGCGCTTCGCCGCTTTTGCCGCGCTCCCCACTGCCGATCCGAAGGCGGCCGCCGACGAGCTCGAGCGCGCGGTCGGCAAACTCGGCTTCAAGGGCGCCATGATCCACGGCATGGCCAACGGCGAATTCATCGACGGTAAGAAATACTGGCCAATTTTTGAACGCGCCGAGAAGCTCGACGTTCCGATCTCTCTGCACCCGTCGCTGCCGCATGCGAAGGTGACCGAGATCTACTATCAGGATTACATCAAGGACTTCCCTTTGGTCGTGCGTCCGGCCTGGGGCTTCACGGTGGAGACCGCGACGCAGGCGATCCGCTTGATCCTCTCCGGCGTGTTCGAGAAGCATCCCAACCTGAAGATCATTCTCGGCCATTTCGGCGAGACGCTGCCGTTTCTGGTCTGGCGCATCGATGCCGCGCTCAAGCGGCCGGGGCAGAAGCCGATGAGCTTCCGCGACATCTTTTGCAAGAACTTCTACGTCACCACCAGCGGCTTCTTTTCCAATCCGGCGCTGTTGTGCTGCGCCATGGAGATGGGCGTCGACCATATCCTGTTCGCGGTCGACTGGCCGTTCGTCCCCGACAACAAGGGCGCGGTCGACTGGATGAGCAGGGTGCCGCTGTGCGACGAGGACAAAATGAAAATATTGAGCGGCAACAGCAAGCGGCTGCTGAAGATGTAATCAGCCGATCGGGTGTTTGCGGTAGTACTCGGCGTCCTCCGGCGACTGCCGCCAGTCCGGCTTGCCGCGCCAATCGTAGTGGTGCGCGGCCATGTCGGCGCCGTAGCGCACGCGGAAAAGCATCGTGCGCTGTGGCCCGTTGGCGTATTCGTGCACTTCCCCGGGCGGGTGCACCACGAAAGCGCCCGGCGTGACCGCGATGGTTTCCTGCGGCGCGCGCATGATGCCGCCGCCGGAAAAGCAGAAATAGATTTCGGTGGCGTCGGGATGGCAGTGGTAAGGGCTGATCTGGCCCGGCTCCCAGCAGGCGACCGTGACGTCGCCGCCCGCGACCGTGCCGAGGATTTTCTCAACGTGATGCTTCGGATTCCACTCCTGTTCGCGCTCAAGGCTAAAGACCTGCATGTCGTTGGCTTTCCGGACGAATTGAGAAGGTAAAGTCTAGCCCAAGCGGCGGGCGGGCAGGAGAGGGCGACATTGCGCATGGCCCATGCGCATTGATAGAAGGGGGAGTTTCCGGGCCCGTAGCTCAACTGGTTAGAGCCGACCGCTCATAACGGTCTGGTTGGAGGTTCGAGTCCTCCCGGGCCCACCACGCAGTCCTGACTTCAGAGACATTTCCCGACTAAGGCCGAAAGGCCCGCGATTGGGGCTCGGTTTGTGGGCCGCATAGTCTCTGTCGGAGTGCGCTAGCGAGTCGAGCCGGTATTTGTGGCCTTAGTCTCTTGCCGCAGAATCGCGTTTCCCGGCGCTAAGTGCAGGCGCCCGCAGAGACGGGTTCGATTTGAAGGTTATGGCGAGGCGAGTCCGAGCGCCTGATACTGGCGGGACCATTCGGCGGACATGTCACAGAGCCTCGCAACCCCCATGCCCTGTGGCAGGCGGCCATCTATGGCGGCCTTGACGAGGCTAGGCGCAAGGAAGGCAAGCGAGATGGTCATGTTGACTTTCCGGACGCTGCACTTTTCTCGATCCGCAATCCGTTCGGATGTTGTGTTTGGATCGGTCAAGAGTTCGTCGAGCCACCGACGTCCACGGGCGATCGATGCTATCAGGGTCGCTCGTGTCTCAGGCCGGATGGGACGGCCACGTTGGGTCTCGGATGTGCTCGGCTGGAGGATCTCGCGTCGACGCGTTGACGGCGTCTTGTGCCAAGGAACGTGAAGGACGTTTGTGCTCTTCGTTAGTCGCCGACCAAGCTTTTGATATGGCGCAAGGCTGATCGCCAACTGCTCAGGTTTGAGATCGACGCGTACGATGTGTGTATTGACGAGGCTGCGGTCGTCGATCGGATCAGCGAGCTTAAGATAATCGCGAACCGACTGCGAAACCACGGCCTCGATCTCGGCAGCTGGCGCCCGTGGTACTGATCCGGCTCGTTTTGTCTGACCCTGCAAAAGGGCGGAAGACAGATAATATCGGTACTTGATGCCACGCCTGACGGTGTGGCTCGGGCTCATGCGATTGCCGCGATCGTCGTAAAGGCGCCCGGCCAATAAGGCTTCGGATGTCTGCCGCGTCGTTTTGAAGGAATTGACCTGTCGATCCAGCTTAGCCTGGACGGCGTCGAATAGGCTTTTGTCTACAATGGCCGGCTGCTCGCCTTGCAAGATATCGCCCTTGAAGGCGACCTCTCCTACGTAAAAGCGGTTGCGAAGGAGATGAGCGAGCGGCCCGCGGGTAAATGGGATGCCGCCGGCGGTTCCTCCGCCCTTCAGTTTACGAATCTTTGTGACGATTCCACGGCTGCGCAGATCCGCCATCAGCAGATTCAGGCTGCCGAGCTTGAGATAGCGCCGGAAGATCAGCCTAACCCGGTCGGCCTCCGCCTGATTGACGGTTATCTTCCGATCTTTGGTGTCGTAACCCAGCGGCGCCATGCCGCCTACCCACAGTCCCTTACGCTTGGACGCAGCAATCTTGTCGCGAATGCGCTCGGAAGTAACTTCGCGCTCGAACTGGGCAAACGATAGCAAAACATTGAGCGTCAGCCGCCCCATCGAGGTGGTCGTATTGAACTGCTGAGTCACTGAGACAAAAGATACGTTCTGTTGATCAAACAGTTCGACAAGCTTGGCGAAGTCCGCCAGCGAACGGGTCAAGCGGTCGACTTTGTAAACGACTATGACGTCGATCTTGTCGGCCCGCACATCGTCGAGAAGCCGTTGAAGAGCGGGCCGCTCGGTGTTGCCGCCGGAGAAGCCTCCATCATCGTATTTGATGCGCAGCAGCGTCCATCCGGCGTGCGCCTGGCTCCGGATATAGGCTTGTGAGGCTTCGTACTGGGCATCCAGCGAATTAAAGTCCTGCTCGAGCCCCTGGTCGGTCGAGACGCGAGTATAGATTACGCAGCGAATTCGTCTGGCCGATCCGACCTTCATAGTGAAGGTCCTTTAGGCTGCCTGCCCCGAAGGCCAAAGAACCGCGGCCCGTTCCATCGGGTCCCGGTGATCGCGAAGGCAACTTTCGACAGGCTAGGGTAGGTCTTGCCGTTCCACGCGAAACCGCCGACGAGCACCGTCACCCGCTGCATCCGGCCCTTCCAGTCGCGGCTTAGCACGGTGCCCGGCGTGAGGTTCACCCTCCGCCGACGCTGGTCAACTGCAGATTGTCCCGCTTGCTCAGGCGACCCGGAGCAGTCCAGCAAGTCCAAAGCCTCACGATCCAGATCGCCCAATTGATCGGCCTGCAGCCTATACGCCAGAACGCGAAACAGCAGATGGCGGGGCAGGTGAGGGGGCGCTCGCCGCCGAAAGACTGTGTGCCATTTGGCTCCAAGTTCGCCGACGTCGAGATCGCGCATACGTGCAACCTCGACGTCGATTGTCTTCCGGTCCGGTGGCGCAGGACTGATCCTTACGCGCGGCATGACGCTCAGGGCGACCGGCGTTTGGACTGGCGAGGCCCGGACTTACCGCTGTCCCCGCGCGTGATTTGGTAGACCCGATTGCCGTCCACCTTCTTCGAGCCGAGCTTCAGCTTAAGTCGCTTGCGCACAACGCCGGCAAGGAAGCCGCGCACCGAGTGCTGCTGCCAGCCCGTGGCTTTCATCATCGCGGCAATCGTGGCCCCAGTGGGTGATTGCAGCATCGCGATGACTCGAGATTGCTTTGAGCTAGTAGCGGGTTTCTTAGTCTTGAGATTGTTAGCCTGTTGCGCGGGCTTTGCAGGAGGGGCAAGCGTTGCCGATGACGCAGAAATTCGCTTCTTCGTAGACTGTGACATTGAGATCCTCCGTTCGGTTCATGGCGGCGTTACTCCGCACCACCGAAGCCCCGCCTCGGCGATGGAGCCGGCGGGGCAAGATCCCAGAGCACGTCAAGAGCCCGGAACTGAGCAAAGTACCGCTCTGTTTGCGGGCAATTGCCAGTCCATTCTGGATAATCTTATTGCTGGTTTGGGCCAATCTTGAGCATCTTGGGCCGCTGACTCTTAATCAGCGGGTCCAAGGTTCGAGTCCTTGTGCGCCCACCAGTACTTAGCTGGAATCGGGGTGGCAAAAAATCTTCAAAAGTAAAGCCCGCGACAAGAACGAGTCGCGAACCCGATAATCAGGGAGATTCCGTGAAGGCGATAGACGCAATGCTCGTATGGACCCCTGATCGGGCGCCTTTCGAACGTGACCTGACCTGGCTTTTTTAGACCAAGCGATGTGAGAAAATAAGCTTGGAAAGGAGCTTGGGTCATGCCGAAGAAGCGGTTCAGTTCGGAGCAGATCGTGACGCTGCTTCGCCAGATTGAAGTGTCGATGGCGCAGGGAAACGCGACGCCGGTCGCCTGCCGGGAAGCAGGGATATCGCTGCAGAGCTACGCGATGAACTGCTGAACGGAGAAATCTTCTACAGCCTGAAGGAAGCACAGATCGTCATCGAGCAATGGCGAAGGCACTACAACACGATCAGACCGCACTGAACCGCTTCTTCGGCATGACCCAAGCTCCTTTCCAAGCTTATTTTCTCACATCGCTTGGTCTAAAAAAGCCCGGTCAGGTCATTACCGGGCATAAAGTCGGTGAGATGGTCGCCGACAGCCTCATTTGTGATCTTACGCCGGTCCACTGAAGAAGAAGGCCAGCCCGAACAGAACATAGACGCCGACGAGCAGGAGGCCCTCGAACCATGTAGTCTCACCATCGCGGGCGATCGAATTGACGATGAATGCGGTCCCCGCGATGGCGAAGAGATGCAGGGGGTTGGAGAACACCAGGTTCATCGGACGGCCCATCAGCCAAGAAATGATGACCAACAATGGCGCTATGACAAGCCCCACTTGGATCGCCGAGCTGATGCAGATATTGAGCACGAGTCCCATTTTGTCCTGATGGGCAAACCAAGACGCTGCGAACAGATCCGCGACGGTGCCGACCAGCCCCAGCACGATCACACCCAGGAAGAGCGGCGAAAGATGCAGCGCGTCCGCGGTCGCGGTCAGCGCTCCTGAGACCATCTCGGCTTCGATCGCGATCACGACCGTTGCGGCAGCTATCACCACTAGAGAGGTCCCTAAGCCCCAGCTCGCTATAACGCGAGGCTCGTCGGCCGCGAACACGTCGCGATGGGTAATGAGCGTGTAGGCGAGATTGGCGACGTACAGGACGAGCAGCACAACAGATGCACCCAGGCTCAGCTCTTCATCGGTAACTTGGAGATCGGTAGCGTGACCCCCGATGCGGCCCGTGTAGTCGAATACGGCCGGAAGCAAGAGCGCGATAACGACCAGAATTAGGAGGGTCGATAGCAAGCCGGCCCTCTCTGCATTGAATTTCTGCCTTTCTCGCCTGGCGCCGCCGACAATGATGGCGAGGCCTAAGCCGAACAGGCTGGTACCGATGATCGACCCGGTGATCTGAGCTTGAACGACCGCCGTCTCACCGCTGGCGAGCACGAAGAGAGCCAGCACCAGTTCAGCGATGCTTCCGAAGCTTACGGTCAGCAGCCCACCGATGGCTGGTCCCACGCGTTCCGCTAGCTGCTCGGTCGCCCGGCGGATGCACTCGGCAAGAACCGCAATCGCAGCCAAGCCGGAGATGAATATCCAGAGCGAAGAGGCACCGGCGAGATATTTCAGTCCCAAGGATAAGGGGACGAAGAGAAGCAAAAGGTAAAGGACCGGCGGTGCCACATCCTTGTCCTTTCGGTCAGCTTGCCCACGGATGCGCCTTGGCCAAGCACGGAGGAGGTTACCATGACCTATGCAGCCGTCCGAATGCAAAGGCTTCACACAAGGAGATCGGACTGATGCGCGAGGAAGGTGCAAGGGCGTTGAGCCAGCTCAAAGCAGCCGGCCTCAGTGGGCCGGCGCCGTGCAAGCTTCGCGGCAAATTCCCGGCCGCTTCACTTCACAAGACAGGATGCAAATGGTTTGTTGCCTATTCCTGTTCTGGTCGAGGGTCGTCAGAGACGACCGATCTCGAACGATTCAAGGGAAATTCCGAGAGCCGCCAAACCCTCTTCGAGATAGTCACCGAGTTTCGGCGTGCCGATCAGATAGCGCGGGATGTGCTTGTCCGTCATATTCGCCGCCTGCTGGCGCGCCTCGGCAAACGTGCCAAATTCGCCGCGCCCGAGCCACATGAGCGCTATCAGATCCAGCTGTTCGTCGTCATTGAGCGTGGTGAGCGCCGCTTCGAGTTCC
>Ga0307417_10000478_pt1 | contig 16303 bp, 12 predicted proteins | sample SalMarWE160210MG_2_FD_202514 | JGI IMG/M metagenome (GOLD analysis project Ga0307417, IMG submission 202514) | Salt marsh sediment microbial communities from the Plum Island Ecosystem LTER, Massachusetts, United States - WE1602-10 | ecosystem: Environmental > Aquatic > Marine > Intertidal zone...
GCTCCTGCTGCGCGACATGGGGGCCAGCATGATCGAGCAGTGGCGTAACGAGAAGGATTTCGCCCGCTACGTCATGCCGAATGCCAAGGCGGAGGACGCGTTCCCCGACTTCATCGAGCGCAAGGGGCGGGGTTAGGCCAATTACGCAAATCCTCCCCCTCGACGGGGGAGGATTTAGGTATGGGGTGATTCGCGAGGCGCCGGTATCGTCCGGGGCCTGCTCGCTATTCGGTTTCCAGCTCGTCCGGAATCACCACGATATCGATGGCGTATCGTTCCGCGGCGTCAACCGCCCTGGCGACTGCCGCTTTCGCATCCATCGGCTCGTCCGTGACGAAATCCGTGAAATCGAAATGTTCTGCCGACCCTTCGTAGATGACGATAGTCGCCCGTCCGTCGCGATAGGTCAGCTCGACGTGATCCATTTCCGGGGGAATGTGATCGGCGTTCGTCGCGGGATAGCCTTGACGCCTATTCAGATCTGACCTGCGTACGCTTTGAGTCATGCCACCCTTCTACACGAGCGCTTCCAAGCCGGCCGGCCGTCGCATCCTTCCCCCCACCCCGGCGGCCGGTGTCTACCGGCCGCCATCTTAAAAAGAACAGCGCGCGGCGACATGCGCGCCGCGGCGGGGGAGGGAAGGATAGCCGTTAACGTCTTGCGTCTAAAGCCTCAATCGTCGCCGAATACGTCGATGGCGACACGGCCCGCGTTCACCGCGCAGGGCCAGCCGGCGTAGAAGGCGACGTGGGTGATCAGGCCCTTCAGCTCCTGCTCCGTCACGCCGTTGTCGAGCGCCCGCTTCATGTGGCCTTTCATTTCGTCGGTGCGGTAGAGCGCCGCGAGGATGGCGACGGTGATCATGCTGCGGTCGCGTTTGGTGAGATCCGGATGCTCCCAGACGTCGCCGAACAGGACGTCGTCGCGAAGCTGGCCCAGCTTGGGGATGAATTCGTACACGGTCGGCTTCTTGGCCATTGTGGAGGTCTCCTCTATCAGTTGTGTGCGTGGATGGGATTGCGGGCGCTCGGATGCCGGTCCCGGCATGGATGCCGACGCCCGACCCGGAAGGTCGGAACCAGCTTACGCCATTTTCACCTCACCGCGTGAATGCGGGTCCCTCATTCGTCCAGCGATCCTTCCATCAGGCGCTGCCGCTTGTGTCGCCGGATCTGGCGGAGGCGAAGGAAAATCGCAAGGAACCCGAAGGCGAAGAAGGTCAGCGCGATCGGCCGCTGGATGAAGATCAGCGCGCCGCTGTCGTCCAGCATCATCGCCTGTCGCAGCGACGTCTCGGCGCCGTTGCCGAGGATGAAGGCGATGACGAAGGCGGGGACGGAGAAGTCGAAGCGCTTCATCAGCCAGCCGACAAGGCCGAAGACGGTCATCACCGCCAGGTCGAACAGCGCCTGGCGCAGCGCGTAGGCCGCGACGTAGCAGATCACGAAGATCAGCGGATAGATCATCTGCGCCGGCACCAGCGCGATGATGCGGCCGATCACGCCGCTGCCCCAGTAGCCGACGATCGAATAGGTCGCGATGCAGAAAAGGCCGCCCGCGAACAGGCCGTAGATCGTGTCGTGCGAGGTAACGAAGACGGACGGCCCGATGGTGATGCCGTGGATCAGCATGACGCCGGCGAGCAGGGCGGCTGCCGTGCTGCCGGGAATGCCGAGCGTCAGCAGCGGGATCAGGTTGGCGCCCGAGGTCGCGTTGTTCGACGACTCCGCGGCGGCGACGCCCTCGAGTGCCCCCTTGCCAAAGCGTTCGGGATGTTTCGAGGTGCGCTTGGCTTCCGCATAGGCGACGAAGCAGGCGACCGCCGCGCCGATGCCGGGCAGCATGCCGATGATCGTGCCGTAGCCGGTCGACCGCGCCATCACCGGGGCGCATTCTTTGAACTCGGCCCAGGTGACGCGGTTGTCTTCGGGCTTTGTGGATGGCGGCGCGATCGCCTGGTCGCCGATCAGCGAGCCGCGGTCCGTTACCCGGACGAAAACCTCGGAAAGCACGAAGACGCCGAGCAGCAGGGGTACCAGCGCCACGCCGTCGAGCAGATAATCGATGTTGAAGGTGTAGCGCTCCTCCGCCGTGATCGGGTCGAAGCCGATCAGCGCGATGAGAATGCCGAGCAGCGTGCTGAGCAGCCCTTTGGTGATGGACTCGCCGATCACGCTGCCGAGGATGATGAAGGCGCAGAAATAGACGGCGGTGTATTCGGCCGGGCCCATCTGCGCGGCGTAGACGGCGATATAGGCCGCGCCGAAAATCAGCAGCAGCTCGGAAAAGGTGTCGCCGAGCGCGGACGCGATCACCGCCATGCGGAGCGCTTTCCCCTGCTTGCCCTGCTGGGTGAGGGGGAAGCCCTCGAGTTGCGTCGCGGATGCCTGCGGTGTGCCGGGCGTGTTGAACAGGATCGCGGGGATGGACCCGCCGAAGCTCGCCGCCTTGCTGATGGTGTAGATGAACACGAGCGCCGGCAGCGTCTCCATGTAATAGGTGACGGGGATCAGCAGCGAGATGGCCGCCGAGGCCGACAGCCCGGGCGTCGCGCCCGCGAACAGGCCGATGGCGGTGCCGAGGATGGCGAAGAACACCGGCTGCCAGCCGGAAAACAAAGTCTCAAAGCCGGTGATGATACCCATGTCGTCTCAACCCGTTTTTCCGACCGGTTTCGTCGCCGGCCCGAGGGGCCAGCGAACGCGCGCGCGGCGCACCGGTCCTGTTATTAGAACCCAAGAAATTCCCGGAAGGGGCGGAAGTACCAGTCGTTGTTGTAGCTCAGGATCGTGCCCGCCGGCTCGTTGAGCCCGAAGACGCCGTAGAAAATGACGTAGAAAATGGCCGCCACGATCGCGGGGATGACGACCAGCCGGACGAGCCCTCGGTTGCCGAAGATGGCGAGCGACGCCGACAGGGCCAGGAAGGTCGGCAGTAGATACTGGAAGAGCTCGAGCAGCCAGACATAGAGAAAGCCGAGCGCGATGATGGGCACGAGATAACGGAGAAGGGGCCCGGCCTCGCCCGCCTCGTAGAGCTGCCACCCGCTTTGTGCCAGCCGGACGGCGGCCCTCGCGCAGAGCGCGAGGGCCAGGACCGTCATCAGTGTCAGCACGCCGATCGGGAAGTCCTGTGCGCTGAAGCCCGGATCCCGCGGATCGATGAAAATTTTTGACGTGGCGGGCCCGAACACGGCCACAACGGCGAGCACCATCAGGCCCGCAATGACATCGTTGCGCGCAGTTTTATCCATCTCGGTCAGCCTCCGAAGGTCCGGTTTGTTGCCATTGCCACTTTTCGAACGGGCGCGGCTATTTCTTGGCTTCCGCTATCCGCTTGCGGACGACCATGATGGTTTCGTCCCAGCTATGCTTGAGGTTTTCGGCAAACTTCCGCAGATCCTTGGAGCCGCGATAGACGACCGACTGCCCGGCCTTGGTGCTGCGTTCCTTGAATTCCGGGTCCTCGGTGGACAGCCTGACCGCGGATTCCAGCTTCGCGACGATTTCCTTCGGCGTGCCCTTCGGGACGGCGAGGATGATCGGCGTCTCCATCGGGACATAGTCGCTTTTCAGGTCACCCAGGGTCGGGATATTCGGTTGCGCCGGATCGCGGTTGCCGGAAAAGGTCGCGATGATGTTGATCTTGTCCTTGTAGGCCGAGGCGTTCGAGGTGCCGAGCGACCCGAAATCGACATTGTTGCCGATCAGCGCAGCGCGCACCTTGGCACCGCCCTTGAACGGAATATCCTGGGTCATCTCATACACGCCGTGTTTGTTCAGCCAGGCGATCATGGCGAGCGTGGTAATCGACGCGCGCCCGGCGCTGCCCCAGCGCAGCTTGATACCCTTGGCATGCGCCTTCTTGATGCCCTCGATCACGTCGTCCGGCGTCTTGAAGCCGGTTTCCTTTGCTGCGGCGACCATGATGTTGGTGACGCCGTACTGTGCGACGAGCTCGAAATCCTTGAACAGGTCGACGCCGCGATCGCGCAGCCCCGTCGCGATGATCGCGCTGCCCATTGATACGATCATGGCGGAATAGCCGTCCGGGTCCGACGACTTCAGCACCTTCATGGCGGGGATTTGCGCCCCGCCGGCCTTGTTAACGACGACGAAGGGCTCGTTGTTCAGGTATTTCGAAATGGTGACGCCCAGGTTGCGGGCATAGACGTCGGTGCCGCCGCCGGCCGAGAAGCCGACGAGAACGTTAATGGCTTTACTGGGATATTCATCTGCGTTGGCGGGGATGGTCGTGATTGCCGCCGCGACGGCAAGCGACAATACGCCCAATTTAATCATTTTCATTGGGTAGCCTCCCTATTGGCATAATGAATTTATTTTTATGCAACCACTCTACGGGAATTGGCGGAGGGGAACAAATTCGACGGCACGGGCTCGGGCGACGCCCGGCGCTCCGGAGAAACCGACGGCGGTCGTCGGATTTGCGGTGGTGGCGACCAGTGGTGGCGAACGAGATGCGAAGGGCGGCGCCCGTTACGCGCCGCCCCGCAAGTTTCTGTCAACGACCGTCGCCGGTCCGCTGGAGCGGGTCAGTTCTTCGCTTCCGCTATGCGCTTCCGCACGACGGCGATGGTGTCGGCCCATTCCTTTTTGAGCTTCGCCGCGAATTTCGCGACCTCGTCGGAATTGCGGTAGACGACCGCCTGACCGGATTTCTGCGCCCGCTCCTTGAACGCCGGATCTTCGGTCGATTTCTTGATGGCGTCTTCCAGCTTCGCGACGATGGCTTTCGGCGTCCCTTTCGGTACGGCCAGCACGAGCGGCGTTTCCATCGGAACGTAGGGGGTCTTCAGGTCGCCGAGCGTCGGGAATTGCGGTTGCGCCGGGTCGCGCCGGTCCGAGAATGTGCCGATGACGTTAAGCTTCTGATCGTAACCACCCGCCGCGTTCGATAGCGCGAGCCCACCGAATTCGACGTTGTTGCCGAGCAGTGCGACGCGGACCTTCGAGCCGCCCTTGAACGGCACGTCCTGCGTCATGTCATAGACGCCGTTCTTGTTCAGCCAGGCGATGACGGCGAGCGAGGTGATCGACGCGCGCCCGGCATGGCCCCAGCGCAGCTTCTTGCCTTTGGCGTGTGCCTTCTTGATGCCGGCGATCAGCTCTTCCGGTGTCTTGAAGCCACTCTCTTTCGAGGCGGCGAGCATGACGTTGTTCACGCCGATCTGCGCGACCAGCTCGAAGTCTTTGAACAGGTCGACGCCGCGGTCGCGCAGCCCGGTCGCGATGATCGCACTGCCCATCGATACCAGCATGGTCGAATAGCCGTCGGGCTTGGCGCCTTTCAGCACCTTCATTGCCGGTATCTGCGCGCCGCCCGTCTTGTTGACGACGACGACCGGCTGGTTGTTGAGGAACTGGGGTAGCGTGGCCGCGAGGTTGCGGGCGTAGAGGTCGGTCCCGCCGCCGGCGGAGAAGCCGACGACGACGTTGATCGCCTGGTTGGGGTAGTCGTCCGCTTTTGCGGGCGCCGTCGCGACCGCCGCCGCGAACGCGAGCAGCGCTATCGTCGCGACGGCCGGTTTTCCGATGCCTGTCATGGTCATGGTGTGTCCTCCCGTTTGCATTTTCGATTTTTGCTATGGGAGAATGGTACCGGGAAAGATTGACCGCCCACAAATCGGGTAGCACGCTACCGCGCCTTCTACGGATACAGATATTCAGGTATCCGGGTCGTCGATCAGCGGGGTCGGTTTGGCCAGCGTCTTGAGATCGTCCATCAGGGTCAGCGCGATCTCGGCGCCGTTCACCACCACGCCGTAGGGGCTGAGTGTGTTGAATGCCCGCGACAGGTTTTCCGGAGTCATGCCGAGCAGGGCGGCCAGCGTTCGTTTGTCGATCGACAGCGTGACCTTGCCCGTGCCGCCCTGTTTCTGCTCCTCGCCGATCAGGTAGTTCGCCAGCCGTTCCACTGCGGCGCGCAGTTTCTGATTCTTGTGCGACTTCACCATGTCGCGATAGCGCGCGGATATCTCGCGCACGATCGAGCGGGCAAAGGTCGCGTCCCGCTCGAAGATCCCGCGGACGTTCTCCGCCGGGATCATGAGGATGCGGGCAGGGGCCAGTGTCCGGGCCGACATGAGGTAGGGGGCGTCGCGCAGGATGGCGGCCATGATGAAGGTGGAAACCGGCTCGATGATCGCCATTGTCGTCTCGCGGCCGTTCGCACTCGCGAACAGTTCCACCGTTCCCTCGACAACGACGTGAAGAAAGTCCGCCGGGTCGCCTTCGGTGATCAACTGCACCTGCGGCGGGAAGCGCTGCAGATAGGCGGCCTGCATGAGTTCCTCGAAATTTGCGGCGTCCATGTCGGCGAAAAGCGCCAGCGCTCGGACGTCGGGCAGGTCCTCCGGTCGCACGATTCGTCTCTCCCCCAGTCTCGGCCGCACTTCAACAGACTGCTTGATATTTATCAAGGGGCGGGCTGTCAGGTGTGGGGCTTTTTCGGGAAATACATTAATTCGATGACAGAAATATAGCCGATTATCCTTTGTTTTTACGAGGTTATTGGCCGCTTTTGATTTGGATCAAGCGCGTTCTGGCGTATCGCATAGAGCATCGCTGAGGCCGGAAAAACGCTGGCCGCATTTCAATCGCGCGACGTATCGCAACAAAGGGGATGGCAGCGATGTCCGATATTGCCGCACCGACTTCATCACAACAGAACCGCATTCTTGGCATGAGCACCGTGGCATTCACGGTCTGCTTCGCGGTCTGGACGATCTTTTCGATCCTTGGAGTCAGGATCAAGCAGGAGCTGGGGCTGACAGACACGCAGTTCGGCTTGCTCGTCGGCACGCCGATCCTGACGGGGTCCTTGAGCCGTATCTTCCTCGGCATCTGGACCGACCAGTATGGCGGTCGGATCGTCTACTTCCTGACCATGGTCCTGGCTGCGATCGCGACCTTCCTGCTGTCCTACGCAAAGACCTACGAGATGATGCTGCTCGCCGCGCTGGGCGTCGGCCTGGCCGGCGGATCCTTTGCCGTCGGCATCGCCTACGTCTCGAAGTGGTACCCGCGGGACCGGCAAGGGACCGCGCTCGGCGTTTTCGGTGTGGGCAATGTCGGCGCCGCCGTCACCAAGTTCACCGCGCCGTTTGTGCTGGTCGCCTTTGGCTGGCAGACGGTGGCGCAGGTCTGGGCGACCGTGCTGGTCGTGATGGCGGTCGTCTTCTGGTTCACGACCGAGGACGATCCTGACATCAAGGCCCGGCGGGCGCGCGGCGAACGGGCGCGCGGTACGCTCCTGCAACTGGAGCCGCTGAAGAACCAGCAGGTTTGGCGTTTCGCGCTGTACTATTTCTTCGTCTTCGGCGGATTCGTCGCGCTTGCCCTGTGGCTGCCGCGCTATCTCATCGGCGTCTACGGGCTGGACATTGAACAGGCCGGCATGCTCGCCGCGCTCTATTCGATCCCGGCCTCTGTCTTCCGCGCCTATGGTGGCTATCTTTCCGACCGCTATGGCGCCCGGACGATCATGTACTGGACCTTCGGCGCGTCAATGGTCTGCCTGTTCATGCTGTCCTATCCGCAAACCGACTATGTGATCCACGGCATCAGGGGCGAGATTGCGTTCTCGACCCGAATGGACCTGGTGCCGTTCGTCATCACGATCTTCGTGCTCGGCTTCTTCATGTCGCTCGGCAAGGCGGCGGTTTACAAGCACATCCCCGTCTATTACCCCGGTCACGTCGGCGCGGTCGGCGGGCTCGTCGGCATGATCGGCGGCCTCGGCGGGTTCGTGTTGCCGATCATGTTCGGCGTCATGAATGACCTCACGGGCATCTCGACCGGCATCTTCATGCTGCTGTTCGGGCTCGTCGCCGCGACCGTCATCTGGATGCATATTGCGATCCGCCAGATGGAACGCGAGGCCACGGGCGACATCCTCAAGACGCTGCCGCCGCTCGCCGAGCTCCAGGGCGTACATGAGGCAAGCGAGCATGCCGGCAAAATGGGGCCGCTGCTCACCGAATGGCGGCCCGAGGATGAAACATTCTGGCAGGAGAAGGGGCGCGGCATCGCGCAGCGGAACCTGTGGATCTCGGTTCCCTGCCTGTTGCTCGCTTTTTCGGTCTGGCTGGTGTGGAGCGTGGTCGTCGCGAAGCTTCCCTCGATCGGCTTCAAATACACGACCGACCAGCTGTTCTGGCTGGCGGCCCTGCCGGGGCTCTCGGGCGCGACGCTGCGCATCTTCTATTCCTTCATGGTACCGATCTTCGGCGGGCGGCTGTGGACGACGATCACGACGGCGTCGCTGCTGATCCCCGCGTTCGGCATCGGCTATGCCGTGCAGGATCCGTCGACGCCGTACTTCATCTTCCTGGTGCTGGCCCTGCTGTGCGGGCTCGGGGGCGGCAACTTCGCGTCTTCCATGGCCAACATCAGCTTCTTCTTCCCGAAGAAGGAGAAGGGCAACGCGCTGGCCCTCAATGCCGGGCTGGGCAATGCCGGGGTCAGCGTCATGCAGTTCCTCGTTCCGATCGTCATCACCGGTGGCGTCTTCGGGGCGATGGGCGGCGACCCGCAGCCCGTGGCGGCCGGTGGCAATCTCTGGCTGCAGAATGCCGGCTTCGTCTGGGTGCCATTCCTGATCGTGGCCACGCTGCTCGCGTGGTTCGGGATGAACGACATCGCCGAGACAAAGGCGTCCTTCTCGGAGCAGGCCGTGATCTTCCAGCGCAAGCACAACTGGGTGATGTGCTGGCTCTACACGGGCACCTTTGGCTCATTTATCGGGTATTCGGCCGGCTTCCCGTTGCTCGCCAAGACGCAGTTCCCGGACGTGAACTCGCTGCAATACGTCTTCCTCGGTCCGCTCGTTGGTGCACTGAGCCGCGCGGCGACGGGGTGGATCTCCGACAAGTTCGGCGGCGGACGGGTGACCTTCTGGGTCTTCCTGCTGATGATCGCGGCGGTCGGCGGCGTGCTGTACTTCCTCGGCATCAAGGACCAGCCGGGTGCCTTCTGGGGTTTCTTCGCGATGTTCCTGATCCTGTTCTTCGCGACGGGCGTGGGCAACGCGTCCACGTTCCAGATGATCCCGATCATCATGCGCGAGGAGCTGATGCGGTTGATGCCCGGGCTCGATCCGGCACAGCGGCTGCGCCAGGCGGAGAAGGAGTCCGCGGCGATCATCGGCTTCACGTCGGCGATCGCGGCATACGGCGCCTTCTTCATCCCCAAGGCCTACGGCACGTCGATCTCTATGACGGGCGGTCCGGCGGCCGCGCTCTGGGGCTTCCTGATCTTCTACGTAACCTGCGCGATGGTGACCTGGTTCTTCTACACGCGCAGCGGCGGCCTTCTGCATGACGTTGAGCGCGGCAAGCGGTCCGCGACGGCACAAGCCGCCGCCACACCGGCCGAATGAAGGGAGTAACGACCAATGAGTCACCTGCTCGATAGGCTGAACTTCTTCGCCGAAAAGAATGTCGGCGAGTTCTCCGGCGGCCATGGCGTCACCACCCGCGAAGACCGCGGGTGGGAGGACGCCTACCGCAAGCGCTGGCAGCACGACAAGATCGTGCGGTCGACGCACGGGGCGAACTGCACCGGGTCGTGCTCCTGGAAGATCTACGTCAAGGGCGGGATCGTTACCTGGGAGACGCAGCAGACCGACTACCCGCGCACGCGGGCCGATCTGCCCAACCACGAGCCGCGCGGCTGCAGCCGGGGGGCGAGCTACAGCTGGTATATGTACTCCGGCAACCGCGTGAAATATCCGCTGGTGCGCTCCCGCCTGGTCAAGCTCTGGCGGCAGGCGCGAGCGACGATGACGCCGGTCGCGGCCTGGCAGTCGATCGTGGAAGACCCCGCCAAGCGCGCCTCGTATACGCGGAAGCGCGGCCATGGCGGGTTCGTCCGGGCGGACTGGGACGAGGTTACCGAGATCGTCGCGGCGGCCAACGCCTATACCGCGAAGACCTATGGCCCGGATCGGGTGATCGGCTTCTCGCCGATCCCGGCCATGTCGATGGTCTCCTACGCGGCGGGCTCGCGCTACCTGTCGCTTCTCGGCGGCGTCTGCATGTCTTTCTACGACTGGTACTGCGACCTGCCGCCGTCGAGCCCGCAGACCTGGGGCGAACAGACGGACGTGCCGGAAAGCGCGGACTGGTACAACTCGGGCTTTCTCATCCTCTGGGGCTCGAACGTGCCGCAGACCCGCACACCGGACGCCCACTTCTACACGGAGGCGCGCTACAAGGGGACGAAGAGCGTCGTCGTCAGCCCCGACTATTCCGAGGCGGCGAAGTTCTCCGACATCTGGCTGCATCCGAAGCAGGGCACCGACGCCGCGCTCGCGCTGGCGATGGGCCATGTCATCCTGCGCGAGTTCCACATCGACCGGCAGGCGGAGTATTTCGAGGATTACGCCCGCCGCTTCACCGATATGCCGATGCTGGTGCGACTGGAAAAGAGCGACGGTCACTACATACCGGAGCGGTTGCTCCGCGCGTCCGACATTCCGGGCGAACTTGGCCAGACGAACAATTCCGATTGGAAGACGCTGGCCGTTGACGGCAAGTCGGGGCAGATCGTGGCGCCGCGCGGCTCGGTCGGCTTCCGCTGGGGCGAGCAGGGCAAGTGGAACCTGGAGGAGAAGGACGCCGAAGGCAATGAGACGGACCTCAAGCTCAGCTTCATCCTCGACCAGGACCATGACGACGCCGTCGATGTCGGCTTCCCCTATTTCGGCAACCGCGAGCATGACCACTTCCAGGGCACGGATCATCCCGACGTCCTGATGCGGCGGGTGCCGGTGCGCGAGATCGTGACCAAGGAAGGCACGGCTCTGGTCGCGACCGTGTTCGACCTGTTCGTCGCCAACTACGGTCTCGACCGCGGTCTCGGCGGCAAGCATGTCGCGAAAGCCTATGATGAGAACGTGCCCTATACGCCCGCCTGGGCCGAGCGGATCACCGGCGTGCCGGCCGACCACATCGTGACGGTGGCGCGGGAATTCGCGCGCAACGCGGAAAAGACCCACGGCAAGTCCATGGTCATCCTCGGGGCCGGGCTCAACCACTGGTACCACATGGACATGAGCTACCGGGGGATCATCAATCTCCTGGTCATGTGCGGATGCGTCGGTCAATCCGGCGGCGGCTGGTCGCACTACGTGGGGCAGGAGAAGCTGCGGCCGCAGACAGGCTGGCTGCCGCTCGCCTTCGCGCTCGACTGGAGCCGTCCGCCGCGGCAGATGAACTCGACGTCTTTCTTTTACGCGCATACGGATCAATGGCGTTACGAGACCTTGGCGGTCAGCGAGATCCTGTCGCCGACGGCGCCGGCGGGCCCGTGGGACGGCTCGCTGATCGACTACAACGTACGGGCGGAACGCATGGGCTGGCTGCCCTCCGCGCCGCAGCTCGAGACGAATCCGTTGCAGGTCGCGCGCGATGCCGCCGCCGTTGGGCAGGACCCGAAGGACTATGTGGTTGAGCAGCTCAAGTCCGGCGCGCTCAAGATGTCCTGCGAGGACCCGGACGACCCGGCTAACTGGCCGCGTAACATGTTTGTCTGGCGCTCCAACCTGCTGGGGTCATCGGGCAAGGGGCACGAATACTTCCTCAAGCACCTGCTGGGCACGTCGCATGGCGTGCTGGGGAAGGACCTGGGCCATGACGGCGGGCAGAAGCCGCAGGAAGTCGCGTGGCACGACGACGCGCCGGAAGGGAAGCTCGACCTCTTGGTCACGCTCGACTTCCGCATGTCCACGACCTGCGTCTATTCCGACATCGTTCTGCCGACCGCGACCTGGTACGAGAAGAACGACCTCAACACCTCGGACATGCATCCCTTCATCCATCCACTGACGGCGGCGGCCGATCCGGCCTGGGAATGCCGCAGCGACTGGGAGATCTACAAGGCGATCGCCAAGAAGTTCTCAGAGGTCGCGCCCGAAGTGCTGGGCGTCGAGAAGGATGTCGTCCTCGTCCCGATCCTGCACGACACGCCGGGCGAGATCGCGCAGGCGATGGAGGTGAAGGACTGGAAGAAAGGCGAAACCGCGCCGGTCCCCGGCAAAACGATGCCGCAGACCGCGGTGGTCGAGCGCGACTATCCGAACCTCTACAAGCGCTTTACCGCGCTCGGCCCGCTGATGGGCAAGCTCGGCAACGGCGGCAAGGGCATTTCCTGGAACACCGAGCATGAGGTGGAGAACCTGATCCGCCTGAACGGCGCGGTGGAAGAGGAAGGCCAGACCAAGGGCATGGCCCGGATCGATTCCGACATCGACGCGACCGAGGTCATCCTGATGCTCGCGCCGGAAACCAACGGCGAGGTCGCGGTGAAGGCATGGGAGGCGCTCGGCAAGAACACGGGACGCGAACACACCCACCTTGCCGTGCCGAAGGAGGACGAGAAGATCCGTTTCCGCGACGTGGTGGCACAGCCGCGCAAGATCATCTCGTCGCCGACATGGTCCGGCATCGAGTCGGAGAAGGTCTGCTACAACGCCGGCTACACCAACGTGCACGAGCTGATCCCGTGGCGCACGCTCTCGGGCCGCCAGCAGCTCTATCAGGATCACCTCTGGATGCGTGCGTTCGGCGAGGGCTTCTGCGTCTACCGGCCGCCGATCGACACCAAGACGGTCAAGCCGGTGATCGACCTCAAATCGCACGGCCGGCCGCAGGTGGTGCTCAACTTCATCACGCCGCATCAGAAGTGGGGCATCCACTCGACCTATACGGACAACCTGATGATGCTCACGCTCAGTCGTGGCGGACCGATCGTCTGGATGAGCGAGGTCGACGCGGCCAAGGCGGGCATCGTCGATAACGACTGGGTCGAGGCTTACAACACGAACGGCGCGCTGGTCGCACGGGCCGTCGTCTCCCAGCGCATGAAGGAGGGAACCCTCTACATGTATCACGCGCAGGAGAAGATCGTGAACGTGCCGGGCTCCGAGATGACCGGACAGCGCGGCGGCATCCACAACTCCGTCACGCGGGCGGTGGTCAAGCCGACGCACATGATCGGCGGCTACGCCCAGCAGTCCTACGGGTTCAACTACTACGGCACCGTCGGGTCGAACCGCGACGAATTCGTCATCGTTCGCAAGATGGAAAAGGTCGACTGGCTCGACCGGCCGGCCAGCCAAGCCACGGAGGCAGCAGAATGAAGATACGGGCCCAAATCGGCATGGTGCTGAACCTCGACAAGTGCATCGGGTGTCACACCTGCTCCGTCACCTGCAAGAACGTCTGGACCAACCGCGAGGGTATGGAATACGCGTGGTTCAACAACGTCGAGACCAAGCCCGGTATCGGCTATCCCAAGGAGTGGGAGAACCAGAAGCGCTGGAACGGCGGCTGGGTCCGGACCGGCAACGGCAAGCTTCGTCCCAAGATGGGCGCGAAGTGGCGCATCCTGGCGAAGATCTTCGCCAATCCCGACCTGCCGGAGATCGACGACTACTACGAGCCCTTCACCTTCGACTACGAGCACCTGCAGAAGGCGCCCGAGCTGGAGGCGTTCCCCACGGCGCGGCCGCGATCGCTGATCACCGGCGAGCGGATGGAGAAGATCGAGTGGGGCCCGAACTGGGAGGAGATCCTCGGCGGCGAGTTCGCGAAGCGCTCGCAGGACTACAACTTCGAGGGCGTTGAGAAGGAGATCTACGGCGCCTTCGAGAACACCTTTATGATGTACCTGCCGCGCCTCTGCGAGCATTGCCTTAATCCGACCTGCGTCGCGGCCTGTCCGTCCGGTGCGATTTACAAGCGGGAGGAGGACGGCATCGTCCTGATCGACCAGGAGAAGTGCCGCGGCTGGCGGATGTGCGTGTCCGGCTGTCCCTACAAGAAGATCTATTACAACTGGTCCTCGGGTAAGTCGGAGAAGTGCATCTTCTGCTACCCGCGCATCGAGGCGGGCCAGCCGACCGTGTGTTCGGAGACCTGCGTCGGGCGTATCCGCTATCTCGGCGTGCTGCTCTACGATGCCGACCGCATTTCCGAAGCGGCGTCGGCGCCGGATACGGAAGACCTGTACCAGGCGCAGCTCGACATCTTCCTCGACCCGAACGATCCGGAGATCGCCGCGCAGGCGCTGCGCGACGGCGTGCCGGAAGCGTGGCTGGAGGCCGCCCGCAAGTCGCCGGTCCGCAAGATGGCGATGGAATGGAAGGTGGCCTTCCCGCTGCATCCGGAATACCGGACCCTGCCGATGGTCTGGTACGTGCCACCGCTGTCGCCGATCCAGTCGGCCGCCGAGGCGGGGCAGATCGGCATCGACGGCGACATGCCGGACGTGCGCAGCCTGCGCATTCCGCTGCGCTACCTTGCCAACCTGTTGACTGGGGGCAAGGAGGAGCCGGTCGCGCACGGCCTGGAACGGATGCTGGCGATGCGCGGCTACATGCGAGCAAAGACGATCGACGGGGTGATCGACGAGGGCATCGCCGCCCGCGTCGGCATGACCCCGCAACAGATCGAGGACATGTACCACGTGATGGCGATCGCCAATTACGAGGACCGCTTCGTTATCCCGACCAGCCACCGCGAGGTGGGCGAGGACGCCTACGAGTTGCGCGGGTCCTGCGGCTTCAGCTTCGGCAATGGCTGCTCGGGCGGCACGACGGGCAGCAACCTGTTCGGCACGCCGCGGCACAAGACGGTCAAGACGCCGACGGAGTTCATTGGATGATCAGGACATTCAAGGTTCTTTCTCTGCTTCTGTCCTATCCGACAGAAGCGATCCGGGAAGCGGCGCCGGAATTTCGTGGCGTGATCGAGTCCGAAGCGCTGGTGCCGGTGCGATTCCGGGCGCCGTTGTTCGCGCTGATCGACGAGATCGCGGAGCGTGACCTGTACGACCTGCAGGAACGCTATGTCCTGCTGTTCGACCGGACGCGCTCGCTGTCGCTGCATCTGTTCGAGCACGTGCACGGGGAAAGCCGCGACCGCGGCCAGGCGATGGTCGACCTGATGGCGCTCTACGAAAGCCATGGCCTCGCCATCGGCGCGAAGGAGTTGCCGGACTACCTGCCGCTGTTCCTCGAGTTCCTGGCCACCTGTCAGATGCTGGAGGCGCGGTCGCTGCTGGCGCAGCCGTTGCACGTCGTCACCGCGCTCCGCGAGCGCTTGCAGAAGCGCAAGAGCGTCTACACGGCGGCGTTCCGGGCGCTGGAGGTGCTGGCCGACGGCAAGGCGGAAGCGGAGCCGCTGGCCGCCCTGCTCAACGAGCCCGAAGACGATCCGAACGACCTCGAGGCGCTGGACCGAATCTGGGAGGAGGAAGTCGTCACTTTCGGCCCGGGCAACAATGCGGCCGGCATGATCGCACCGGGCGGCGCCTGCCCCGCGACGCGGGCGACGCTTGCGCGCATGGACCAGCCGCGCGCGCAGACGAATGCAGAAAAGGGAACGAGCCATGGTTGACTATTTCAACACGCTGCTCTTCGGGATCTATCCCTACGTCGCGCTTTCGGTCCTGGCGCTGGGCTCGATCGTCCGCTACGACCGCGAGCCCTACACGTGGCGGTCCGGGTCGAGCCAGCTTCTGCGCCGCAAGCAACTGGTTATGGGCTCGGTGCTGTTCCACGCGGGCGTCCTGATCGTCTTCTTCGGGCATCTCGTCGGCCTCCTGACGCCGATCGCGATCTTCGATTTCCTCGGCATCGGCCATGGCTTCAAGCAGCTCATGGCAATCGTGGTGGGCGGCATCGCGGGCGGCTTCGCGCTGATCGGCGCGCTGGTGCTGTTGCACAGGCGGCTGTCCGATGCGCGTATCCGGGCGACGTCGAGCTTCGCGGATATCGCGATCCTCGTCCTGCTCACCATTCAGCTCGCGCTCGGCCTCGGGACGATCCCGCTGTCGCTGGGTCATCTCGATGGCGAGGAGATGGTGCGGTTCATGGCCTGGGCGCAGGGCATCTTCACCTTCGACACCGGCGCGGCCTACTACATTTCGGACGCCAACCCGATCTTCAAGATGCATCTGTTCCTCGGGCTGACAATCTTCCTCGTCTTCCCGTTCACGCGGCTGGTGCACATGCTGAGCGCGCCGATCCGCTACATCTGGCGGCCGGGCTACCAGGTGGTCCGTTCCCGCCAGAACAGGCGGGCGTCCTCGCCGGCCGTGGAGTGAGGGCATGATGTCGGTAATCCAGGTAAACGGCGTCGCGATCGACAAGCAGGCGATTTCGGCGGAGACGCAGCACCATCCCGCCGGGTCGCCCGCCGCGGCGGAGGAGTCGGCGGTGCGGGCGCTGGTCGTGCGCGAGCTACTGCTGCAGGAAGCCCGGCGCATCGGCCTCGTG
>Ga0307417_10000479_pt1 | contig 16297 bp, 16 predicted proteins | sample SalMarWE160210MG_2_FD_202514 | JGI IMG/M metagenome (GOLD analysis project Ga0307417, IMG submission 202514) | Salt marsh sediment microbial communities from the Plum Island Ecosystem LTER, Massachusetts, United States - WE1602-10 | ecosystem: Environmental > Aquatic > Marine > Intertidal zone...
GGTTCGAAAGAGTTCTCCTGTCCGGCGCCGGTGGGATGCTCGACCCCGATGCGGAAACGATCCCTGGTTGCCGCTTCCGCCGGGTGGGTTCCCTTGTGCGCGAGATCCGTCCTCTTTCCGACCTTCGGGCGCTCGCATCCCTCACTGCGATGCTTCGGGAGGAGAAGCGACGGGCCGACGGGGCGCCGCTCGTCGTGCACACGCACAGTTCCAAGGCGGGTATCCTCGGCAGGGTGGCGGCGCGGGCGGCGGGCGCAGACGTCGTCATTCATTCCCTCCACGGGTTCGGGTTTCACGACGGCCAGCCGCTCGTGGTCAGGAAGCTCTTCGTGAGGCTGGAGCGCGCGGCGTCCCGCTGGACGGACATGTTCGTGGCCGTATCGGAGGAGAACATCCGGCTCGGGATTGAGGAAGGAATCTTCACCCGGGACAGGTGCCGGCTGATCCGCAGCGGATTCGACACGGGACGGTTCGCCTCCGGGTCGCGGGAAGAGGGGAGACGCCTTCTCGCGATCCCCGGGGATGTGCCCGTCGTCGGCACCGTCGCGGTATTCAAGCACCAGAAGGCCCCGCTCGACTTCGTGGAGGTGGCGCGTCGGGTGGCGAAGGAGGTGCCGAACGCCCGGTTCGTGATGGTGGGGGACGGGGAGCTTCGTCCCGAGGTGGAGCACGCCCTGGCGAACGCGTCTCTTATCGACCGGTTCCACCTGATGGGGTGGCGCGGGGAGATCCCCGATATTCTCCGGGCATTCGACGTTTTTCTCCTCACGTCCCGCTGGGAAGGGTTGCCGAAGGTCGTGCCCCAGGCGCTGATCTCGGGTGTTCCGATCGTAGCCACGGCGGTGGACGGGACCCGGGAGATCGTGGACGACGGAAAGGACGGGTTCCTGTGTCCTCCGGGAGACGTGGAATACATGGCGGACCGTGTCGTGTCGGTTCTCAACGGCGCATCGCGTCTCGATCCCTCGTACAAGCGGGAACGGCTTCTTGCGGAATTCCACCAGACGGAGATGGTGCGGGCACAGGAGCGCCTCTATGAGGAGCTTCTTTCCCGGAAAGGATTTCCATGCCCGGGTTCCTCCTGATCTCCGCGTTTCTCCTCGGGGCGTGTCTGGGGAGTTTTTCCAACGTCCTCATCCATCGTCTTCCCCGCGAGGAGTCGATCGTCCGTCCGGGATCGCGGTGCCCGGCATGCGGCCGTCCCGTACGGGCATGGGAAAACGTGCCGATCGTGAGTTTTTTCCTTCTTCGCGGGAAGTGCGCCGGCTGCGGGGGCAGGATTTCCTGGCGGTACCCCGCGGTGGAAGCGGCAAGCGGCGTCGGGTTCCTCCTGATCGCGTGGGCGGACGGCCTCGGGTTTGCCCTGCTCCGAGACCTTGTCTTCTTCTCGCTGCTCGTCCCGATCGTGTTCATCGACATCGACCACCGGATCATCCCCGACGAGCTGTCCCTGGGCGGTCTCGCCGCGGGCATTTTCCTGTCGTTTCTTCCCGGAGGCGACTGGCAGGGTTCCCTTGCGGGTGCCCTGCTCGGGGGAGGATTGCTTTATGTCACCGCCGCTACGTACCACCGGGTGACGGGAATCGAGGGGCTGGGAGGAGGCGACATCAAGCTCCTCGCGATGGTCGGCGCGTTTCTGGGTTGGAGGGGCGCCCTCTTCACGATATTCGTCGGCTCCCTGCTGGGCGTGGCGGGAGGGGTCGTGGCCATGCGGAAAGGGAGCGACGGACTCAAGACCGCCATCCCGTACGGCCCTTACCTGTGCGCTGCCGCGCTCATGGCCCGTTTCCTGGGCGATCTTTTCTGGGGGTTTCTCTAAAACAAGGTTCTGGCGAGGTTGTCCTGCACGGGGGCTCCGTCAGGGGTGATGGTCCACAGATCGCCCTCCATCGCCTTGACGCCGGTTGCGTACCCGATGTAGTTCAGGGCGTTGTCGAAGAGGGTGACGGAGATCGCGTAATAGTCGTAGTCGACGGGATTGAAATCGAGAAGGACTACGTCGTCGGTATACCTGTCGTGATCCGTGAAATAGATGAGTTCCGTCTTCTGCAAATGTTTCAGCGCGATTTTCGCCTGAGTGAACCGGGCCTTGTTCACGATCTTGCCGTAGGTGTACACCGCGATGGTCGCGAGAATTCCGACGATGGTGAGCACGATGGCGAGTTCGATGATCGTGAACCCCCGGCGGAGGCGGAAAGGATTCACTCTGATTCCCCCGGAACGGCGGGGCCGGCTGGTCTGCCGGGAGCGCGTTCTCCCTGCTGCCGGTCGATCTGTTGCGAAAGTCGTCCGAGGAGTTCCGCGGTCTCCTGGAAGTGGTCGCCCTTTCGGAGGGTGATGCTCTTCGGGTATTCCCCCCGGATCATCATCTCGATAACCCTGTTGATCCGGTAGATGGGGCCCGCGATGCGGTGACTGAAGATGAGGGTATAGAGGAATACGCCGACCAGAATGAACAGTACGGCAGGCCAGATTCTATGGTGGAGGATGAGAAACTCCTCGGCGGCGGGCTTAAGCTCCGCCAGGTCTGCACCCGTCAGAAGCCCGATAACGGAGGGGGTGAACACCAGCAGGATCCCGGCGACGAAGAACAGGAGGAAGACGAGGAGCATGCGCCATGCCAGCCCGATCTGAAACCGCCTGTCCGCCAGCCGGGTTCTGCGTCGGTCGCTCGGGTGGGTCACATTCGCCTCCCACTTCCGTTTTTGCTATTCTAAGCGCTGTGAGTCCCATGTCAACGAAGTCCCTGAGGGGGCGGGCCGTTTGAAAAAGGACATTTCGGTCCGGGCGGGCGTTGTCCTCCAGCTGTCGCTCATCGCGGTCGCCTCTCTCTCCCTTCTTGCGGTGTTTTCGTTCAAGGTCATCGAGATCAACATGAAACGCCGTCAAGTGGAGGCGGCGGTCTCCGTCGCCGAAGTGGTGCGGAAGGTTGTCCGGGAGGAAGAACGGGAGGGGAGCGCGACCGGTCCTTTCGTCCGGGGGTTGGTCGAGACTCTCTCGCCGTATGTCCGCGAGGTGGCAATTCTCCCGGAAGGCGAGGGGCCTGTTTCGGTCGTGGTGACCCCCGTGGGGAGGCAGGTCTCCGCGGTCTTCACCGTCCATCCGACCGTAGACGTCACCCTCCCGCTCGACGAGATCGACTCGGCGGGGAAAGACCCGCGGGGTATCCGGGTGCGCTTCTTTTCCCCCGGTATCGAGCCGGAGGCCCGCAACCTCGTCCGGATTACGGTCGTTATCGTGATTGTGGATGTCGTCGTGTTCGTCCTCTTCGGATTCCTCCTTATGGACCGATCGGTGGTGCGCCCGATCCGGCGACTCGCGGCGGTAACCGAGAAGATTGCCTCGGGCGACCTTTGTTTGCGCGCCGACGAGTCGCCGGCAAACGATGTCGGGCAGCTCGGGGCGTCCTTCAACCGGATGGTGGGCGCGATTCTCTCCGCGCAGGAAAAAGCGAAGCAGGCCCAACAGGAGACGTTCCGCTGGGAAAAGCTCGCCACCGTCGGCCGCCTGGCCGCGGGCGTCGCGCACGAGGTGGGCAATCCCCTGATGGGGATCCGGGGGTATGCGGAATTTCTCCGGCGGAACGACCCTTCCCGGCAGGAGCGGGAAGAGTGCCTCGACAAGATCGTGGCGGAAACGAAACGGATCGAGAATATCGTGCGGGGATTGCTGTCGGTGACCTCCTCGAAGCCGGCCGGGGAGGAGGACGCGGACGTGGGAGAGGTCGTGCGCGAGACCGTCGAGATGCTTTCGTTCCGCAAGATGTTCCGGGACGTCGAGGTGGTCGTCGAGACGGGCGGGGTGGGACGGGCGAGCATCTCGGCGGAGCGCTTCCGTCAGGTGCTGCTCAACCTCATGATAAACGCCGTCGATGCGATGGAGGGGGGGGGCGTTCTGCGTGTGCGGACGTTCGTCGTGAGACCTTGGGTGCCGCCGGTTCTTCGCGAGGCGAGAAGACGGGCGTCCGATCCGCCTGAAGTGGACGTGCTGCGTCTGCGGGGAGTAGCCAGAGGTCGCCCCCGGGGTGCGCTTGCGGTCTCCGTGTCGGACACCGGCTGCGGCATCGGACCGAAGGCCCTTCCGTCGATTTTCGATCCGTTCTTCACGACGAAGGAGGCGGGGAAGGGGACCGGACTCGGCCTGTCGGTCTCCCTTGCGATCGTGGAGGGAGCCGGAGGAGAGATCGTCGTCGAGAGCGGCGAGGGTGAGGGATCGACGTTTACCGTGATTCTGCCCGAGGCGGCGGAAAAGGCAGCGCCGGGCGATGCGAGCGGGAGGGGGGATGACTGACCGGATCCTGGTAGTGGACGACGAAGAGAGCATGCGGGACGTGCTTAACCGAATGCTCTCGGCGGAGGGGTACCTCGTCTCCCTGGCGGAAAACGGGAAGAGTGCCCTTGCGCAATTGGAGAGGAACCGATTCGACTACATCCTGTGCGACATCCGGATGCCCGAAATGGGGGGTCTCGAGCTTCTCCGGGAGATCACGTCCCGGAAGATTCCCGGGACGGCCATCGTGATGTCGGCCTTTGGAACCGTGGAAACGGCCGTCGAGGCGATGAAGCTCGGCGCGTACGACTACATCTCCAAGCCGTTCATGAGCGACGAAATTCTCCTGACGCTACGGAAGGCCCAGGAGAGGGAAACACTGCGAAAGGAGAACGAGCTTCTCCGGGAGGAGGTGGACAAGGCCTTCGGGCCGGTGAAGCTGCTCTACGCAAGCCGGTCGATGGAGGACGTCGTCCGCATGGTGGAGAAGGTCAAGGACTACGATACGACGGTGCTGGTGACGGGCGAGAGCGGCACCGGGAAGGAACTGGTTGCGCGGATGCTCCACTTTGCCGGCAGGCGGAAGGAGAGACCCTTCGTCGCCATCAACTGCGGGGCGATTCCCGAAACCCTCCTGGAGAGCGAACTATTCGGGCACCGGAAGGGGGCATTCACCGAGGCGGCGGCGGACCGGGCGGGGCTTATCGAGAAGGCGGACGGAGGGACGCTGTTCCTCGACGAGATCGGCGAGCTGCCGCTCATGCTCCAGACGAAGCTTCTCCGGTTTCTCCAGGAAGGGGAGTTGCGCCGCCTTGGAGACACGGAGGTCAGGAATGTGAACGTGCGCATCGTTGCCGCGACGGCGCGCGACCTCGAGCAGGAGGTGCCGGCCGGAAGCTTCCGGGAAGACCTCTACTACCGCCTGAACGTCATACGGATTCACGTCCCTCCTCTGCGGGAACGGAGGGAGGACATTCCCCTCCTGGCGCAGCATTCCCTGGTGCGCTTCCGTGCGAAATTCCGGAAGGGCGAGATCCGGTTCTCCCCGGATGCGATGGAGACATTGACGGGCCACGATTGGCGCGGGAACGTCCGGGAGCTCGAGAACCTGGTCGAGCGATGTGTTCTCCTGGGGGGAGAGGGGGAGATCCGGCAGGAACAGCTGGTCTCGATCTGGGAAGGGGGGGTATCGGGGGACAAGGGGGCGGACCGCTCTCCGAGGGTGATCATCCGTGTCCCCGTTTCGCTTGTGAGCCCGGACCTGAAGAGCGCAGTGAAAGAGATGGAGAGGCAGATGATCCGGCTGGCCCTGGAGCGGACCGGGGGAAGCAGGCCAAAAGCGGCGGAATTGCTTGGGATCAGCCATCCCGCCCTTCTGTACAAGGCGAAAGAGTATGGAATCAATTGATGGTAATTTAGCATAATTATATTAATTTATAGTTCACTTAAAAATACCTTGACATTAATTGTGGGAAATGTACCATTTGCCTAGCGATCGTATGGGTCGTCCACATTTTATGGCCGGGACGCGGGTCCGGCGGGTAGAGGGATGAAGGCGGAAAAAATCAGGGTTAAAGTCGAGACGAACAACGTCCGAAAGATCAGGGAAGGGCTCCTGATGAGCAAGGCGGAGCTGGCACGGCGCGCCGGGTTATCGGTGCTGACCATCGATCGGGTGGAGAAGGGGATGACGTGCCGGATGGATACCAAGAGGAAGATCATCCTGTCTCTCGGACTGCAGTTGTCGGACAGGGACAAGGTGTTTAGCAACAGAGACTGACGGGGCGGGTGGAGCCATGGCGCTATGGGGATCGAAGGAGTTGATCGGATTGGACATCGGGTCGAGCGCCATCAAGCTCGCTCATGTCAAGCCGGTGGGGGTGGAGTTCCGCGTGAAGAAATTCGGGGTGTACCCCCTGCCGCCGGACGCGATCGTGGACGGGGCCATCATGGACCACGTCTCGGTGATCGAGGGGATCAAGACGGCGCTGCGCGAGCTCAAGGTGAAGGAGAAGGAGATCGCCACCTCGCTGTCCGGCCATTCCGTGATCATCAAGAAAGTGGTTCTGCCCACGACCACCCCCGAGGAGTTGGAGGAGTCGATTCAATGGGAGGTGGAGCAGTACATCCCCTTCGACATCAAGGACGTCAAGATCGATTTCCAGGTGATCGGGCCGCTGAAGGAGGACCCGTCCAAGATGGATGTCCTTCTCGTCGCGGTGAAGACCGATCTCGTCAACGACTATGTATCGGTGATCAGGGACGCCGGCCTTACCCCCATGATCGTCGACATTGATTCCATCGCCGCGGGGAATGCCTTCGAGCTCTGCCACCCGGTGTCCGACGAGCAGGTTCCGATGGTGGTCAACGTGGGAGCCTCCTTCATGAACATCAACATTCTTCATTCGGGGGTCCCGCTGTTCACCCGTGATGTTCCGATGGGCGGCGGCATGTACACGTCGGAAATCCAGAAGCAGCTTGCGGTGAGCTTCGATACCGCCGAGGATCTCAAGATCGGGAAAAAGGATTCGGGGGAACGGGCGGAGAAAATCGCGGAGATCATGAGGACGGTTTCGAACATCCTCTCTACGGAAGTCCAGCGGTCCTACAACTTTTTCTCGGCGACGTACCCTGACCGCCTGGTCACCAGGGTATACCTCACCGGTGGCGCGGCGAAATCTGCTTTTCTCAAGGAGATGCTCACCGAGAAGATCGGAGTGGACGTGGAGCTGTTTGACCCGTTCGAGGGTCTCATGCTGGAGGAAGGCTCGGTCGATCGGTCTCTGGCGGCGGGCTTCAACACGGCGGCCACGGTTTCCATCGGGCTGGCGCTGCGGAATCAGGAGGATCACCGATGATCCGGATAAATCTGATCCGGGGAAAGCGGAAAAAGAGAAAAGAGTTCAACGTCGACGCGCTCTACCTCCTGCTCCCTATTGTCGTGATCGTGGGGGTCCTGCTGTTCCATCGTTCGGTCGTCGGGAAAATCGATTCTCTCAACACCGGTATCCGCCAGGCCAACGTCGAGATCGCCCGTCTGCAGAAGCAGATCGGAGAGGTGGAGACCTTCAAGGCGCGGAAGGCCGAACTGCAGCAGAAGGTGGATGTGATCTCGAACCTGCAAAAGGGAAGGAAGGAGCCGGTGAAGATCTTCGAGGCGCTGTCGGCCTCCATCCCCGAGAAATGCTGGATCGACCGTCTGTCCATCAAGGGGGAACAGGTCGAACTCGGCGGGATTGCGCTCAACAACTACACGATAGCGAATTTCATGACGGCCCTGGGTCAGAGCGGGAGGTTCCACGATGTTGTGCTCGGGTCGGCGGAACAGACGACGGTGGCGAACGTAAAACTCGTGAAATTCGGTCTGACTTTCAAAACAGTACAGAATTGATGAATCAAAAGGCGCAGGGAAAGGAACCGGGATGGCTCTCAAGCTAGGGGATCTCTCGAAGATTCCCCCGAAACAGAAGATCTTTCTCACGGTCCTGATTTGCCTTCTGGTCGGCGTGGGGTACTACTACCTGTACTACAAGGAGGCCTCCCAGCAGATCGCCACCCTCCAGACGAAACTGTCGGAACTCCAGAGCAAGATCAAGGAGCAGGAGGTGATTGCGAAGAATCTTCCCTCCTTCCAGGCCGAGGTCCGACGTCTCGAGGACCAGTTGGGGCTTCTCCTCGACCAGCTTCCCAACTCTGCGGAGATTCCCAGCCTCCTGAAGAACGTGTCGGATCTGGGCAGGGAGTCCGGGCTCGACTTCCTGAAGTTCGCTCCCCGCGGAGAAGTCGGAAAGGGATTCTACGCAGAGATTCCCGTCACCATATCCGTCACCGGCGAATATCACGGGTTTGCCCTTTTTGCCGACAAGGTCAGCCATCTTCCTCGCATCGTGAACCTGTCCGACATCGTCTTTTCCAACTCCAAAGGGTTGGGGGAAGACCGGAGGCAGGTGAACGTGAGCTGCACGGCCACGACGTTCCGTTTCCTGGAGCAGGCGGCAGGCGGCCAAGGCGGGAAAGGAAGCGCGAAATGACGCAGATCAGTCATCGCCCCCTTCGGGTCGTTCTGGCGGCGGCGTTCCTTTTCGCGCTCGTGGGCGGAGGGTGCGCAAAGGAAGAGCAGCCCTCTCCCGCCCCGGTGGTGAACAAGACGATACCGAAAGAGGAGGCCAAGGCCGCGGAGGCCGCGCATCCCGTCGCGGTCGCCGATGTGAAACTTCCTCCCGTCGTGGTGTACAATCCGGCCGGGAAACGGGATCCCTTCGTCCCATTCCTCAAGATGGAGAGAAAAGACACACGCCCCGCCGTCGGCTCCCTTCCCCCCCTGCAGAGGTACGAACTCGGGGAATTTCGATTTGTCGGTGTCATCTGGGGGCCCAAGGTAAATCGGGCACTCGTCGAAGATAAAGAAGGGAAGGGGTACACCGTTGCGGTCGGGACAAGGATCGGCCGGAGCGGGGGGGTTGTCACCCGGATCACGGACAAGGAGATCGTCGTCCGGGAAGAATTCCGGGATTACGCCGGATCGAAGGTCAATCGCGATAGTTCTCTGAAGCTTGAGACCGCAGGAGGAATATGATGAGGAACCGGTTACGGCCGATGGGCCGATACGCCCGGCGATACCAGATCTGGCTGACTGCCATTGTGCTTATCTCCGCGATGGCCGGTGTCCCGGCGATTGTCCAGGCTGCCACGGATGTTCCGCCGGCATCCGGGGTAAGGGTCGAGGAGGTTGTCGTCTCGAAGACGCCCCATTACACCAACATCGAGGCGACGGCGTCCGGGGAGATAGCGAACTACAACTCGTTCAAGCTCAACGACCCGTTCCGGATCGTGGTCGACATTTGGGGGGTCGCGCAGGGTCCGGCGGCCTCGGAAATCCCTGCGGGGACACCCCAGGTAAAGGCGGTCAAGCTTTCGCAACAGGGGGACAAGCTGCGGATGGTGGTGGAAACCCCCGAGGATGTTCCGCTCCCGTTCCTTGTCACCACCGAAGGGAACCGGCTTGTCCTGTCGGTCGGCGGCGGCCAGGAGGAGAAGGTGACCAGCCTTGACCGCCCGATGGCAGAAGAGGAAGCCAAGAAGGGGAAGGCCGTCGTAGGCATCGACCTCGAGGATCTTCCCGAGGCATCGAACATCGTCGTCACTACCTCCGGAACCCTCTCCCACAAGGTGATCGAGGGGAAGAACAGCGTGACGCTCGTTTTCCCCGGTTCCTCTGCGGACAAGGGGTTGCTGCGTGAGATGGATGCCACCAGGTTCGACATTCCCGTCCGGAGGGTGAGGCCGGCCGCAGGCAAGACGGGAGTCGAGGTGGCGGTGACCTACGCCCCCGGCTCCGCCTACACCGTCGAGGAAAGGGACGACGCAGTAGTCCTGTCCTTCCCGAAGACCGACGCAGGCCGGAAGGGAACCGTGGTGGCGGAGGTCAAGGGATGGACAGCGTCCTCTCCGCCTGCCTTCGCGGGCCCGGACGCGGGGCCCGCCAAGGGGACAACCAAGTGGGGATTCGTCACCCATGAGGTCGAATCCCGAAGGAAGTACGTTGGACAGCGGATCTCCCTGGACTTCAAGGACGCGGAACTGGCAAACGTCTTCCGGATCATCGCTGAGGTCAGCAATCTCAACATCATCACGACGGACGAGGTGAAAGGAAGGGTCTCCGTGCGTCTCATCAACGTTCCCTGGGACCAGGCCCTGGACATCGTCCTGAAATCCAAGGCCCTCGGCGCCACCCAGGAGGGGAACATTCTCCGCATCGCGCCCCTGGCGTCGCTTCGAGCCGAGGACATGGCCCGCCTCGATGCCAAGAAGGAGGTGGAGAAGCTCCAGGCAACTTTGGAGGGCGTGGTCGAGACGATTCCCGTCAACTACAGCAAGGCCTCCGACCTGAAGGACAAGATCACGGATCTTCTCTCCGAGGGCGGGAAGGTCACGATCGACGACCGCACCAATACGATCATCATCCGGGACCTCCGGAAGAACGTGGAAGACGTGAAAGCCCTGGTCGCGAAACTTGACACCGCGATCCCCCAGGTGCTCATCGAGGCGCGGATCGTCGAGGTCGACACAAACTTCACGAGGGAAATCGGCGTGCAGTGGGGCGGGTCGTACAAGAACGATGCAAACACCACGGTCGGTATAACGGGAATCCAGGACACCAGCGGGGCGTTCGTTCCGGATCAGGCCCTCGCCAATACGATTCCCTTTTCTTCCGCGACAGCTCCCAACTACGCGGTGAATCTCCCGGCGTCCGTCGGTCTGGGCTCGGGCGGCGGGCTCACTTTCGGAATCCTGAAGGATAATCTCCGTCTTGATCTGTCCCTGTCGGCGCTCGAGGCCTCCGGAAAGGGGAAGGTGGTTTCCTCGCCCAAGGTGGTCACGATCGACAACAAGGAAGCCATGATCGAGCAGGGGACCCAGATCCCGTACTCGACCGTATCCGCATCCGGCACGAACACCCAGTTCGTGGACGCGACATTGAGTCTCAAGGTTACGCCCCACATTACGCCCGAGGGAAGCATCATCATGAAGCTCGAGGCGAAGAACGATTCCCAGGGGGCGACGGGGGCGAACGGACAGCCCGCCATCAACAAGAAGAAGGCCACTACGGAAGTCCTGGTGAGGGACGGTGAGACCGCGGTGATCGGGGGGATTCTCCAGGTTTCGCGAAAAAAGAACCAGTCGGCGGTTCCGTGGCTTTCCAAAATCCCCGTTTTGGGGTATTTATTCAAGTATGACGCGACCCAGTCGCAAAACCAGGAATTGCTGATATTCATAACACCGAAAATTCTGAAGACGGAGTCAGCGCAGGCCAGGATCTACTGATTCCGAACGGGGTTCGCTTTTTCCGGAGCACCTGCTCGAAAGGGCCTGGTGCTCCTTTTTTTTCTTGAAGGAGGCGTGAGGAATTGTTCACTTTCCGTACGGCCGGGGAGACGCACGGGCCGGCATTGGTCACCGTCGTCGAGGGGTTGCCCGCCGGAATGGGTTTCGACCGGGGTGCGGTCAACCGGGAGCTTGCCCGCAGGCAGGTCGGGTACGGCCGCGGTGAACGCATGCAGATCGAAAGGGACGAGGTCGAGGTTCTGTCCGGAGTCCGCTTCGGCAGGACGCTCGGAGGACCGGTTGCCATGCTCCTGCGCAACCGGGACTGGGAGAACTGGCGGGAGAAGATGGCCCAGGAGGGGGAGGGAAGACGGATCCCCGCCCTGACGACGGCTCGCCCCGGACACGCCGATCTCCCGGGGGTTCTCAAATACGGACACCGGGACGTCCGGAACGTCTTGGAGAGGGCAAGCGCAAGGGAAACGGCAGCCCGTGTCGCGGCGGGGTCCTTGGCGCGAATGGTATTGCGGGAAGTGGGTGTGGAGATCGCGGGACACGTCGTCTCGATCGGTAAGGTTTGCGTTTCCCGGGAGACCCGGGGATGCTGGAACCTGGCCGTAACATCGGAGAAGAGCGACCTGCGAATGGCCGATCCGGCGGCCGCCAGAAGAGCAATCGCGGTAATCGACCGCGCGAAGAGGACGGGGAGCACGGTGGGAGGAACGGTGGAAGTCATCGCCCGCGGGGTTCCCCCGGGCCTCGGATCGTATGTCTCCTGGGACCGAAGGCTCGACGGGCGACTGGCACAGGCTCTGATGAGCATCCCTGCCATCAAGGGCGTCGAGATGGGGGCGGGCTTTCTTCTGGCGTCCCTTTCCGGAAAGGCCGTGCAAGATGAAATCTTCCCGGGAAAAGGGAAGGGAAACCGTCTTCTCGGCAAGCTGTTCCTGCCGGTTCATAGGAAAACGAACCGGGCAGGCGGGGTGGAAGGAGGGATGAGCAACGGAGAGCCGCTGGTCGTGCGAGCGGCGATGAAGCCGATCCCCACCCAGGGAAACCCCCTGCGCACCGTGAACATACGGGGCTGGAAACGGGCGGATGCACACCGCGAGCGAAGCGACGTCTGCGCGGTGCCTGCCTGCTCGGTAGTCGCAGAAGCCATGGTTGCCATCGTCTTGGCGTCCGCCTTCCTGGAGAAATTCGGGGGGGACTCGATGCGCGAGATTCATTATAATTACTCGGGATTCCTGCGCCGAATCGGATGCCGATGAGGAGCCGGGGAACCTCGCGGGGGGCCGTGCTGGTGGGGTTCATGGGCGCCGGGAAGAGTTCGGTGGGTAAGGTGCTCGCCCGACGTCTCGGAGCGGAGTTCCTCGACGTGGACGAACGGATCGAGGCCGAAGGGGGGAAGTCGGTAGCGGAAATCTTCGCCACCGAGGGGGAGCAGGCATTCCGAAAGAGGGAGAGCATGGCGATCCGGGACGCCGTCTCGGTACCAGGCAGGGTCATCGCAACCGGCGGAGGATCGTTTCTGAGCGACGATAACCGGAAGCGGCTGAAAGCGTATGCGCCGGTCGTGTTTCTCGATATGTCTCCCGCCGCTGCGCTTGCGCGTCTGGGCAGGGACACGTCGCGTCCCCTGCTTTCCGGGCCGGATCGAGAAAAGGCGGTGACGGAGCTGATGGAAAGGCGCCGGTCAGCTTATTATCAGGCGGATTTCCGGGTGAGCACGGAAAATCTGACGCCGGCCCGGGTGGCCGAAGAGGTTTTCCTGCTCCTTTCCCAAAGAGTACAGAGTGTCCCGGCGGGGAGGACCGGCCGAAAGGAAAGGAGAAGAGGGTGAACGACGGAATCATCACGGTGTCGCTGGGGGACCGTTCCTACGACATTTTTTTCGGTACGGGGGTGTACCCCCTCTTTCAGGAGTGGGTGACGAGGTTCTTCCGGAGTACTCCCGTTTTCGTCGTGACGGACCGGACCGTGCACTCCATATACGGGGACGACCTCGGAAAGTGGCTTTCAGGTGTTCCTCACGATGTTCTCTCGCTTCCTCCCGGCGAGGAGAGAAAACGCTGGGACGCGATGCAGGAGATCTATTCCTTTCTCGCCCGAAAGGGGGCGGGAAGGGACTCTCTCATCGTGGCATTAGGCGGCGGGGTTGTGGGAGATCTTGCCGGTTTCGCCGCCGCCACCTTCCTTCGGGGAATTCCCTATGTGCAAATTCCCACCACTCTTCTTGCGCAGGTCGACAGCAGCGTCGGCGGGAAGACGGGATTCAACCTCGCCGAAGGGAAAAACCTCGTGGGGGCGTTTCACCAGCCCCGGGCGGTATTCATCGACCCGGCCTTCCTCCTCACACTGGACGAAAGGAACCTGCGGGCAGGGATGGCGGAGGTCGTGAAATGCGCCTTCGCAGGTGCCCCCTCTCTCCTGGAATCCATCACCGCCTGCGCGGCAAGCTGGAAGGAAATGTCTGGCGACTCCTGGATTTCGGTCATCCGCGGCGCCGTGGCGTTCAAGGCCTCGGTGGTCGAGCGTGACGAGAGGGAAGCTTCCGTACGCCGTATCCTCAACCTGGGACACACGATCGGGCACGCGCTGGAGCAGGCCTCCGGGTACCGGCGGCTCCTCCACGGGGAGGCGGTTGCGATGGGGCTGGCGTGGGAGGCGATTTTCTCCCGGAGGCACGGGGCGACACCTCCGGGGCTGGAAAGGAGATTGATCGACCTGCTCCTCGAGATGGGATTTGCGATCGACGACCCCTCGCTTCCGGTCACGGCAATCGCCGCAGCGATCGGGATGGACAAGAAGAGGATGGTGTCGGACATCGACATGCCGCTTTTGACCGGGTCCGGTTCCTGTGCCCTGAAGCGCATACCCGTTTCCCTTCTCCGGGAGGAATTGCCCTCCATCCGCGAGGAGCTCCGGGTGATTGCGGAGGAACGGGCATGGGGAGCCGGGAAAGAGAAGACGCATCCCCCGGAAAAAGAGACCCCCGGTGAGGTGCCGGCAGGCCCGGACGAAGCCGCGCCTACGATATCGGAGCTGGAACGACGGGTGGTACTCAACCCACGGGACGTGGACGCTATGATTGCGCTCGCGGAAGCGTACGGGCGTGCAGGAAATCCCTCCGGAGCATGGGAGACGATCAAGGAGGTATTGGGCCAGGATCCCTCATCTGCCCGCGCGCAGCGCGTGGCACGGGAGATCGAACGTGAGGTGAAAGAGGCACTGCCGGAAATCGGGGAAAGCACATCTCCCCTCCTGGAGGAAGTCGTCATCCTGGAAGAGGGGGTGTTCGAGCTTCGACCCGCCGACCGGTGGTCCGGTCCCGACGAGGATAGTGGCGACGCCGGTGATCCGGGCGCGGGAGTGCCTGACATCCCGCCGGAGACATCTTCCGCAGAGGCGGGGGCGCTCATCAGGACGGTCACGATGGCCAGCATTTACTGGGACCAGGGGCGGCAGGAGGAGTCGATACGGATTATCGACGAGATACTGCGTCGTCATCCCAACGACTCCCGGGCACTGGCATGGCGGGAGGCGCGTCTGGGCAAACGGGCGGTCGGCCGGGAAAAAAGACTGGTTTCCTCCCTGACCGCATTTCTCAGAAAGATGACAAAGGAGTTCGGTTATGACGTTCCGGGACATCATTGAGGGGATGCATCGGAGGGAGTCTTCGATACGCGGGGGAGCCCTGGCCGGATCGGACGGGCTGGCTGTCGAGGAATGGAGCGCAGCCGCCGGCCTCGACCTCTCCGCCCTCTGCGCGGAGATGGTCCAGTTTTTCAAGGAGAGCGTACGGGTAGCCGGAGAGCACGGACTCGGGGGCGCCTCCGAGGTGTTTATCGCCGGAGAGCACGGACAGGTATTTTTCCAGAGAGTGACCGCTGACTATTTCCTTCTGCTCGTAGCGGCCCCGGGAGCAGTACCCGGAAAATGCCGGTTCCTCCTCCGGCAGGGAGCCTCGCGGGCCAGAGAGATGCTGTGATGGGTACCGCTTCCCGGAAACGGCAGACGGGCGGTCCGAACGCAATCCCGAAGGAAGGGAGACGGCCGGCCCTTCGGGCGGCGTACCGGATCCTGGTTCTCGACGGACCGAACCTCAATGTCGTCGGCAAGCGGGAGCCGGGCATATACGGAACGAAGTCGTTGGCCGAAATCCGGCGCAGGGTGACCGAAGCCGCCCGGCAGGAGGGGGCGTCCGTGGAGTTCTTTCAGTCCAACCACGAGGGGGAGATCGTGACCCGTCTCCAGGAAGCAAGAGGAAACGCCGACGGGCTGGTGATCAATCCCGGAGGATACACCCACTCCAGCGTTGCGATCCGCGACGCCCTGCTCTATGCCGGCCTTCCCGCCGTGGAGGTCCATCTGAGCAACCTGGCACGCCGGGAATCCTTTCGGAAACAATCCCTGATCGAGGATGTGGTGGTCGGCCGGATCGCCGGTTTCGGCGGTTTCGGATACGTTCTCGCCCTGCGTGCCCTCCTCGAGCATCTCCGCGGGGAAGGTGGAATTGCCTCGCCGTAACTCCCGGGTTCCGGGGACCGATACGCGTATCCGGGCGCTCCTGGGCGTTCTCGCGAGGCAGAGGATTCACCAGTTTCTCTGCCTTCGGATGAGCAATATCCGGTATCTCACGGGGTTCCGCGGTAGCGATGCCGCCCTCCTGGTATCCCCGGACAACGTGATCTTCGTGACCGACGGCAGGTATGCGGAGCAATCCCGGCAGGAGGTGCGCGGGGCGGAGATCGTAATTTCCGACAGGAAGTGGTCCGTGGTGTCGCGCAGGATCCGAACGTCGACACGGCACTCCGGCCGCAAGGGGCGTGCGAGGGTGGGGTTTGAATCCCGCTATCTCCCCGTTGAGCTCTATCGCTACCTTACAAAAGGGAGCGATTCCCACTGGGTGGCGCTGCGTGATCCGGTGGAATCGCTTCGGATGCGGAAGGAGGAGACCGAGGTCCTTGCCATGGAGGGCGCGGCGGTCGCTGCCTCGGGCGCCCTTCTCGAGGTTCTCTCGGCGGGGGTTCGTGGCCGGACCGAGAAGGAGGTGGCGGCGGACCTGGAGAGGGCGATGAAGGTGCTGGGGGCCGAGGAACCGTCCTTCCGGGCAATCGTCGCGTCGGGCCCGCGCTCCGCTCTTCCTCACGCCGAACCCACGGGCGCTGCTATCGGCCGGGATGAGGCTATCGTGATCGAT
>Ga0307417_10000483_pt1 | contig 16255 bp, 15 predicted proteins | sample SalMarWE160210MG_2_FD_202514 | JGI IMG/M metagenome (GOLD analysis project Ga0307417, IMG submission 202514) | Salt marsh sediment microbial communities from the Plum Island Ecosystem LTER, Massachusetts, United States - WE1602-10 | ecosystem: Environmental > Aquatic > Marine > Intertidal zone...
GACATCCGGATCCAAAGCGGCCTGCAGGTTCAAGCCGTCGTGAATCGCGATCATCACCCGGGCCATCGCTCGGGCATCGAGGGCCGCACTGATCTGACCTCGTTCCTGCGCTCTCCTGATGAAGGTTTCAGCGAGGTCACAGTGATGTTTCCAACGGTTGAGGACTTCAGCTCGAATGTCATCGTCGTGGAGTGCTTCGGCCCAGGAGGTGAACCTCAACTGCATCGTTGCGTTCATCGCCTGCGGATCATCGAAACGACGGATGTTGGCTGACACCAGCATGTCCACCAGGACACGCAGATCCTCCACTCCGTCTTCACTCGACAGTACGTCATCCACGGTCAAGCCCCCCCGCCGCCGCACTGCCGTCTCCAAGATGTCGCTCTTCCCTTCGAAGTAGCGGTAGGCGAGCGTGTCGCTGACACCGGCTTCGGCAGCAATATCCGCCATCGTTGTTCTCTGGAAACCGTTCCGAGCGAAACAAGTGATGGCTGCGTCGAGGATCTGCTGGCGCCGCTGCTCGAGGTGAGCCTCAGAAACCTTGGGCATACGATCCTCCGTAGATAAATATGGTTTATTTATTTATACGGACAAAGTGATCGCCTGTCAAGACCTACGGCCCAAAGAGGAACAGCCAGCCTCGACCCCGCCGTCCACACACCCTGAGAAATATCCAGTGATGCGGGCAGGTAGCTTCCGTCACCCGCCTGCGAGGAGCCCTTCGAAAGTTCCACTCAGCCGCCCCGGTTCAAACTCTTTCTCCATCAGGGAGGAGACAATGGTCCGGCGCACAACACGTTCGACACGCGCTGGACTCCGCCCATCGCCGACAGGCATTCCCAAAGCCAGGAGCGCCGGGAAGATCTCGAGTGGTTGTCTGGCGACGTGGTCGAGTCGAGTGCGGACGACCTCTGGACCGAGCCGGATGGCTGCGTCCACCGAGGGCCGCATGAGCTGGATGTTCTGGACGATGAAGGCAGCCAGCGCGGCGCGCATGGCTTGCCGGTCCTCGAGTCGGGCTGACGAATGGGCGAAGCGCGCGCAAAGGAGGTCGGCCGGCTCCGGATTGATGCCATAGAGGACAAGCGACCGCTTGTTCGGAAAATAGCGGTAGAGCGTCCCCACGCTGACGTAGGCTGCCCGAGCAGCTTGTTCCATCGACAGGCCGCTTGGTCCTGATTCAGCCATTAACGGCGCGACCCGCTGGTAGATATCCAAACGCCGCTCGACCACGTTCTCGCGGGGGCGTCCGGGTTTCCTGAACCTGTTGGCCTCTTTCCCCAAATAACCCTCCAGTGGATTGTCCACCGTCGGTGCAATTCGTACCTTAGGGAGCGTGCCTTCCCAGTGTCCCGATGCGATCCCGGAACCACCACCGCCGGTGTTTCCGGTCGTCCCCAGCATCGTCAGGCATCACCTCCTTCGACGCGGCACGGTGCATCGGCTCGATGTCTGACGCTCCGACGACGGTCGCCTACCTCGGGCTATGCGATGCAACTTGACGACTGGCTGTTGCTCATCCATGTCGTAGCCGCAGCTGTCTGGCTCGGTGGAGGGATAGTCCTCTTCCTGCTCGGCCGGTATGCGGTCCAAACGGGCATAGAGCCGAAGATCATCCAACAGTATGAGTGGATAGGCCCCCGGATCGGCGGACCGATCTCGATTCTCATCCCGGTGACCGGGGTATGGATGGTTGCACGCAGCGCATCGTGGGGCTTCACCGACCTCTGGATCATCCTGGGACTGGTCCTCTTCGTGGCGATGCTCGCCCTTGCATTCGTAGGCCACACCCCCAACTACAGGCGAATCGGATCTGCTGAACAGCAAGGTGACGCGGCTCGAGTTGTTCACCTGGCGAGACGTGGATTCGCTTTAGCCGGAGTTGAGGTGGCAGTGTTGTTGGTCATCTTCGGCATCATGGTCTTCAAGCCCTAAAGACCCACGTCATCATCTCCGGAAGCGTCTTGACGCGTGATCCTCGCCAGGTGGTTGGCTTACTACCGGCAACCCCAGATCCCCCGGGGATTACAGACCGCCGGCCCCGACCTCCAATGATCTCCGTGACTGTTCCCGGAGAATGACGACTGCGGCTTGTGACGTGGTTGCCAACCCGAAGAGGCCGCCCGCTTCGTAGCGTGCTCGCCTTCCCCGACAGCTAAGGAAAGGAGGCGGGGATGAACGGCTATGTAGCTCGCAAGGGCCACCGCTGGTATGCGGTGGTGTACGAGGGTGTCGACCCCGAGACCGGAAAGGAGCGTCGACGCTGGGTGCCGGCTGGCGCTGACCGAGCCGAGGCAGAAGATCTCGCGAGACGTCTCGGCACTGAGGAGGAGCAACGTAGGTCGGGTCGAAGGTCGCAGCCCACCGTGGCTGGGTTTCTTCTCCGGTACTGGCTGCCGGCCAAACAGGCGCAGCTGGCGCCAGTCACCTTCGCCGGATACCAACGAATGATCCGCCTACATGTGATCCCTCACATCGGAGACGTCGTGTTACGGAAACTCCAAGCCGAGGAGCTCGAGCAGCTCTACACCATGCTCCTCGAGGAGGGCAGATCCGACAACAGAGGTGGACTTTCACCGAAGACTGTGCACGAGATCCACGTGATCCTGCGAGCCGCTTTCGGAAACGCAGTACGCAAACACTTGCTGCGGGAGAATCCCGCAAGACTCGCCAACGCCCCGAAGCACCGACGTAACACTGATCGCGCCCATCGCGTCTGGACCGCGGACCAGCTCCGCTGCTTTCTCCAGGAGAGTGCCAGACTGCGCCATCACCCGTTGTTCTGGCTTGCCGCTCACACCGGGATGAGACGTTCTGAGATACTCGGCTTGCGGTGGAGCCAGGTCGATGTCGATGCCAGTCGCCTCTCGTGTGTCGATCCGTGGTCTCAATCGGATACGAGGTTCACGAAAGCCCTGGGAAGACCCGCAGCTCACGACGGACCGTCGACCTCGACTCAAGGACCATCGAGATGCTCACCAGATGGCGGCACCACCAAAAGGATGAGATCGGGGGCCACGATGCGGAAGGTCCGGTGTTCACCAAGCCTGACGGCACCTTGATGCATCCCCACTCGTTGTCACAGGCCTTCGACCGCGCAGTGGCCAAGACCTCCCTGCCGCGGATAAGTCTGCACGACCTGAGACACACCCATGCCAGCCTGCTGCTCAGAGCTGGCGTTCCGCTCAAGGTCGTTTCCGAACGGCTCGGGCACTCCAGCCCAGCGTTCACAATGGCCACCTATCAGCACATCCTCCCCGGAATGCAGGCCGAAGCAGCCGCCACCTTCGCCGCCCTGGTCGATCCCGACATTTCTACCGGGTAGCCGCCGGTAGAAGAACCGGTAGAACCGGTAGAAGAAGCAACGAAGCCCTGGTCAGAGAGTTCTCTGACCAGGGCTTTCTCGTAGCGGGGGCGGGATTTGAACCCGCGACCTTCGGGTTATGAGCCCGACGAGCTACCAGACTGCTCCACCCCGCGTCGGGTGAATCCCACATTTTAGGAGAGCTCTTCGCCTAAGGCCAATAGCGACTCCCGATGGCTCGGGTGAGAGACTGCTCTCCGCGTCGAATGGGTGGGGCAATGGGACTTGAACAAGCCTGGTAGCCATGGTGAAGGTGTCGACGGTCGCGTTCTTGGGACGACATCCGGGCCCGCGAAGAGACCCCCGCCCTCGGGCGGGGGTCTCTTCTGATCGGCTCGAACTCACCGATCTAGGCGACCGGCACGCGAACGTCCGGCACCTCATCTTCGGTGGTGCTCAGCGCCTCGGTGACCGGGCGCTGCAACTCGACGACGACGTCACCGCCTCGCCGGAGCATTGTCCTTCGGTTGATGATCACGATGATCACCGCAGCAACCACGAACAGGAGGTTGTCCCATGGTTGGGAATCGGGGAACAGAGGGTTCATGGCCTGGAAGTGGAAGAGCCAGGCGATGAGGATGCTCCCCTTCGAGGCGTTGAAGAACCAGGTCATGATCACGGACAGCGACACGAGACCGGCGAGATATGGCCCGAACGCCCAGGCGCTCTGAACGGTCCCGGAGAGGGCGAAAGCAGGCAGGTGCCAAAGACCCCACGCCAGTCCGACCAAGAGCCCGGAGGTCAGCGGGGTGAAGCGACGCTGGAGGAGCGGAAGTGCCACACCGCGCCAGCCCAACTCTTCCCACGTTCCAGCCAGGAACATCATGGCGAACAGGGCCGGGAACACCGTGTACCAGGGTGAGAACACCGGGCTGTCGCCGGCGGTGCCGGAGAGGGCCGCACCGGCGTACACGATGGCCGGCATGCCGACGACGAGGAACAGCCAGTTGGGGACGGGCATCCGGATCATCCGCAGCCGGGCGAAGTAGCCTCGCAGGCCGGACCGGCCCAGACGGTTCCACGCCAATATGCAACCGGAGATCGCCGGCGAATACACCGCCAGCAGGAACAGCGGGTTGCCGAGGCCGATCGGTCCGAACACTCTCTCCACCATGTCGGGAGCCAGGATCAGGATCGCTGCGATCCCCCAGGTGAGGGTGAAGGTCAGCGTGAAGAAGAGTCCCAGCCCACGAATGCGGGCGGTGGGCTCGTTCGGTGTTGTCGTCGCGGTGGCCATGATGTTTCCTTTCGTCGGCCTTTTCGACGAAGGTATGGCAACGGCGGCGGCGAGTCTTCGGACCAGGAGTTGGTTCAGTCCTCCACCCCAGGGTTGAACCGGACGCGGCGGAGATCAGTACCCGACGTCCCGCTCGCCGGGCTCGACAACGCCGCTCTCATAGGCGAATACGACGGCTTGGGCCCGGTCGCGCAGCCCGAGCTTGGTGAACAGACTGTTGACGTGTGACTTCACGGTGGCCGTCCCGATGAAGAGCTGTTCCGAGATCTCGGAGTTGTTGTATCCCCTGCCGATGGCGGTGAGCACCTCGCGTTCACGATCGGTCAGACGTTCGAGACGGGTAGAGGCAGCCGTGTCGGCGCCGAGACGTCGGGCGAATCGGCCGATGAGACGCCTGGTGATGGAGGGTGCGAGCAAGGCACCACCGTCGGCAACCGTGCGGACGGCAGAGATGAGCTCGGCGCGGGGAATGTCCTTGAGCACGAAGGCGCTCGCTCCGGCTTTCAGCGCCTCGAAGACGTACTCGTCCGGGTCGAACGTGGTGAGGATGACGACCTTCACCGGCCATTCGGCATCCTCCATGATCTTCCGCGTCGCTTCCAGACCATCCATCTCCGGCATGCGGATGTCCATGAGAACCACATCGGGCTTTTGAGACCGCGCCTTCTCGAGCGCCTCCACACCAGTGCCCGCCTCACCGACGACCTCGATGTCGTCCTCGTGATCGAGAACGAGTGCGAACCCCTCCCTGACCAGCTCCTGGTCATCGACAACCAATACGCGGATGGTCATGACGGGCTTCCTTCCACGGGTAGGCGAACCGAGACTCGAAACCCTCCACCCGGGCGCGGGCCCGATTCGAATGTGCCGCCGAGCAGGGTGGCGCGCTCCCGCATTCCCACCAGACCCTGACCGGAGCCGGGAAGGCTCGATACCCCCGACCCTCGGTCGGCTACCTCGATGGCGAGCATGCCGTCGTCGGAAGTCAGGCGAACCTCGGCCTCCGGGTTTGGGCCACCGTGTTTGAGCACGTTGGTGAGTGCTTCCTGGACTATCCGATAGGCGGCCAGCTCCACTCGCGTCGAGACCACGTGAGGAGCCCCGTCGCTGGAGAGTGACACGTCTACTCCTGCCTGCCTCATGTCGGATACCAGACGGGGGATGTCCGCCAGGCCATGCATGGGTGAGAGCTCCTGTTGTTCGTCGGTGCGAAGCACGCCCAGAACCTGTCGCAGCTCGCCGAGCGCCTCGCGTCCCGCCTCCTCAATGGCTTCCATGGCTCGAACCGCCCTCTCCGGGTCGCGGGCCGCCACGGTCTGTGCAGCGCCGGCTTGGACGGTGATCATGCTCACCTTGTGTGCGACCAGGTCGTGCAGTTCACGGGCGATGCGTGTGCGTTCCTGGGCCACGGCCCTCTGTGCCTCGGCGGCTCGCTCCCTCTCCAGATACTCGGCTCGTTCCTCGAGGAGTGCCAGATACTGTCTTCGGCCCTTCATCCGCCGCCCGACATACCAGGCCAGGAGCACGATGCCCACAGAGACGGCGATGGTCGAGGCCGACTCCACTTCGATCAGATCGTCGGCAACCGCCAGGATCACGGCCGCTGTTGCCGCCAGGACGGTCGCGCGGTCGTCTTCGATGTAGCGACCCACCGAATAGAGAGCCACGAGGATCGCCAATGAGGGCCCGAGGGCCAGGCCGATCACGTCCCACATCAACGACGCGGCCAGGGTGACTCCCAGAACGAACAGCGGTCGGTTGGTCCGCCAAAGCAGAGCGATGCTGCTGACGGCTAGGAGCAGATACGTGGCGACAGGGATGTCGCCGACCATCGAGATCGAGAACTCACCGGTTTCCTGAACTGACCGGCCGAGGATCCCGACCACCTCGAGCCCGAAGACGGCTATGGCGAGCACCGAGTCGGCCGAACGCGGCCAGCGCATGAATGGTCCCCGACCCAAAGGAGTCGGTCTCCCACCGGTGGCGGCATCGGGGCTGGATGGGCCCACCATCAGCACACCATGCCGTGGTCGCATCGGGGGTCCCGAGGTCTCGCCCTGTTCATGGGTCCCACGCTACGTCGGCACCGGCCAGGAGACATCGACCAACTGGTCGATCCCTGGCTCCACCCACGGGTGGAGAACGCGATGGTCCTCCGGGTTGGAGACCTCTCGTTGCCCTCGCCATACGGTCGAGTCGAGCTGAATGAGAGGAGTACTAATGAGCATCCGTCTCCGAGTCAGGCCGACCACCAGCAGATGCCGAGCCGACAGGCCCGCGGGGCCGATGCGACGGGTGATGGGGCTGGGCGATTTCCGCCTGCTCTTCCTCGGCTCCGGAACCTCCCTCCTGGGCGATCAATTCGCCCTGATCGCCACACCTTGGCTCGTTCTGCAATTGACGGGCGATCCACTCGCACTCGGCATCGTTCTGGCGTTGGAGGGCATCCCTCGCGCCGCATTCATGTTGATCGGCGGTGCGGTGACCGATCGCTTTGCGCCGCGGGTGGTCATGCTCTCTGCGGATGTCGCTCGGCTCGTGCTGACGGCCCTGATGGCCGTGATGGTTCTCACCGGGGCAGTGCAGATGTGGATGGTCTACGGCTTCGCCCTCGGGTTCGGGCTGGTGGCCGGGTTCGCCATACCCGCCGAGAACAGCATCGTGCCCATGCTGGTCAGCGACGGTGATCTCCAGGCAGGCAATTCGCTCATCATGGGAATCACCCAACTTGCTGGGTTCATCGGTCCCAGCCTGGCCGGAGCGGCCATCGCCGGCTACTCCCGGTCGGCGCTGGGCATCGGGATGGCATTCATGATCGATGCTGCGACCTTCGCGGTGTCGACCGGTTGCCTGTGGCTCATCCGTGGCGCCAGGAAGGCAGCCGACGGCCACCCGAACGAGAGCCTTTGGGCATCGATCGGGGAAGGGATCAAGTACTTGTGGGTCGACGATGGGCTGCGTCTCATGCTCGTGATCCTGGCCGCCGTGAACTTCCTCGTCATGGGACCCCTACTCGTCGGGATCCCGGTTCTCTCCCATGAGCGCCTGTCCCATGGCGCCATGGCCTTCGGTCTACTGATGGGGGCTTTCTCCGTCGGGAATCTGATGGGCTATCTCGTGGCCGGGTCACTCGGCCGCCCATCGACTCGCACCATCCGGACGCTCGTTGTCGGACTGCTTGCCGGCTTCGGAGCCGTTGTCGGATCACTGGGTCTCATCACCAGTGTGTGGCTGGACTTCGTTCTTCTCCTGCTGCTCGGATTGGGGAACGGCTACCTGGCGATCCTCCTCTTCACCTGGATTCAGAGCCATGTGCCCAGGGAAATGCTGGGGAGGACAATGAGTCTCATCACCTTCTCCGGCCTCGGTCTGGTCTCTGCATCCCAGACGATCTCCGGTGCCATGGGCAGATGGAATCTGGACATCCTGTTCGTTGGGGCCGGTGGTCTCGTCATGGCGACGACGGCCTGGGTCGCGCTCCGGCCGGGTCTCAGAGTGCTCAGCGAGAGCCTTGCCGGTGGGGAGTAGTCGCGTCGGAGTTGGGGGAGCGAAGCGCATCCTCGCCCCGCAAGCGACAACGCGACCGCCAACCGGTCTCCAGGCTTCGAAGTCCATCTCCCGTCGCACAGCTCTCGAGCAGTCGTAACGTTGAACGGCCATGACTGGGGAGCGGATACTGATCGTGGAGGACGACGAGCGCATTGGTTCGACCCTCCGACGTGGGCTCACCGCCGCCGGTTACCCCACGACATGGGAGACCACGGGATCGGCGGGGGTCGACTCGTTCGACTCGACCCGCCCCAGCCTCGTGCTGCTCGACCTGGGTCTTCCCGATATCGACGGGTTGAGCGTGTGCCGTCGAATGTGCGAGCTCGACTCCTCTGTCGCCATCATCATGCTCACGGCTCGCGACGAGGAGCTGGACGTGGTCGTCGGGCTCGATGCGGGGGCGTCGGATTATGTGACCAAGCCGTTCAGGCTCGCCGAGTTATTGGCTCGAATCAGAGCCCAGCTTCGGCAAGGTGAGCGGCTGTCGAGAGAGCGACTGGAGCTCGCCGGCCTGGTGGTCGATGGAGGGGCACGCCGAGTGTGGCTCGAGGATGAGGAGATCGCCCTCCGACCCAAGGAGTTCGACCTGCTGAGCCGTCTCCTTGCCGACGTGGGCGCGGTGGTGTCACGCGAGACCCTGATGAGGGACGTCTGGGATGAGAATTGGTTCGGTTCTACGAAGACCCTCGACTTTCACATCGGCGCCCTCCGTCACAAGCTCGACAAACCGGGTGAGGTCAGTCGCATCACCACCATCAGGGGCGTCGGCTACCGATTCGAGCCGACGTGAGACGTCGGGTTCTCGTCGCCATCGTCGGAGTCACCGTGGCGACCGTGATCCTCTTCGGCGTGCCACTCGCGTTCGTCTTCGAGAAGCTTCAGAACGAGGACGCGTCGCTCCGGCTCGAGCGGGAGGCGTTCGCAGTCGCACTCAGCCTTCCCGAAGACCTCGGCTCCACAACGGGCTCGATCGAATTGGCCCTATCGGCGGAGGGAGTGGTCTTCGGTCTCTATGACGCCGGGGGATCATTGATCGCGGGAGAAGGGCCCGGGGAGGCGGACGAGGCTACGAGACGTGCCCTCCTGAACGAGGTTGCCGACCTGGAGACACCCGAAGTTCGTGTCGCCGCAGTACCCGTCTCGGTTGGTGCTGACGTGGTGGGCGCCGTACGCGCAGAGCAGTCGAACGTGGCAGGCGAGGCTCGAACAGGATGGATCCTGGCCACCATCGGCCTCATCGGGTTGCTGGTGATCGTGGTGGGGGCGGTCACCGGATACGTCGTCTCCGGTCGCCTCGCCCGTCCGGTCTTGAGTCTGCGGGATGCAGCCGTTCGACTGGGGGACGGCGATTTCGCGATCGGTGTCTCCGAGAGCAGGGTCGCCGAAGTAGACGAGGCGGCGACAGCATTGGCGGCCACGGCTCGGCGGCTGGAGGACCTCTTGCAGCGGGAGCGAATGTTCAGCTCTGACGTGTCGCACCAGCTCCGCACCCCGGTAGCCGGTCTGCGAACTGCGTTCGAGACCGAATTGCAGTTTCCCCGCGAGGACCCCACCGAGGTTCTGCGGGAGGCATTGGAAGACCTCGATCGACTCGAGAAGACGATCGACGAGCTGTTGTCGATCGCCAGGCGGCGCGATGGTGGGCAGACGTCACTGAGTCCGTCGGAGTTGTTCGCTGAGCTGGAGGCGAAGTGGGGCAAGCAATTCGCCGCGGCCGGTCGTGAGTTGTCGATCGACTCGGGACGGGGCACCCCGGACGTCAGGGCGAGTAGATCGATGCTGATACACGCCCTCGATGTCCTTCTCGACAACGCCTTACGGCATGGCGGCGGCCGGGTTGGGCTCGATCTCGAGCTCGGCCAGGATTCGGCCACCATCAGCGTCTCGGACGAGGGTGAGGGCTTTCCATCGTCGGTAAGCATCGACTCCTTGTTCTCCCCGGATCCGGAGACGAGCCCGGGCCTGGGTCTGCCACTGGCGCGACGTCTCGTGGAGACGATGGGCGGACGGGTGAACGTCAGACGTTCGGGACCCGGGCCCCGAATCGACATCGTCCTGGCGAGAGCCGACCGCTGATCGCCTCGATTTCTGGCTGAATTCTGGCACTCCCCTAACAGGCTGCTGCCAAACCGCTTCGTACCTTGATCTGATCTCAACAAGTCGGTCAGAGGTGGTGCCTCTTTCCGAGGTCGGGCGTAGAGGCGACAGCCAGGGGTGCGGATGGACAAAGTGGGAGTTCTCGTTGGGTCGGGCTTGCGCCCTACACGAACCAACGCGTCTGCGACGTGCCTGCCCGACGCAGGGGAATCCTCATGACGAGACTCCCGGGGCTGCTACGAACGTGCCGGCGGCTCGGCGTCTCGGGAACGGCGAAGCTGTTCGAGGCAGCAGTCCTCGCCCCGCTTCTGACCTTTGTCTGGCGCGTAGCCGTTGTCGGCTACGGGCACGTCGACTCCATCGGACAGGTCTTGGTGAGAAGGACTCGAATGCGACGCTGGCTGCGGCGACAGGACGAGGTCACCCTGCTCGGCCGGGAGAGACAGGCTGACCGCACTTCACGTTTCGAGCTCGCGAGGGCACGTCCCGGACGTGTCGGGAGTCACTACCCGGCCGTGGTCGGGGTCCTGGAGGGTCGGAGGGGACCCGGAGAGGTTCGCAGGAGCTATGCCGGGCGACCCGGCGTGTTTCTCAAGGAGCTCAACGTCCTCCACCGCCTGGGCCTGGCGGGAGTCTCCGTGCCGGAGGTGCTCGACATCGATTTTCACGAGCCGGCCCTGGTCACGTCTTTCGTCGGTTCGTGGCACGTCACGCCACAACTGCCCCGTGAGGCCGTGTTGGCTCTCGGTGACGAGATGCACCGAATCCACCGGGCAGGGTTCGCTCTCGGTGGGTTCCGTCCCGAGATGGTCGTCGTCGATTCCAGTGGCAAGCCATGGTGGGCCGACTTCACGAGAGCGTCAGAGCATCCGGGGCTTCCCTGGGAGGGATTCCGATTCCTGGTGGATAAGGACGTCGAGTCTTTCAACCGCTTCTTTGGGACCACCTATCCCACATACTCGGGATTGCGAACGATGGCCCGTTCCCGAAAGCTCTCCCAGCATTTCGGTTCCTATTCACCGGCGTATCTCGGGGCGGGCATCCGCACCGGCCCGATCTGGAGTCTCGGTACCGGTTGGGGGCGCTGGGAGTCATTGCTGCGCAGGTCGCTTCCCGACCCAACGGGTATGAGGATCCTCGACCTGGGGGCGAACAACGGTCATAACGGTCTCGAGATGCTGCGGCACGGGGCGCGAGAGGTCGTTGGCATCGAGCTCAATGTGGAGCGTGTCGTCCAGGGGTTTCGCCTCAAGCAGGCCTATGAGTGGTCCGACGGTCGGCTCTACCCCTATTTGGGCTGTCACGGCGACATGAGGGACGTCACCCGTCTCGGGTTGGGCTCATTCGACATGGTGACCGCGCTTTGCTCGCTCTACTACCTGGAGGAAGGGGAGATGGTCCAACTGGTGTCCGAGTTGAGAGAGATGACTCCCATCCTCGTTCTCGAGTGCAATCAGCGTCAGGACATAGGGCGAGCCGACCCGGACACCTATCGGAAGGCGTCGCTGGACTTCAACCTCGAGGTGTTGCACCGCGGGGGTTTCAGGGACGTCGAGGTCATCGCGCCGCGGTGGTCGCAACGGCCGGTGCTCATCGGACGGCGCTAGGCCCGGCACCGACGCCGGCGAGAATCCCGGCTGCCCGGCGCTCGCTACCCTGACGTCGTGACGCCGGACGACCTCGCCAACCTCGCCCACCTGCGGCGTGCTCGTGATCTCATGGACCGTGAGTACGAGCGCTCGCTCGACGTCGCGGCCATCGCCCGTGCCGCCCTCATGTCACCGGCACACTTCTCCCGTCGGTTCCGGGGTGCCTACGGTGAGACCCCGTACGCGTATCTGATGACCCGGCGCATTGAGAGGGCCAAGGCCTTGCTGCGTGGGGGCGACATGTCTGTCACCGAGGTCTGCATGGCGGTCGGCTGTAGCTCCCTCGGCTCCTTCAGTGCTCGATTCACCGAGATGGTGGGAGAGACTCCGAGCGCCTACCGGAAACGCGATCACAGCGACCTGGCCAACGTCCCGGGCTGCATAGCCCGCGACCTCACACGTCCCGCTGGGAAACAGAGCAGGATCGGAGAAGCGAACCTGGCGGTGGCTTCGTAGGTTGGCGGACATGGACATATCGCTATCCACATGCTTCGTCATCGTCACCGACCCCGACCTTGCGCTCTCCTTCTACCGGGACGCACTGGGTCTCGAACTGCGCAACGACGTGGCCAACGACGGGTTTCGCTGGATCACGGTTGGGGCGGCCTCACAGCCGGGAGTCTCGATCGTCCTCACCAACTACCTGAACGGCAGTCCTGCCGACGGCGAGGTTGTGACCTCTCTGGTGGCCAAGGGGGCGCTCAACGGCGTCCATTTTCACGCCGACGACCTCGATGCGGTTTTCGAGAAGGCGCGCGGGGCAGGGGCGGAGATAGTGTCGGAGCCGGCCGATCAGCCCTGGGGGACGAGGGACTTCGCCGTGCGTGATCCGTCCGGAAACCTGATCAGGATCGACCAGCCCCCCGTCACGTGATACTGCCGAGGTGATGGTGACCGACCGACGCGATCAATCCGTCTGCTGGGGCGAGTTCGCCAGGCTTCAGCCGGATCTGGCGAGGTTCGGAAGAAGCAAGCTGACGGAGGCACCTGCGTATCTGGCAACGGTCCGGAAGTCGGGTGCGCCGAGGGTGCATCCGGTCACCCCGATCTTCACCGAATCCGGGTTGTACCTGTTCATGGAGCCGACGTCGCCCAAGGGGAGAGACATCAGGGAGCGAGAAACGTTCGCTCTGCACAACGGTGTCCCCGACAACGCCGGCACAGGTGGCGAGTTCCATTTGCTGGGCCGCGGTTTCGTGGTCGAGGACCCGGCGGTTCGCTCGTCAGCGGCTGCTTCGGCCAGCTATGAGCCGGCCGAGCGCCACGTGCTCTACGAGCTTCACGTCACCGAGGCTCGCTGCAACGGGTACGGGGACGTTCGACTGCCGACCACACGTGAGTGGGTGGCGGAGCCGGTGAGGAGCTGACCGTCGTGGCGAACGATCCACTGGCCGACAGCCACGACTTGATCCGGGTGACAGGTGCTCGGGAGAACAATCTCAGGGACGTGAGCGTCGAGCTCCCCAAACGCCGGCTCACGGTGTTCACCGGTGTGTCGGGATCGGGCAAGAGCTCGCTCGTCTTCGACACGATCGCCGCCGAGTCGCAGCGATTGATCAACGAGACGTACAGCGCCTTCGTGCAGGGATTCATGCCCAGTCTGGCCCGTCCCGACGTCGACGTCCTCGAAGGTCTGACCACGGCGATCATCGTGGGCCAGGAGCCCATGGCCGCCAATGTCCGTTCCACTGTCGGTACCGCCACCGATGCCAATGCCATGCTCCGCATCCTCTTCAGCCGGCTCGGGCAGCCCCAGATCGGCCCACCCACCGCCTTTGCCTTCAACGTCCCCACCAGAACGGCGAGCGGGGCGATGAGCGTGGACAAGGGCAAGGGTGAGCGCATCGTGGTCCGCAACGTCGTCTATCAGGGCGGGATGTGCCCGCGGTGCGAGGGAATGGGGTCCGTCAGCGACATCGACCTGACCCAGCTCTACGACGACAGCAAGTCGTTGGCCGAAGGCGCGATCACCATCCCCGGATACAAGGCGGGTGGCTGGGCCGTGCGTCAGTTCACCGAGTCGGGCTTCCTCGACCCTGACAAGCCGATTGCCAGCTACACAAAGAAGGAGCTGAGCGACTTCCTCTACAAAGAGCCGACCAAGGTGAAGCTGAACGGGATCAACGCCACCTATGAGGGCCTGGTCCCGAAAGTCCAGAAGTCCTTCCTGTCCAAGGATCGGGACGGGCTTCAGCCGCACATCCGGGAGTTCGTCGACAGGGTTGCCACGTTCACGGCCTGTCCCGATTGTGATGGCACCCGTCTGAGCGAGTCGGCCAGGTCCTCCAAGATCGACGGAGTCAGCATCGCCGACGTCTGCGCCATGCAGATCAGTGACCTGGCTCATTGGGTCCGCGATCTGGACGAGCCGTCAGCTGCCCCGCTGCTGGCGGCGCTGCAGTACACGCTCGACTCGTTCGTGGAGATCGGTCTTGGCTATCTCTCACTGGACCGCGCCTCCGGGAGTCTGTCGGGCGGTGAATCACAGCGAACCAGGATGATCCGTCATCTCGGGTCGTCGCTAACCGACGTGACCTATGTCTTCGACGAGCCGACGATCGGCCTCCACCCTCATGACATCGGCCAAATGAACGAGCTTCTCCTCGAGCTGCGTGACAAGGGGAACACCGTCCTGGTGGTCGAGCACAAACCCGAGGTGATCGAAATCGCCGACCATGTCGTCGATCTCGGCCCCGGAGCCGGCGCCGGCGGTGGGGAGGTCGTGTACGAGGGAGATGTCCAAGGCCTGAGAGGGTCGGCCACGATCACCGGGCGGCATCTCGACGACCGGGCGTCGCTGAAGCAATCCGTGAGGACTCCGTCGGGCGAGCTCGAGATCCGGGGAGCCGACACCCACAACCTCCAAGACGTCGACGTCGACATCCCGCTGGGCGTGCTCGTGGTCATCACCGGCGTGGCCGGGTCGGGCAAGAGCTCGCTCATCGAAGGGTCGGTGGCCGGGCGTGAGGACGTCGTGTCCTTCGACCAGACGCCGATCCGCGGCTCGAGGAGGAGTAATCCGGCTACCTACACGGGGATGCTCGGCTCGATCCGCAAGAGCTTCGCCAAGGCGAACGGAGTGAAGGCGTCCCTATTCAGCGCCAACTCCGAAGGCGCCTGCCCGAGCTGCAACGGCGCCGGTGTCGTTTACACCGAGCTGGGCTTCATGGACACCGTGGCAACGACCTGTGAGATGTGTGAGGGGAAACGGTTCGAGCCGTCCGTGTTGGAGTACACACTCGGCGGGCGGAACATCGCCGACGTGTTGGCGATGTCGGTGACCGAGGCATTGGAGTTCTTCGCAGACGGCGATCCGAAGACACCTGCGGCCCACAAGATCCTGAAGCGCATGTCCGAGGTCGGGCTCGGCTATCTCAGCATCGGCCAGCCACTGACCACGCTCTCCGGTGGTGAGCGCCAGCGACTGAAGCTGGCCATTCAAATGGCGGAGAAGGGCGGGATCTACGTGCTCGACGAGCCGACCGGGGGCCTGCACCTCGCTGATGTCGACCACCTGCTCGGTCTGCTCGACCAGCTCGTGGATTCGGGCAAGTCGGTCATCGTGATCTCACACCACCAGGCCGTGATGGCACACGCCGATTGGATCATCGATCTCGGCCCTGGTGCCGGGCACGACGGCGGCAGGGTGGTCTTCGAGGGTGTGCCCGCCGACCTCGTGGCGGAGCAGGCGACTCTGACCGGCCGGCATCTCGCCGACTACGTGGCCACGGCCTGACTCCACGCTTGTCGACATCGGCAAGGTCCTGAACGGGCCGAGGCAGAGAGCCCGAAAGGGATGGGCTCTCTGCCTCGGATCGGCCGGCTGAAGGACATCGCCGACCGTTGGGCTCGGCCTCGGCTAGTCGTCCCTCTCTTGGTCGCTCTCGTGATCGGTCGAGTGATCGTCCTCGTGGTCTGTCTCTTTCACGTGGTCGTCCTCGCTGGTCTTGTCTTCCGTCACCGACGCGTGGTCGTCCTCAGTGTCTTCGACGTCCGTCTCCTCCAACTCGTCGTCCTTGGAGTCGTCGACCACGGCCGAGTGATCGTCGTCGGTGTCTTCGACGTCCGTCTCATCGACCTGGCTGTCGTCGACATCGTCGGCCACTGAGTCATCCACCTGGCTGTCGTCCTTGGTGTCGTCGACCACGGCCGAGTGATCGTCGTCGGTGTCGTTGACGTCGGTCTCCTCCACCTGGTCGTCGTCGGTGTCGCTGTTGAACACCTGCCCAACCTGCTCCACGACCGACGACACCTGGCTCACGGGGTCGCTTCCGGTGGCGGCCCAGGCGATCCCCGAGGTGGCCAACAGGGTTGCGAGGGCGGCTGCCAGCACCCTGGCTGTGCGAGTCGCCATTATCC
>Ga0307417_10000484_pt1 | contig 16254 bp, 14 predicted proteins | sample SalMarWE160210MG_2_FD_202514 | JGI IMG/M metagenome (GOLD analysis project Ga0307417, IMG submission 202514) | Salt marsh sediment microbial communities from the Plum Island Ecosystem LTER, Massachusetts, United States - WE1602-10 | ecosystem: Environmental > Aquatic > Marine > Intertidal zone...
GATTCTTCCCGGTTGTTTAGGTTGCTTCCCTTGGCGATCGTGCTTCCCTATTTTGCCAATACCACCGGATGGATGTTCACCGAGATCGCCCGTCAGCCATGGATCGTGTTTGGGCTGCAGCGCACTCAGGATGCCGTGTCCAAGAGCGTGACGTCGGGTGAGGTGCTGACCTCGCTAATCTTGTTTACCTTGATCTACCTCTCGCTGTTCGGCGCGGATGCCTTCTTGCTGTTCAAGTTTGCCCGCCAAGGCGCCGGCGGCACCACCCATAAGAACACAGCCTACGGTTAGCGGGAAAGGGTTGGAGGCGACAAATGGATCTGAACACGCTCTGGTTCCTGCTCATCGCTGTGCTCTTTGTGGGCTTCTTCTTCCTGGAAGGGTTTGACTACGGGGTGGGAATCTTGCTCCCCTTCCTCGGCCGGGATGACCACCAACGCCGGATGATTGTCAACGCCATTGGCCCTTTCTGGGACGCCAATGAAGTCTGGTTGATCACGGCCGGCGGGGCGATGTTTGCCGCCTTCCCCAACTGGTACGCCACCATGTTCAGCGGCTTCTACCTTCCTTTGGTCCTGATGCTGGTGGCCCTGATCGCGCGTGGGGCGGCGTTCGAGTTTCGCTCAAAGCACGACACCGATCGTTGGCGAGGGGTGTGGGATGGACTGATCTTCGCCGGCAGCCTTGTCCCAGCTTTGCTCTGGGGGATTGCCCTCGGCAACCTGCTGCTCGGTGTGCCCATCGACTCGAGCATGACCTACGTCGGCGGCTTCTTCAACCTGCTCAACCCCTACGCCATCTCGTGGGGTTTGACGACCCTGATCGTGTTTGTGCTTCACGGCGCCATCTTCCTGAGCCTCAAGATTGAGGGCGAACTTGGCGAATTCGCCCGCCGGGCTGCGCAGAGGATCTGGCCGTTCGCCGTGGTCATCGGCTTCTTCTCGGTGGGGGTCGGATACTTCGTGACCGACATGTTCACCAGGCTCGGCGTCGACCCGGGTGTGATACCGTTGGGCGCCGGCGCCGCCATGCTCGTGTCCGGATGGTTCATCCGTCAGAAGCAAATGGGTTGGGCGTTTGGCATGACTGGCCTTTCAATCGCGCTGTCGACGATCACGATGTTCATCGGTCTCTATCCCCGGGTCATGGTGTCCAGCCTGGGATCGGCCATGAGCCTCACCGTCTACAACGCCGCTTCCAGCCCCTACACCTTGCGGGTGATGTCCATCGTGGCGATCTCGCTCCTACCGTTCGTCCTCCTCTATCAGGGTTGGTCCTACTGGACCTTCCGCAAGCGCATCAGCGGCGATTCTGACCTGGAATATTGACCCTGCGGGTCATCTCTCAGCCTGACTGCCCAGCGCCCGACGGGTCTCCGCCGGGCGCTGGGCATGGGCTTCGGGCTGCATCATCAGGTCAACCTCCCCGGAGGGTTCGGCCCGTGAGCTGGGTTGTGCATCGCGTGTCTCCGCGGCACGGCTGCTGTGTCCTGTCCGTCCGGCTCCGGGTCCCCACCATCTCTCCCATTCCATCAAGCGCCGCCAATGTGCTATCCTGCTTCGATGGACGCTGTAACGAACGGGACCAGGCATCGTTCTCATGAATGAAGTTGACCTGAGCCAATTGCCGGATGCAGACCTGATCACACGCGCAAAGCGTGGGGACACGGAATGCTTCGGGCAATTGTACGAGCGCTACGTCGATCAAATCTACCGCTACGTGCGCAGCCGAGTTTCGGACGATCGGGATGCAGAAGATTTGACCGAGAACATCTTTGTCAGGTCGTACGAGTCGCTGGAGACCTACGAGGAGCGGGGCTGGGCATACTCGGCCTTCCTGTACCAGGTGGCCCGCAATCTGCTTGTGGACCATTATCGGCAGGCAGGCTCCGACCAGCCGCTGGACGCAAGCGAACCGCTTGAATCTGAAGGTCCGGGTCTCGAGCAGAGGTTGAGCGAACAAGAGGATGTCATCCGGATCAACAAAGCTATGGTTGAGCTTCCGGATGATTATCAGGAGATCATTCGGCTGAGAGTGCTGTTGGATCTGCCCACCAGCACTGCAGCTGAGTGGATGGATAGAAGCGAAGGCGCCGCCAGAGTCCTGCTCCACCGGGCTTTGAAGGCACTTCGCCAGGGGCTGGAGATAGAGCTTCGAGATGGATGAGCTGCGAGCGGCCAGGATGTTGGATGACGCGTTGACTGCCCGGGAAAGCCGGGATCAGGGCGCGCCGCTCGACGTCGCAGCTGGTCAACCCGAAATCAACGAGTTGCTGGCGCTGGCTTCCGTCCTCGAAAAGGGCCTTGCGCCTGCCTCCCCGGGCCGAGCTGCGGTGGACCGCACCCGTACCCGCGTATTGAACCGTGTAGGTGCCATTCGGAGGCCGGCCTCGCGAAGCATGCCGCAGGCCCGACGGCCAACCCATCTCCGCCGCCTCGCCTTTGCCATGGTGAGCCTGTTCCTGGTCTTTGCCATCCTGGCCAGCGGCACCGGCGTCGCCTATGCCGCCGGCGGCTCGCTTCCTGGGGACGGCCTGTACGGGGTAAAGCTGGGGCTCGAATCGGCCCGGCTCGCACTGACTTTCTCCCCTGAAGCACGCGGTGCCTTCCTGCGAGGCTTGGCCGATGAGCGTCTGTCAGAAATTCAAACCTTGTTGCAAGTTGACAGGGAGGGTGATCTTCCGGCTGCCGTCGACAGTTACAGCCACACTCTGAACGAACTGGAACAGGCAGCTGGCGCCCAGGATGGGCCTACCCTTGAACAGACGCGGGCGAACCTACTGCACCACCTGGGTGTCCTGCAGATGCTGCTGACTTCGGCGCCGGAGCGAGCTCGCGCCGGCCTGGAGACAGCAATCTCCAAATCTCACCATGGGCTGGATGTGATCGACGCGCTTGAGCAGGGGATGAATCCTGGTCAACTGGCCCCGGGTCGGGTCAAGAAAACTCCTTCCGCCGATGATGGATCCGGCAACGGGAACCAGGGTAAAGGACCTTCTGCAGATCACACGCCGGGGCCCCCAGGAGGGCCGCCCGGCAAGAATGGATCGCCGGGCAACGGCAACGGTCCCTCGACCAATCACACCCCGGGTCCTAAGGGCGATCCCCCCGGCCAGAACAAAGGCGGGGGATCCGGCGATTCTCGGGGAAATCACTAGGCAATTTCCCGAAGCCCCTCGGGTCACAACCGGCGGCCAATTTACCTGATACCCTTCAGGCCGGGCGAACGTGCCCGGTCTTGTGTTAACATCCCCACTATGTCCGAAAACAGAGAATCCGCAGCGATCATCGCCGAATGCCAGCTGGCCGTGAAGGCCCGACGCTCAGGTCAGGAAGGTCGGGCGCGTGTCCACGCCCGTCGGGCAGCGGGTTGGGCGGTGGGTTTGAGCTTCCGGAGGGGCGGGCAGGATCCGGGGACTCGCAATGCGCTTCGCCTGCTTGTGCGGTTGTCGGTTGACCCGGCGGCTGCCGAGTCTCTGCGCCAAGCGGCTCGCCGACTCACAGTCCATGTCACCCCAGATCACACCCTACCTCACGGTCAAGACCCCCTACACGATGCTGACGTCATCATCGGCGGCTGCCTGCCTGAGCTGGCGGGGGGCCTGATGGAAGATTTGCGTGACTAGCGGTTCGGGGCTGGGCGTCCCCGACCTTGTGGAGGATCCTTCCTCCGGCCTGACCTACCGGCTTCGGCCTCGTAGTGTTCCCGGAAGTCCCTCATTTCTTCTCCTGCACGGTTTTGGCGGCGATGAAGACGTGCTGTGGGTCATCCAGTCAGCCCTGCCGGAAGGAGGGCTCGTGGCTGCGCCCCGGGGCTTGTTTCCGGCAGAGGGCGGCGGTTTCTCCTGGGTAGATGGAAACCCAGGCCCCGGGGGCAGCCTGCACGATTTCGATCCGGCACGCCAGGCGATCTCGCAGTGGCTGACCGGTCTGGTGCGCCTGCACGGCCTAGATTTGAGGGACACGTATCTGCTCGGGTTCAGTCAGGGCTCGGCGTTGGCGTTTGCGCTGGCGTGCCTCGGCGACATCGAGCCGGGCGGTCTGGCGGCCCTGGCCGCCTACCTGCCAGAGGGCGACCTGGGCCGGCTCGACGGACTGCCGATCTTTTGGAGCCACGGTAGCCGGGATGACCGGGTCCCCGTGGCGCGTGCTCGTCGTGATGTCGAGCGTCTGCGCGCTGCCGGGGCCCGGGTCGATTACTGCGAATCGGATACCGGCCACAAGGTTGGCGTCGAGTGCCTCCGCGCCCTCAAAGCCTGGCTCCATTCGGGATGAAGTGGCGGCCGGCAGGCGCAGCCAGCGTTGCCCCCCCCCGAAGGTCGGATATGATCAGCGTGATAAGATGAATTCGAAGTTTGGGGTGAACGCGGGAAGGCCTTGCCCGCGGCCCCAAACGTCGCTCGAAACCGCACCTGGAGCGTGACATGACCGATCAAGACCTCATTCAACGCGCGATCAACACCATCCGATTTCTCTCAGCCGATGCAGTGCAAAAGGCGAATTCCGGCCACCCCGGCCTGCCGATGGGGGATGCTGCGCTGGCCTACGTTCTGTGGACGCGTCACCTGCGCTTTGACCCCACACATCCCAAGTGGCCCAACCGCGACCGCTTTGTTCTCTCGGCTGGTCACGGTTCCATGCTGCTCTATTCCCTGCTCCACCTGACCGGGTTCGACTTGCCGATGGACCAAATCAAGCAGTTTCGCCAGCTGCACAGCGTGACCGCCGGTCATCCCGAATACTGGGCGGCGCCGGGGATCGAAACCACGACCGGGCCGCTCGGTCAGGGTTTCGGCAATGCGGTCGGGATGGCCATCGCACGTGAGCACATGGCTGGGTTGTACAACCGGGAGCGATATCCGCTGTTTGACCACCGCATCTATGTCATCGTGTCGGATGGAGACTTGATGGAGGGGATCTCGAGTGAGGCAGCCAGCCTGGCGGGTCATCTCAAGCTGGGAAGCCTTATCTTCATCTACGACAACAACCACATCACGATTGATGGGAACACCAATCTGGCCTTCACGGAGGACCGGGCAGCCCGATTCGCAGCCTACCAGTGGCACGTCCAAACCGTCGATGACGGCAACGATGTTGAGGCGGTGGACAAGGCGTTGACGGCTGCCGAGAACGACCCCCGGCCTTCGATCATTGTCGCCCGGACCCACATCGGGTTTGGCCTTCCGACCAAGCAGGACACGTCCGCTGCCCACGGTGAACCGCCCGGTGACGAGGAACTTGATGGGGCCAAGGGCAACCTCGGCTGGCCGAAGCAGCCCCGATTCCTGGTCCCGGATGATGTGCGCCAGCACTTCCAGGCTGCCGGCAAGCGCGGCGCCGAACGCCGCAACCAGTGGGCGGACATGCGCCGGGGCTATGCTGACGCCTTTCCGGATCTGTCGGCCCAGCTCGATCGGACGCTGGAAGGGAGACTGCCGGATGGGTTGGAAGACCTGCTGCCGAGATTTGAGCCGGACAGCAAGGGCATGGCCACCCGGGCGTCGTTTGGCAAGACCCTGAACGCCACCGCCAAGGCCATCCCCGAGCTCATCGGCGGCTCGGCCGATCTGACCGGTTCCAACAAGACCGATGTCAAAGGCGAGCCGGGATTCACCTCCGACGATTGGGAAGCGCGTTATCTTCACTTTGGCGTTCGCGAGCATGCTATGGGCGGTGCCCTCAATGGCATGGCTCTTTATGGAGGGCTCATCCCCTACGGTGGGACATTCCTGATCTTCTCGGACTACATGCGCCCCACCATCCGGTTGGCGGCGATGATGAAGATTGGTCCCATCTACATCTTCACCCACGACTCGATCGGTCTTGGTGAAGACGGCCCAACCCATCAACCCGTTGAGCAGCTGGCATCGTTGAGGGCAATTCCCAACATGACCACCATCCGGCCGGCCGACGCCAACGAGACCGCTCAGGCCTGGCTGGCTGCCCTTCGCTGGCGGGAGGGCCCGACAGCGCTGGTCCTCACCCGGCAAGGCGTGCCTACCTACGACCGAAGCGAGTTTGCTCCGGCGGAGAATCTGCACAAGGGCGCGTACGTAATGGCTGATTTGGGAGACGCCCAGCCCCAGGTGATTCTGATCGGGACCGGTTCCGAGGTGCAGCTGGCGGTGGAAGCCGGCAAGCTCCTGGCTGCCGACGGAATTCCGACCCGTGTGGTTTCGATGCCGTCGTGGGAGCTCTTCGAAAAGCAGCCCGAGTCCTATCGCCAGCAAGTCCTGCCAGGCGACATCCCGGCGCGTGTAGCGGTTGAAGCGGCTGTCAGCATGGGGTGGGAGCGTTGGGTCGGGGACGAGGGGGCGGTGGTGGGCCTGCACTGGTTCGGTGAGTCGGCGCCCTACGAGCAGATCTACGAGGACCGCGGGTTAACCGCGGCCAAGGTGGCCGAAAAGGCCAAAGAGGTGCTTGAGCAAACCCAGCCGATGGAGGCCGGGGCATGAGGATCGCCGTCGCCGCCGATCATGCAGGTTTCCCGCTTAAGGACGAAATGATTGAGATCGTCGTGGCTCAGGGCCATGAAGCGTTCGACTTGGGCACCGACTCGACCGACCCGGTGGACTATCCTGATTATGCCGAGAAGATTGGCCGAGCCATTCAGGCGGGTCAGGTCGAGCGGGGAATCCTCTTATGCGGATCCGGAGTAGGTGCGGCCGTGGCCGCCAACAAGCTCAAGGGCATCCGTGCCGGTCTGTGCCATGATACGTATTCGGCCCACCAATCCGTGGAACACGACAATGTGAATGTGCTCGCCTTGGGGGCTCGCATCATTGGCCCAGCGCTGGCCCGGGAACTGGTCCAGACGTTTCTGGCGGCCGAGTTCAGCGGCGAGGCCCGCCACCTCCGACGCCTGGCCAAGATCGACGCCCTCGAGCAAACAGGCTGACCGGCCGGCTGGCGGGGCCGACGGTTTCCACAAGGTCCACCTGATGTCTCCTGTCCAAAGCGGACGACCGCGTCCGCAGCGCTGGCTGCAGGGTGCCGGCGAGCCGATCTTTGACGTGCTCCCCGAAACCATCCTGGCCAACACGCGCCATCCGAATTCCGAAAACGCGCTGCTCTGGAACAGCCTCTATCCACGTTTGTGGCCTACGCGACCCCTGTCTGATTTCATGGCCATCCGGCCGCTCTGGGGGACGCGAGAGGTGGGCTTCTCCGACGAAGGCCTGCGTCCCTATTTCTGGGGGTACGGGGTCGACGGCGAGCGCCTACCCGGGCTGGAGCCTGCCCTAGATGCGGTCGAAGGTTCGGGGCCGCGGACTGAGGTCGACCTGTTCCTGGCGGGTGATCGTCAGTTGGTCGTGATCGAGGCCAAGCATACGAGCGGGCTGGGTCGTTGCAGCCGTTACGGCGCGGGCCGATGCCCGGAGGTTCATGCCCCGGATGAGGAAGGGCTCGCGGCTTGCCGCTACTGGGAAGTGAACGAGGCGCGGTTCGATCACGACTTGGACATCCTGCGTCCGACGTCAGACGCGCCCCAAGCGGCCTGCAACCGCCATTATCAGCTGGCGCGCACCCTGCGCCTGGGCACTCGATTGGCTGCGGACACCGGCCGCAGCCTACACCTCTGGTTGTTTGCGCCCCAGCGCGCCTGGCGGCGCAGCCTTCAGCGTGACTGGATCGACTTTGCCGACCGGGTCAAGCCGGTCGAGGTCTGGCGCCGGATGCGCGTCATCGCCTGGGAGGACATTCTCCAGCTTCCCCCCGGGTGATCAGCGGCCACAACTGTGTGTTGACCTGCGCTGGCATCAGTGGTAACTTGTTCCCATGTGCGTTCAAAGATCGTTCGACGTGTTGCCAGCCCCACCGCAGGCCCCGTCCCCATCCAGGCGCGGGGACGTCGAACGGCGCACGCCGATGGTCGGCTTGTCCTGACCGTCGCAAGTCGTTAGCGATGTCCCCACGCCCCACATTTGTGGGGCGTTTCTGTTGATGGACGCCGACAGACATCCAGCCGCAACTTGCAGTGCCGCACGTTCGACAGGAGGCCGGTATGAGAATGAGTCATTTGTTCAGCCAGACCCTGAGGGAAAAGCCTTCGGATGCCGAAATCCCGAGCCATGAGCTCCTGGTTCGGGCCGGTTTCATCCGCCAGCTGGCGGCCGGGATCTTCAGCTACCTGCCCCTGGGCCGGCGATCGCTGGACAAGATCGAAAACATCATGCGGATTGAGATCAACGCCATCGGCGGGCAGGAGATCACCATGCCCGTGGTGAACCCAGCCGACATCTGGCAGGAGACCGGCCGCTGGTATCAGATCGGACCCGAGCTGACGCGCCTCAAGGACCGGTCCGGCCGGGACATGGTGTTGGCAATGACCCATGAAGAGGTGGTGGCGGATCTGATCCGCAAGGAGATCAAGTCCTACCGTCAGCTGCCTCAGCTGATCTACCATATTCAGACCAAATGGCGGGATGACCCGCGCCCCCGGGCCGGGCTGATCCGGGTGCGCGAGTTCACAATGAAGGATAGCTACAGCTTGGACGTAGACGATGCAGGTCTCGACCAGCAGTATCGGGCGCACTTTCAGGCATATTTCAACATCTTCAACCGTTGTAGTTTGCCGGTCATCTCGGTGAAGTCGGATGTGGGGATGATGGGCGGATACCAGGCCCACGAGTTCATGTACTTGACACCCGTCGGTGAGGACACGCTGCTGCTGTGCGACAACTGCGGGTACTCGGCCAACCGACAGATTGCTCGGTTCCGAAAACCGGATGCCGAGCACGAAGCGCTTGGTTCCCTCGAAGAAGTGGCCACCCCCGACATCAAGACGATCGCAGCGCTTGCGGAGTACCTTGAGATTCCCGAAGCCCGAACCGCCAAGGCGGTCTTCATGGTTGCCACCCAGAGCGAGGCTGAAGAAGACATCGAACGTCTCGTGTTCGCCGTCTTGCGCGGGGACATGGATCTTAACGAGACCAAACTGCTCAATGCCTTGGGCGCCAAGGACCTGCATCCCGCCAAAGACGAAGAGATTCAGGCGGTTGGTGCCGTACCCGGCTACGCTTCGCCCATCGGGATCGAGGGCGCCGTGGTGGTCGTAGACGATTTGGTGACGAAGTCGCCCAACCTGGTCGCTGGCGCCAACAAGAATGGCTACCACCTGCGGAACGTCAACTATGGGCGAGACTTCGAAGCGGATATTGTGGCCGATATCGCCGCCGCGGAAGAGGGCTTTGGTTGCCCTGAGTGCGGCTCGGCACTGCGAACCGTGCGAGGAGTCGAGGCCGGAAACATCTTCAAACTAGGGACGCGCTTCAGCGCCGGTATGGGGGCCACCTACCTCGATCAAGAGGGGCAGGAGCATCCGGTGGTGATGGGGTCATATGGCATTGGCAGCGGCCGCCTGCTTGCCTGTTTGGCGGAAGAGCACCATGACGAACAGGGACTTATCTGGCCAATCACCATTGCACCTTTCCACGTTCACCTATTGGCCCTGCGAGGAGGAGAGCAGACGGCTGAAGAGGTGTTGGAGGCTTTGACGGCGGTGGGGATCGAAGTGCTGTTTGACGATCGCGATGAGACCCCCGGGGTGAAGTTCGCCGATGCTGATCTGATTGGAATCCCTATCCGGGTCACGGTGAGCAAGCGCTCGCTCGAGAGCGGCGGAGCTGAAGTCAAACTGCGGCACGAGAGTGACAAGTGGGTGGTCGCTCTGGACAAGCTCACATCGGAGATTACGGGCCAGATCACTGCGCTCGAGGACGAGATCAAGGCGATGGTGGTCGAGGTGCCGTTTGAGGCCTAGGGGCAGGGTTGCATGTAACCCCTCTCCAGATCCCATATGATCCCATATGTAGTACAGCTTTGAGCGAATAGCATCGAGCGTCTAGCGCGGTGTGGAAAAGGGCCAGGGGGTTGGTCCAGGGCTCAGTGCTCGCCTACGTGTCATCTGGAGGGAGGCGCAGCCGTCTGAGAAATCCAGCTGACCGCCCGGGGCGTGGTGACGGCTCCGACCGCAATCGCTCGGGCCGATCCGTGGCCTTAGGCTCGGAACTATAGGCTGGGGGCTGGTGTACAACAGCGGCGAGCCGCTAGACGCCAAGATACGCCGTACGCACTTCCTGATTGGCGGCGACATCGTCCGCCGGGCCATGGATGAAGATGCGCCCCTCACGGAGCACGTAGGCGTAGTCGCTGATCTTTAGCGCCAGCTGCACGTTTTGTTCGACCAGGAGCATCGTCAAGCCCAGGTTCTTGAGGGCCAGGAGCTTCTCGAAAAGGTTGACGGCCAGCATGGGTGCCAGGCCCAAGGAAAGCTCGTCGATCATCAAGACCTCCGGCTCGGCCATGATCCCGCGCGCCACGGCCAACATTTGCTGCTCACCGCCGCTCATGGTGCCGGAGGCCTGCGAGCGGCGTTCCTTCAGGCGGGGGAACATGTCGAATACACGCTCGAGGTTTTCATGGATTTTCGAACGTGCCCGCGAGTTGGTGGCGCCCATTTCAAGATTCTCCTGGACGCTCATAGATGCGAACAGCTGCCGCCCTTCCGGGACCAGCACCATCCCCAATTCGGGCCGCCGGTGCGACGGGACCGACGTGATCTCGTGGCCATCGAGATGAACTGACCCCGTCCAGGCCCTCAGGGCGCCGACGGTGGTCCGGAGCAAGGTGGTCTTGCCGGCGCCGTTCGAGCCGACCAGGGAAGTCAGCTTCCCGGGCTGGAGGGACAAGTCAACGCCCCACAGGACCTGCTGCTCGCCGTAGCCGGATGAGATGTCATGGACTTCGAGTTTGGCCAAGCGATTGCCTCCCGATCAGGCCTTAGATCCGAGCGACTCGGCGACCTTCGGATCTCCCAGATAGGCCTCGATTACGCGCGGATCGTTGGAGACCTCTTCCGGTGTCCCACGGGCGATGACTTCGCCGTAGTCAAGCACAGTTACACGGTCGGAGACATTCATGAGCGCCCGCATCACGTGTTCGATCATCAGGATGGTGACGCCTTTGTGACGAATTTCACGAATCGTCTCCACCATGTTCGTGATCTCAGTCGGGTTGAGTCCGGCCAATACTTCGTCCAGCAGCAGTAAATGTGGTCGAGCGGCCAGAGAGCGTGCCAGCTCAAGTCGCTTCTTCTGGGCCACGTTGAGCGTACCGGCCAGTGCGTCGGCTCTCTCGGCCAGGCCAACGAAGGTCAGCGTTTCCATGGCGATATCGGCGGCTTCACTGATCGACCGGTCTTCCCGCCCGAAACACGACCCGGCCATCACGTTGCGCAGCACGCTGAGCTCGCTGAGGGGCCGAACGATCTGAAAGGTCCGGGCCAGGCCTAGTTTGGACATACGGTACGGCGCCTTGGCGGTGACATCCTGCCCCTGGAACAGAATCTTGCCTTCGTCCGGGGAGTAGACGCCATTGATAATGTTGAAAAGGGTGGTCTTGCCGGCGCCGTTCGGACCGATCAAGCCGACAATCTCACCGTCGTCGATCTCAAGATTGACGTCATTGAGGGCGATCAGGCCGCCAAAGGTCTTTCGGACACCTTGTATTTGGAGCATCATTCGAGCCAACTCCTGAGCGGCTGGACATGCTGGCGGAGCCATCCGACGACCCCGGCCGGGACGAACAGGACGATGAGCAGCAGGAGCGTGCCAGCCACCGCAAGCTGGACGTTCTTGAACAGCGGGCTGACGATCAGGAAGCCCCTCAGCCCGTTGTAGCCAGCGCCACCAAGGACCGGACCGAGCACGGTGCCCAAACCGCCCAGCATGACCATCACGATCATCTCGACCGACCGTTGGAGCTGGAAGGCATCTCCGGGCTCGATGTTGGCGTTCTTGAAGAAGAACAGGGCCCCCAGGATTCCCGGGAAGATCGCAGACACGACATAGGCCCAGGTCTTAGAGGCGGGTGCGTCGACTCCCATTACCTCGGCCGCCCCCTCGTTTTCACGGATGGACATCAGACCCAGGCCGAACTTAGAATCCTTGACCCAGGTGCTGGCGAGAATCACGATCAGGGCCAGGATCAGTGTGGCGTAAAAGGTCATCCACAGGGCGTTTCCGGCGCCGCCGTAGCTGTCGTAGACGTGGAAGTTAAGCGTCATGCCGATCGGCCCGCCAAACGGCTGGAAGGCGTTGGCAAAGGCACGAGCGGCCTCATTCACGCCAATCGTGGCCAAGGCGAAGTAGGCTCCCTTCAGGCGAAGAATGGCCGTGCCCAGCAGGAAGGCCATGACCCCAGCCGACAAGCCTCCCGCCAGCACTGCCAGCGCGAGATGCCAGCTCAAAACATCCATGCAGTACATCCCGATGTAGCCGCCAATGCCAAAAAAGACGACGTGACCGAAGCTCACATAGCCGGTGTAACCCAACAAGATGTTCAGGCTAGAAGCCAGGATGATGGCCATCAGCAGGCTGAAGACCATCTCGCGGCGGGCGGCGTTGCCCGTGATGATCGGCCACAAGCCCAAGGCGGCGACGAGAACAAAGGGAAGCCAGAAGGCGGGTCGGGTTAGCCGCTTCATGTCTTCTGTCCCCCGAACAGACCCGAGGGCTTTATCAATAAGATGATGACGAACAAGACGAACTCGATCACCGGCAGCCAGGAGTTGGGCATGAAGACCGGGATGACGCCCTCGAGCGCGCCCAGGATCAGGCCGCCCAACAATGCGCCCAGCGGGTTGCCCAACCCGCCCAGGACGACGATCACGAAGCTCCGCAGCTGGTAGCTTTCCCCGGAAAGAATGCTGAAGGGGAAAAGGGTCGCCAGCAATCCGCCCGAGACGGCGGCCAGCATCACCCCAATGGCAAAGGCCAGGGCCAGCACCCGGGTAGCAGGGATGCCCATCAAGGCGGCTGCCTGGCGGTTGTCCGAAACAGCCCGGATGTACTTACCTGGCCGCGTCCTGTACAAGAAGATGTAGAGAAGGGAGGTCACGGCCATGGCGGCGATTGCCGCCATGATCCGGGTCCACAACACGGTCACCGGACCGGCGGAAACACTTCCAAGGGAGAAGTCGACGTTGTAGGGAGACGTGCTCAGGGCGGCGGTGCTGATGCCCAGAATGATCATGCTGACGCCAAACGTCGCCAGCAGCGTGGACAAGGGAGGGGCGTTGACGATGCGGTGGATGGAGATGAAGTACATGACGGCGCCGAAGATCAGGCCAACCAGGGCGACCAGGATGAGGGCGAGGTAGGGGTTGAGACCGAGGTTGGTAAACAAGAAATAGACGCCGAACATGCCCAGGGCGATGATGGCGCCGTGGGCGAGGTTGATGACATCCATCACACCCCAGATCAAGCTCAGCCCCATGGCGGCCAGTCCGTAGAGAAAGCCCAATAGGACGCCATCCACAACCGAAGGGAGAAGAGTTCGGATCAAGCCCGGCTCCTTGCTTTGGAGCTCCCCCCGCAGGCTATGCCTGCGGGGGGAGCAGAGCGGCTAAAGGGTCACGGCTTGGGGTAAACGGCGCTGGCTGTTGCTGCACCTTCCGGCCAAACAATCTGCTTGACCAGATTGCCAGAGCTGTCCTTCTGCCACTGGATGTAGACCATCTCATGGCCAATTTGCAGACCATGGTTGTCGGCGCTGGTATCGAATTTCTCTGTGCCGAAGAAGGTCATCACGTCCAACTGGTCCAGAGCGGCTGCGACGGCGCTGGTGTCTGTTGAGCCAGCGTTCTCGAGCGCGGTCTGGAGCATCAGCCCGGCGGCATAGCCACCGGCCGAGTGGTAGGAAGGATCTTCATTGTACGCGGCTTTGTAGGCGGACACAAAGTCGGCCACGGTGGGGCCGACGTAGGGGATGCTCATCATCTGAGCTGCGTCGGCGGAGTAGGCAGCATCGGGCTCCCACTGGCTGGGTCCCACCACGCCCACGGCGGCGTCGCCGATTTGGGCGAAGTCCGGCTCAGGCGGGGCGACGAGGAGCGCCAGGTACTTGACGCTGACGTTCTTCTCGCCCAGCTGGCGGGCCAGCGTACTGCCATCGGCGAAGTGGCCGCCACCGAGGATGGTGTCCGGCGCCGGATCCAGGCCGGAAACCTTGTTGATCAGGGCCGAGAAGTCGGTGGTGCCGGGATCGTAGCCGTCGAACATCTCAACGTTGAAGCCGTTCGCTTCGGCGTAGGCCTTGGCGGCGGTGACCACGGCGGTGGAGAAGCTGCTGTTCTCGTAAATGAAGGCCACATTCTTGGCCGACGGATCGAGCTTCATCAGTTGGTCGATGGCGCCCGACAGGTACTTGCTGGCCGGCGTGTAGGCCTGATAGACGAGGGTGTAGCCCTGCTGGTAGGCCGCGTCATCGGCGGCGCCGGTGGTGATCATCACCTTCTGATTCTGCTCGGCGATGACGGCGGCAGCGCCGGTCAGCCCGCTCGAGTAGGGGCTGATCATGAAATCGACGTTGTCCTGCGTGGCAAGTCGCGTGTAGAGTTCCTGCACGCGGTCCTTGGAGCTTTCATCGTCGTAGGACACGGCTTCGAACTTGACCATCGTGTTGCCAACCTGGATGCCTCCGTTGCTGTTGACCTGGTCCATCCAGAGCTTCAGGCCGTTGGCCTGGCGGGTGGACTCGACGTTTAGGCTGCCGGTTTGCGAGGTCGTAAAGCCGATCTTGAGGGTTGCCTCAGTCATGGCCGCTTCGGTTGGGGCAGCCGTCGCCGCCGGCGCCGAAGTGGCCTGCATTGCTTCCGTAGCCGGGGGAGCCACTGGCGTCGGTGATGCCCCACCGCAGGCTGCAAGAATGAGAGTCGGGACGGTGAGCAGGACGCCCAGTTTGAAAGACGATCTCTTCATTTCTTCCTTACCTCCTTGGGATCTTGCTGTTCATGCTCGGGTGACTTGCCAGGTATGTTCGCATCGCCTCCTCTCGCACCGTGCAGGTTTGAACTTCACACGGTCCACACACTTATCTACTATATCATCCGCAAAATAGATGCCAATTTGCCCAGCCAGTGAGGGCCGGCGAGATGGTTGGAAGGCAATGTTCGTGTTTCCCACATCTGGTGGCGCCATCCGCAGGGGCGCGCCTTTGACCTGTTTTAAATGAAGTCGGGCGGTACCAACCTGTCCGCGAATGTTGGGATTCATGGCCAGCCGGCGGGGATGAGAGGAAGGGGGATGGCCGGAAGCTGAACCTTAATCAGGGTACGCAAGAGCACAATCATCGCACAAGTGACGTTTGTCAGGCGGGGCCATGGCGAACTCTCCTGGAGCATAGACCCTTCTTGACAGATAGAACACATGTGCTATACTCGGATCGAGCCTCCCCCTCAGGGGGGATCATAGACGAATGCAGGAGGGAGATCGTGGCCAAGTCAGACACCAACGGGACCCCGCCGGGCCTCGATGAGGGGCGCGTGGCGGTGTTGGAGAAGGCCCTGGGCGAAATCACCAAACGCTATGGCGACGGGGCGGTGATGCGGTTGGGGGAATCGGCGCACCAGGTGGTGGCGGCGATTCCGACGGGATCGCTGGCGCTGGATCTGGCGCTGGGGGTGGGGGGGATTCCGCGGGGGAGAGTAACGGAGATCTACGGTCCCGAGGCGTCGGGGAAGACGACGCTGTGCCAGCACATCGTGGCCGAAGCGCAGAGGCTGGGGGGCGTGTGTGCGTACATCGATATGGAGCATGCGCTGGACCCGGCGTATGCCAAGCGGTGCGGGGTGGACATTGACAATCTGTACATCTCGCAGCCGGACATGGGGGAGCAGGCGCTGGAGATTGCCGAGACGCTGGTGAGGAGCGGGGCGGTGGACGTGGTGGTGATCGACTCGGTGGCGGCGTTGGTGCCGCGGGCGGAGATTGAGGGGGACATGGGGGACGCCACGATGGGGGCGCAGGCGCGGCTGATGAGCCAGGCGCTGAGGAAGCTGTCGGGGGCGATCAAGCAGACGAACACGGCGGTGATCTTCACCAACCAGTTGAGGCAGAAGATAGGGGTGATGTTTGGGAACCCGGAGACGACGACGGGGGGGGTGGCGTTGAAGTACTATGCGTCGGTGAGGTTGGATGTGAGGCGGATCGAAAGCATCAAAGTGGGGCAGGAGATCGTTGGGAACCGGGCGCGGGTGCGGGTGGTGAAGAACAAGGTAGCGCCGCCGTTTCGGGTGGCGGAGTTCGACATCATGTACAACGAGGGGATCTCGAAGGCGGGGGATCTATTGGACATCGGGGTGGAGACGGACCTGATCGAAAAGCGGGGGTCGTATTATTCGTATGGTGAAACCCGGCTGGGGCAGGGGCGAGAGAACGCCAAGGAGTACCTGCGAGACAACCCCGAGCTGGCG
>Ga0307417_10000485_pt1 | contig 16227 bp, 13 predicted proteins | sample SalMarWE160210MG_2_FD_202514 | JGI IMG/M metagenome (GOLD analysis project Ga0307417, IMG submission 202514) | Salt marsh sediment microbial communities from the Plum Island Ecosystem LTER, Massachusetts, United States - WE1602-10 | ecosystem: Environmental > Aquatic > Marine > Intertidal zone...
AAAGCCGGGCTCGCCTCCCGGCCGGACTCGACGTACGCCGACGACGGGATGCAACTCGCCGGCACGTTCATCAGTGCCATCGTTCGATGCGCACCTCCAGGGAACAAGCCCACTACCGAAGAGCGGAGAGCATGTCGCCCTTGGCTCGAGCAGGAGATGGAGTTCTTCCCTGATCTGGAGGTCGTGCTTGCTCTCGGAGGCCTTGCCTTTGATCAGGTGCTACGCATCTTCGTCGACCGCGGAGCACCAGTCTCCCGACCCCGGCCAAAGTTCGGGCACGCGGTCGAGGTGGACCTCCGGCCGGATGCTCCGATCGTTGTCGGGAGCTACCACCCGAGCCAGCAGAACACGTTCACCGGGCGACTCACCGAGGGGATGCTCGACGATGTCATCTTGCGAACGATGGCACTCGCCGGGTTGCCGAAACGGTAATTTCCCCTGTCTTCGCAGTGGTAATAGGATGGCGCTTCGAGAGGAGCCGATGCAGCTACTTGACCAATCGACATTCGACCAGTTGACCGCGACCGCTCCGGCGTGGGCCAACCCTCTCCGAGCGGCCGGGTTCGAACGGTTCCTCGCCTCGACCATGCCGGCTCCCAACGAAGAGTCATGGAAGTACGTCGACCTCGACTTCTCCCTGGCCGACTTCTCCCTGGCTGAACGTGGGTCGCCAATCGGCGGGTCCGACGAGGTGGCTGCCGCTCTCGGAGATGTTGCCGGGCGGGCGATGATCGCGAACGGATTCGCCGAAACCGCCGGCTCGAAGTACGCCACTCTGGTGACCGCCGCCACGTCTGAAGGCGAGGTGGCTTCACTGTTCGGAACGGCCGTCGATCCCGCCGTCGATCTCTTCGCCGCGGCTCACCACGCGTTCTTCCGTGACGGGGTGTTTCTGCGCGTTCCTGCCGGCACAGCCGTCGACCGTCCCTTCTACGTCGACGTGCAGGCAACGGGCGAAGGCACGGTGAGCTTTCCGCACGTCACGGTGGTGGTCGAACGCGATGCCGAAGCATCGGTCGTGATCGGGTTTCGGTCCCCAGAGGGAACACGCCTCGTCGTCAATCCACATGTCGAGGTGTTCGTTCGCGACGCCGGACGGCTCAAGCTCACGACGTATCAGCGTTTTGGTGCCGACACTCGGGCAATCGTCCACGAGCGGATCGTGATCGGCCGCGACGCAACTGTGAACCTCGGTGAGATCGGTCTTGGCGGCGCGCTGGGAAGAGTCGACTTGACCATGGAGTTCCAAGGCAACGGCGGGCACGCCGATCTCGTCGGTGCGTTCTACGGGGAGCATGATCAGACCCTGGACTACCGGCTCGTCATGCACCACGTGGGCGTGAGCACCTCTTCAGATGTCTTCCTGAAGGGCGCCGTTCAGGATCATGCTGAGTCGATATTCACCGGTCTCGTACGCATCGAGAATGAGGCGTCCAAGACGTCCGCATTCGAAACCAACCGCAATCTTGTGCTGTCCGACGGAGCACGCGCGAACTCCGTGCCCAATCTCGAGATTCTCTGCGACGATGTCATCTGCGGACATGGCTCGACGGTCGGCCCCCTCGACGAAGAACCCCTCTACTACCTGATGAGCAGGGGACTCAGCCGTCCGCGGGCCGCCAGACTGCTTGTACGCGGGTTCTTCGAGGAAGCCCTCGAGCGACTACCCCAACCCGAACTTGCCACACCGGCGCGAGTCGCGGTGAACCGACGCTTCATTACCGCCCAGCAAGAGGGGAGGGTGTGATGGGCGACTGGATCAGGATTTCCGCCCTCGAAGACCTCCCCGAAGGGCGCGGGGTTCGGGTCGAGATTGGAGAGATCGCGATCGCGCTGTTCAGGATCGGAGGCTCGGTGTACGCACTAGGCGATCGATGCAGCCATGCCGAAGCATCCCTTTCGGAAGGTGAGGTATTCGATGGGATGGTCGAGTGTCCCCGCCACGGTTCCGAGTTCGATCTCGCGACCGGTCGGCCCCACTCCCTGCCGGCGACCACGGCCGTGCCAAGCTACGCGACCAAAGTCGAAGATGGCGACGTGCTGCTGGAGGTGACGACGTGAACAGTCTCAAGATCGACAACGTTCGCGCCTCGATAGGCGAGAAGGAGATTCTCGAAGGGGTCGACCTGGAGGTTCCATTCGGCGAGCTCCACATCATCATGGGACCGAATGGCTCGGGCAAGTCGACGCTCGGGTACGTGCTCACCGGCCGGGACGGCTACGAAGCCGAAGGTTCCGCCACACTTGGCGGCGTCGAGTTGCTGGATAAGCCGGTCGACGAGCGGGCCAGGCTCGGTCTGCTCATGGCGTTCCAGGATCCCGTCGAGGTGCCTGGGGTCGGCCTCCGAGAGTTCATCCTCGAACTCGGCGACGAACGTGGCATCGACAGTGACGAGGTCGAGTCGGAGATGGCTACGACAGCCGAAACGTTCGGAATGACCCCGTTTCTGGACCGGTCGGTCAACGTGGGACTCTCCGGTGGTGAGAAGAAACGGTCCGAGATGTTTCAGATGGCGGTGCTTCAACCGCACGCAGCGATTCTCGACGAGATCGACTCCGGTCTCGACATCGATGCCGTCCGAGAAGTGGCGGCGGCCGTCGAGCAGCTGCGTGGCCCCGAGGTGGCTGTCCTACTGATCACCCACTACACGAGAATCCTCAACTACCTCACTCCCGATCGCATTCACGTGATGATGCGCGGCAGAATCGTCGAGTCCGGCGGACGTGAACTGGCCGATGAGCTGGAGTCAGGTGGGTACGAGGCCCTCCGTGAGCGGCTCGGAATCCCGACAAGAGTCGAGGAACCCAAAGAGAAGCAGGCGTCGGAGTTCTTCACAGATATCCCGTTCTAGGCCGAACTTCGTCCGACCCGCGCAGCTACCTTGCCAACCGCTATCAGCAGGCGACCACGACGATGGCACGACCACAGGGCAGTAGCGACTGATCGTTGCGCGCCTCTCCTGCTGAACAGCTGACCTGCTGACATCTGACCGTTGGTGTGGCGAGCGTAGGATGAGGACAGTCGATCATGAGGTGTGTCCATGCCTGACTTCCACTACGAGCCGATGTTTCAACTCGGGACCGACGACACCGAGTACCGGCAGCTCGACGCCGGCGGGATGGTCGACTGGTCCAGCGTTGGCGGTAGAGAGATCGTGACGGTCGACCCGAAGATGCTGCGCACGCTCGCCGCCACGGCGGTGGATGATGTTTCCCACCTGTTTCGCGCCGGTCACCTCGCGCAGCTCCGCGCCATCCTTGACGATCCCGAATCCTCGGACAACGACAAGTTCGTTGCTCTCGAAATGTTGAAGAACGCGGTTGTCTCCGCGGAGATGGTGCTGCCGTCCTGTCAAGACACCGGCACGGCAATCATCCACGGTCACAAAGGGGAGAACGTCTACACCGGCGCGGACGACGCCGAGTGGCTCTCGCACGGCATCTTCGACACCTATACCGGCACCAACCTTCGCTACTCGCAGATGGCACCGCTCACGATGTTCGAGGAGCGCAACACAGGCTCGAACATGCCGGCGCAGATCGAGATCGAGTCGGTTCCCGGTGATGAGTACGAATTCGAGTTCGTCACCAAAGGTGGAGGCTCAGCGAACAAGACGTTCCTGTTCCAGAAGACGAAAGCGGTTCTCAATCCGGAGGCGCTGGCAGCCTTCATCGACGAAGCGATCCGGTCGCTCGGGACCGCTGCCTGTCCGCCCTACCACCTGGCGATCGTCATCGGTGGCACGTCGGCGGAGTTGACACTCAAGACGGTGAAACTGGCAAGCACCAAGTACTACGACGCGTTGCCAACCACCGGCAACGAATCCGGCCGGGCGTTCCGTGACCTCGAGTGGGAATCCCGAATCCACCAGATGACCCGCGAGACCGGAATCGGTGCGCAGTTCGGGGGCAAGTACTTCTGCCACGATGTGCGCGTCATCCGCCTTCCCCGACACGGCGCCTCGTGCCCGGTTGGGATCGGGGTGTCCTGCTCGGCGGACCGCCAGATCAAGGCGAAGATCACGGGCGACGGCGTGTTTCTCGAGGCTCTCGAACGCGATCCGGCCCGTTTCCTACCCGACCCCGGTTCGCTTTCCGAAGCGTCCGAGCCGGTTCATGTCGATCTCAACCGGCCGATGGACGACATCCGTGCCGATCTGTCGAGACATCCGGTCGGGACCCGGCTTGCACTCACCGGCACGATCGTGGTCGGGCGCGACATCGCACACGCGAAGATCGCGGAGCGCCTGGACGCAGGCGAGGGCATGCCGCAGTACCTGAAGGACCACATCATCTACTACGCAGGTCCCGCCAAGAAACCCGAGGGCTACGCATCCGGCTCGTTCGGCCCAACCACCGCCGGCCGAATGGATCCCTACGTGGCCCGGTTCCAACAGGCCGGCGGCAGCTTGGTGATGCTGGCGAAGGGGAACCGGTCGAAGCGGGTGACCGACGCCTGTGAGACGTACGGCGGGTTCTACCTCGGTTCGATCGGCGGGCCGGCAGCGATCCTCGCCAAAGAACGAATCCGCTCGGTCGAGGTGCTCGAGTACCCCGAACTCGGGATGGAAGCCGTCTGGAAGATCGAGGTCGAGGACTTCCCCGCCTTTATCGTCGTGGACGACAAAGGCAACGATTTCTACGCGCAGTTTGCGCGGTAGTCGGTCTTCGGTAGGAGGGTCGCTGTGCGTTCCCTCACGAGCAGTTGCCACGTTTCGGCCGACGGGTGAAGACTGGCGGCTGAAGCGAAGCGAGGACCGATGAATCTCGATGCCACGAGACGAGAGCTGGAAGTACGGCGGGAGAGGATCGCCGGTGAGCTTGCCGCGCTGACAGAACCCCCTGAGGCCGGCGTCAACCTGTCGTTTGGCAAGCGTGTCGGTGATGGGACGACAGAGGCAGTCGAACGCTTCGCGTCAACCGCCACCGCTCGGTCGCTCGCCGGAACGCTCACTCACATCGAACGCGCACTCGAGAAGATCGCCGAGGGCACCTACGGCGTGTGCGACGACTGCGGGGGACGCATCTCCGAGGAGCGGCTGGAGGCCCGTCCCGCGACTGCCCGCTGCGTGGAGTGCAGCGCAGCACGCTGATGGTTGCATTCTTGTGAGCGATGGCGGCGCTCCTGTCGAAGATTGAGGACTGGATAGCCGATAGCTTCTGTTCAGTTGCCGTCGCGCTCCAGTTCGGAAGCGAGTGATCGGGCCATGATCCGTTCATACAGCCTCGGGGAGATTCGGTTGAGAATCCAGGATGCCGTTCCGACTGCACCGACGGTCACAAAGGCACGACGGCGCTCGACTGCACGTACCACGACTTCGGCAACGTGGTCGGCGCTCATCATCCGGCCGACCCTCGACTGAGGATGTGTCGTGATCGAACCGTCGGCGTCGAGCGTTCTGAACCGGAACGGGGTGTCGACGAAGCTCGGTGCAACGATGGTGATGTCGACGCCCGTACCTGACAACTCGGCACGAAGTGACCCGAGGAGTCCTTGGAGGGCATGCTTGGAGGCCGCGTAGCCGGTCCTTCCCAGTAGAGGTGTGAAGCCGGCGACCGAGCTGATCGCCACGATCGCTCCCTGTCGTTCGATGACCGACGGGAGGGCAGCCTTCGTCGCGTTGACTGCCCCGAAATAGTTGACGTCCATGACCCTTCGGAGCACGGACGTGTCGGTGTCGGCGAACGCGCTCCGGTGGGTCAGGCCTGCGTTGTTGATGAGCACGTCGATGCCACCGAACCGTTGGATGATCTGGGAGAAGACCACCGTCACCGAGGCGTGGTCGGTCAGGTCACATACGAAGCTCGGGTGTTCTCCTTTGGAGAGCCCCTCGGCGTCGATGTCCAGCAGCACGGGCTGTGCCTCACGCCCGGCGAAGGTCGTAGCCATAGCCGATCCGAGGCCACCGGCGGCGCCCGTCACCACCACAACGGCGCCGCTCAGATCACGACGTTGCATCTCTCGCCGCCCAGAACAGGTCGAACGTCTCGCTGCTCGTTCGACGGGGGGTGTAGCCGAACACGGACTTCAATCGCCGATTCGACAGCACAGGCCGGTATCGCAGGAAGTCGACCTGCTCAGGCCCGTACTGGGTCAGACCGAGACGTCGCATCACGAGAAGCGCACCTCGAACGAGCCAGGCGGGGAGCGCTACATAGGCCTTGCCCATTCGTTCGGCGAGCTGTCGTGTGGTGAGGGCTCCGTCACCCGCAAGGTTGAAGGTTCCGGTCGTGCCGGTGAAGATGCCTCGCCTGAGACACTCCACGACGTCGAGATCCCAGATGAACACGAAAGGCGAGGGGGCACCCCTGATACCGAGCACGATCCGGCGATCGAACAGGTCGGTGATCTGGTTGCGGGTCGTCCGGCCGAGGATCGTGCCCGGTCGGAGCACGAGTTGCGCGAGCTCGGGATGATCCAACCGCCAGGTGGCGAGCATCTCTTCCACTTGTCGCTTGTGGTCCGAGTAGGCGAACTCGGGGTTTCCTCTCAGGGCATCCTCCTCGTCGAGCCACACAGGGTTGTCGGCGTGGTACCCGTACGCTGCACCGCTCGATGCAACGATCAGCTTGCGGACACCGGCAGCAACGCACGATTCGAGCACGTTGCGAGTGCCACCGACATCGACTGAGTATTCGAGCACCCGATCTGGCCGCTTGCCGGGGGTAACGATCGCTGCGAGGTGTACGACCACCTCCACCCGATGGTCCCTGAGGGTGGTCGCGAGGTCCCGATCGCGCACGTCGATGGTGACGTAGGTGACGCCGGGGAGGCGCGAGTCGGGCTCGCGTACGTCGGTGGCGACGATCATCTCCAACGTGTCCGGCGCGGCTGCAAGCGACTCGACGAGAAGCCGGCCGAGGTAGCCGCCCGCGCCGGTGACGAGAACTGAGAGGGTCATGCCTCGGCGACTGCAATGGCCGGTCGTCGTGACCAGAACGTCGCCAGCGACAACCCGGCGATGATGTGCCAGATACCCCACCATGCTGCGATGAGCGCCATGCCGCCCAATCCACCGAAGAAGTTGAAGACCAGAACCAGAGCGAGCGCCGAGTTCTGAAGACCAACCTCGATTGAGACCGCTCGGACGTCACGTTCCTCGAGACCGGTGAGGCGACCCGCCGTGTAGCCAATGGTGAACGCCAGCGCGTTGTGGACGAACACAGCGAATACCACGTACCCGATGTAGTGGAGGAAGTTCTGCCAGTTGTTCGCGAGGGCGACGCCGACAAACCCGACGAACACGAGTATCGAGAAGACCTTGAACGGCCTCCGTACCTTCTCGGCGATCGTCGGCTTCCAGCGTGCCACAAGCATCCCAAGCAGGAGGGGAACACCGAGGATGAGCACGATGGTGCTGAACATGTCGAGAGGACCGATCGCCACGCGCTTCAGGATCGGTGCGGTGGCAGGGTTCAAGCTGCCCCAGATCGCGAAGTTGAGCGGGGTCATCACGATCGCAGCTGCCGTGGACACCGCCGTCATCCCCACCGACAACGGGGCGTTGCCACCCGCCAGGTAGGTCATGATGTTCGACAGATTTCCGCCCGGACATGACGCGACCAAGATCATGCCGAGAGCGATCGACGGCTCAGGTTTCAGGACCAGGGTCAGGAGGAATGTGAACGCAGGCAGCAAGACGAACTGCGCTCCAAGACCGATCGCCGGCGGTTTCGGCTTGCGTAGCAATCGTCGGAAGTCCTCGACATCCAGGTCGAGAGCCATTCCGAACATCATCAAGCCGATGAGGACGTTCAAGATGAGCAGGCTGCCCTTGTCGAAGTTGAGGACCAGATTGTCGACCACGGTCATCCTCCCGGTTCTTGGTGCATCTTCTTGAAGTGCATGAGTCCTGGCGCCCACAGATGCTTGGCGCGATCAACGTCCACGTGGATGACCGTGCATCCGTCGCGTGCCAGTGCGCGTTCGAGGACCGAACGGAGGAGTGTTGGATCGGCGACTCGCTCACCGGCCGCTCCCATCGAGCGCGCCATCGCGTCGTAGCCGATCTCGCCGAGGCTCGTGTTGATCGTCTCGTCGTCGTCGAGCCGCTTGCGGATCATCATCTTGACTGGGTGACGGGCGATTGACTGGGTCATCTTCACCATGCCCCACTGCCGATCCGACACGACGAGGAACACGATGCGATTCCCGTTGCGGACGGCCGTCTCGATCTCCTGCGGATGGAATCCGAATGCTCCATCGCCGATGATGCAGCACACCTGCCGGTCGGGGAACGCCTCGGCCGCTCCGAGAGCCTGGCCGATCCCCGCGCCGAGCATCCCGAAGTGGGGCGTGGCGAGCAGCGTGTTCGGAGTGCGCACCTGGAGGTAGAAATTCGCCCAGACCGCGGTGTTGCCGCCATCGGTCACAAAGACAGCGTCGTCGTCGAACACCTTCCTGCACACGCTCGGAACGTGCGCCGTGGTCATCGGAACCGACTGGTCCTCGAGGTGTCTGTCGAGTTTCGCGATGTCGGCGAGACGCTCGGCGATCAGCCCGTCGACGCGTTGCCGGCGGTCATCGGTTGGGGCCGGCCGGGATTTCAGCTCGACAGCGAGCGCGTCGAGGAACAGCCCGACGTCGGCTATGACGGCGAGATCGACTGGCTTGTTTCTGCCGACTGACGAGTCATCGATGTCGACCTGGATGATTGTCTGGTCGTCCGACCAGTAGGGCGCTTTGCCCCACCAGTCGGTCTCCCCGATTCGGGAACCGAGCACAAGGAGGACATCGGCTGAGGTGCGAACCTTCGTGGTCGCCTCGATCGCGGTGATCGGCCACACCAGTGGTGACGTCTCCGACATGGCACCCCGGCCGCTCCACGACGTGGTGACCGGTGCGTAGAGCGTCTCTGCAAGCGCGGCAAGCTGGTCATGAGCCTGTGCGTGGATCACTCCGCCACCGGCATGAATCGCCGGCAGGGCCGCACCTGCCAGCAGATCGGCCGCGTGGGCAACCGCCGCCGGATCCGGCGTGATTGGCATGGTCGGTCGGTATCGAGCGGGCGAGAAAACCTGCTCCTCCTTGGCCTTGCCGTTCATGAGGTTCTCGGGCACATCGAGGTGCACTACTCCCGGTCGTCCGGTGTAGCTCATGCGTAGGGCGGTTCTGGCGAGCGCGGGAATGCGACCCATCTCTCTCGCCGCCTCGGACCACTTGGCAGCCGGGCTGATGGTGGAAACCTGATCGAAGTACTGGTAGGCGCCGCCCCGATCCGGCGCGGTGATACCCGTGCGCCTCGATGACGTGATCAACAGGACACGGTTCCCCTCGGCCTCTTCGACAACGACGCCAGGAAGGGCGTTGGCAACACCAGGCCCGTTGCTGGCGATCGCGACGCCTAGGCGTCCGGTGAGGCGGGCGTACGCACCGGCCATGTGGAGGGCGGTCGTTTCATGTCGCGGCGTGATGAGATCGATACCGCGGGCCTCGAGGGCGTTGAGGAGACCCATGTAGGTGCCATCCGGGATCCCGAACACCTTCTCGACACCCTCGGCGGCAAGGATATCGACGATGAGCCCACCACCGGTCGTTGTCGCCATCGTCACCTCCGCCGCTCGACGATAGTCCGAGCGAGGATTGCGTGGCGCTGCAACAGCACGCCACGCACGCCGTACGGAGCGGATACCAACCGGTACCAGGTACCGGGTACGAAGGTATACCGAGCGAAGCTCGGCCGGGAGGTACGAAGTACGAGGGTCCGCCCGGACGGGCGGACCCTGCAACCAACTAGCCTGACAGTGTGATCGAGTGTTCGCCGGCCGATCGCACGGCCCCTCGAAAAAGGAGTGAACCATGGACTATCGGGTCGAGCGCGACTCGATGGGCGAGATGCACGTCCCCGCTGGCGCCTACTACGGAGCCTCTACACAACGTGCCGTAGAGAACTTCCCGATCTCCAAGCTGCGCTTCGGTCGCCGCTTCATCTGGGGTCTCGGGCTCATCAAGTGGGCGGCGGCGAAGGCGAACAAGGAGATGGGTCGCTACGACGGCGAGAAGGCAGACGCCGTCATGCAGGCCTGTGACGAGGTGATGAAGGGTTCGCTCGACGACCAGTTCGTCGTCGACATCTTCCAGACCGGTTCCGGCACCTCGACCAACATGAACGCCAACGAGGTGATCGCCAATCGGGCGACCGAGATCCTTGGTGGAGAACTCGGCTCCAAGCTCGTCCACCCCAACGACCATGTCAACAACGGCCAATCCTCCAACGACGTGATTCCGACGGCGATCCATCTTGCGGCGGCCGGAGCCGTGCGTGAGGACCTCCTATCTTCGCTCGCTACGTTGGCGGCGTCTCTGGAGGCCAAAGCGGACGAGTTCAAGGACGTCGTGAAGACAGGTCGTACTCACCTGATGGACGCAACTCCGGTGACGCTCGGCCAGGAGTTCTCCGGGTACGCCGCCCAGGTGCGCAAGGGCATCGAGCGGATGGAGAAGGTCCTTCCCGAGTTGGAGGAACTGGCGCTCGGAGGGACCGCCGTCGGCACGGGGCTGAACGCACCCGAGGGACTCGTCCCCAAGATGATTCAGCACATTGCCGACAGGTCCGGGTACCCGTTCCGTGAGGCAGACAACCACTTCGAGGCTCAGGCAGCGAAGGACGCGGTCGTCTCCACATCAGGTGCGCTGAAGACGGTGGCTACATCCCTGTTCAAGATCGCGAACGATCTCCGCTGGCTGTCGTCGGGTCCCAGAACGGCGATCGGTGAGATCCAATTGCCGGCGCTCCAGCCGGGGTCGTCGATCATGCCCGGCAAGATCAACCCGGTGATCCCGGAGGCGGTGATGATGGCTGCCGGTCAGGTGATCGGCAATGACGTATCGGTGACGTGGGGCGGCGCGAACGGCAACTTCGAGCTGAACGTGATGATGCCGTTGATGAGCTACAACCTGATCGAATCGATCGATCTACTCGCCAACGCTTCGACGGTCCTCGCGCAAAGATGCGTTGACGGGATCGAAGCGAACGTTGCTCGGGCTACCGAACTCGTGGAGCGGGACATCATCATCATCACGGCGCTCGCGCCGCACGTCGGCTACGACAAGGCTGCGGATATCGCCCATGTCGCGATGGACACCGACCGGGGCGTTCGCGAGGTAGCGCTGGAAATGAGCGGCCTCGATGCCGAGGAACTGGACAAGATCCTCGACCTCAAGAAGATGACGGAAGGCGGAGTGCTGTAGAGGGTTGCCCTGACGTGACGAGAGGCCGCCGGGAATCCGGCGGCCTCTCTGCGTGCGGTCCCTAACGGCGGGGGCGCGCCTCGTTGACCTTGAGTGCTCGGCCGTTGTGGTCCTGGCCGTCGAGCTCTTGGATCGCGGCTCTCGCCTCGTCGTCGTTCGGCATTTCGACGAATCCAAATCCGCGTGAGCGGCCTGAGTCGCGGTCGTTGATAACCGAGGCCGAGCTCACTTCGCCGTACTCGCCGAAGAGCTGCTCGAGGTCCGGTCCGGTGGTCCTGAAGGGAAGGTTCCCCACGTAGATGTTCATTCTGGCTCTCGCCCTTTCTGTCGGTCCGTCCGCCCACCGAATCCGCTCTCTACTCCGACTCGGCCACACTCTGGGCGGAAATGCAACATCCGGGCGAGTCGCTGCATTTGCAGCGTGTGTCAGGTTAGCCGCTCCCTACGCCGACGACTCCTTGCGGAGCGTCGCGAGTGGGCTAGCCTCGTGGTACGCGCTCATCAAGAGCGGCTGAGGGACAGGCCCTGTGAAGCCGCGGCAACCGATGCGTTCGGTGCCAATGCCTGATCGATGAGCTGGGCGGTTGCTTCCGCTCGGGGTGCTCGAGAGCGCGTCGAAGGGAAGGAGACCGAAATGAGCCGAGGAGCACAACGCAGCGACTACGCAGTTGTGGCGCGCCGGCGGGTGCTGATCTATGACGGCGCAACCGGCACCAACCTCCAGACTGCGGGGCTCGGTCCTGATGACTTCGGTGGTGCGGATCTGGAGGGGTGCAACGAGCTGCTGAACGTTACTCGTCCGGATGTGATCGCCGCCCTCCACGCGAGCTTCCTCGACGTCGGCGTGGACGTGATCGAGACGAACACCTTCGGAGCGTTCGCGGTGCCTCTCGGTGAGTACGGCATCTCGGATCGTGCATACGAGCTGGCAAGGGCAGGAGCTCGTATCGCCAGGGACACGGCCAACTCGTTCGAAACGCCTGACCGCCCGCGCTGGGTGGCAGGGTCTCTAGGTCCGGGTACCAAGTTCGCCACCCTCGGTCAGATCACCTACCGGGAACTCCGGGATGCGTACGAGATCGAGGCGCTTGGTCTGCTCGACGGGGGAGTGGACCTGTTCATCGTGGAGACCCAGTTCGATCTTCTCGGCTTGAAGGCCGCAGTCGCCGGGTGTCGTCGTGCGATGGTGTCAGCCGGCCGGAAGGTGCCGGTTCAGGCTCAGGTGACGTTGGAGTTGACGGGACGCATGTTGGGCGGCACGGAGATCGCCGCAGCGCTCGCGGCGATCGAGCCCCTCAAGGTTGACGTCATCGGGTTGAACTGCGCTACGGGACCCGAGGAGATGTTCGAACCGCTCCGCTATCTGTCGAGGGCGTCGCGCGTGCCGATCTCTGCGATCCCGAATGCGGGTCTGCCAAGTGTCGTCGACGGCCAGGTCTGTTACCAGCTTGGACCGGACGAGCTGGCCGACTATCACGCCCGCTTCATCGCGGAGCTTGGGGTGACGGTGGTTGGTGGCTGTTGTGGCACGAGTCCCGAGCATCTGAGGACGGTCATCGAGCGGTGTCGGGAACTCGAACCGGCTCGGCGCGACCCGGTTCACGAGGGGGGAGCGTCGTCAACATACACCTTCGTTCCGTTCCAGCAAGACACGTCGTTTCTGATCATCGGCGAGCGCACGAACTCAAATGGGTCCCGCGCCTTCCGGGACGCTCTGCTTGCGGAAGATTGGGACGCCACCCTTCAGGTCGCCCGCGGGCAGGTGGCCGAGTCGGCGCACCTCCTAGACGTGTCGGTCGACTACGTCGGACGGGACGGCGTTCGCGACATGTCGGAGGTCACCTCTCGTTTCGCGACCGCTGTGACGGTCCCGCTCGTACTCGACTCCACCGAACCGGATGTGCTGGAGGCGGGTCTCGAGCATGTCGGTGGCCGATCGGTCCTCAACTCGGCCAACCTCGAAGATGGTGACGGTCCCGGCTCCAGGGCTGATCGCGTGTTCTCACTGGCGGTCGAACATGGTGCAGCGGTGATCTGCCTGCTCATCGACGAGGATGGACAGGCGCGGGACGTCGAATGGAAACTTCGGGTTGCGCATCGGCTCTACGACTTGGCGACCGAGCGCTACGGGTTGGAGCCGTCCGACCTGATCTTCGATGCGCTCACGTTTCCGCTCACCACCGGTGACGAGGCACTCCGGGGTGACGCCATGGCAACGATGGATGCGATCAAGCGCATCAAGGCGGAACTTCCGGGCGTCTTCACGACACTCGGTGTGTCGAACGTGTCGTTCGGGATCAATCCCGGTGCACGCCAGATCTTGAACACGATGTTCTTGCACGAGTGCCTTGCTGCCGGCCTCGATTCGGCCATCATCCACGCAGGAAGGATCGTCCCGCTCGCCAAGATTCCGGAGGAGCACCGGCAGGTGTGCCTCGACCTCGTCTACGACCGGCGCCGACCCGACTATGACCCGTTGCAGGAGCTGCTGGCGCTCTCCTCGGATGCGACGGCGACGGCCTCCGCCGTCGAGGATCGGAGTGACTGGCCGGTGGAGGAGCGGCTTGCCGCGCGGATCGTCGACGGCAACCGTGATGGGCTCGTCGTTGAGCTGGACGAAGCGCTTGCCGCCGGTGCGACTCCGCTCGGCATCATCAACGACACGCTTCTCGATGGCATGCGAGTGGTGGGCGAGCGGTTTGCAAGTGGCGAGATGCAGCTTCCGTTCGTGCTCCAGTCGGCCGAGACGATGAAGGCGGCCGTGACCTACCTGGAGACCCACATGCGCCATGGGGACGGTGGGAGCAAGGGCTCGATCGTGCTTGCCACCGTCAAAGGTGATGTACACGACATCGGTAAGAACCTCGTCGACATCATCCTCACCAACAACGGCTACACGGTGCACAACCTGGGCATCAAAGTCGATATCGCGCAAATCCTCGAAGTGGCCGCCGAGGTGTCGGCCGACGCGATCGGGATGAGCGGACTGCTCGTCAAGAGCACGCTGGTGATGCGCGACAACCTGGAGGAGCTGAACCAGCGCGGACTTCGTCCTCCGGTGCTGTTGGGCGGAGCAGCGCTCACCCGCTCGTATGTGGAGAAAGACCTGCGGGCCGTCTATCCGGGGCCGCTGTTCTACGGGCGCGACGCGTTCGCAGGTCTCGCGGTGATGGATCGGATCGCACAACAGAAGCGCACGGGCGAGACGGAGACGGACTTCGGGAGGGTCGCCGAGGGTCGGGTTCTGCCGCCTCGCAAGCCCCGTCCGGAAGTCGACAAGGACGCGATCCCTGCGCGGTCGAACATCGCCACCGACAATGAGATCTTCACACCGCCGTTCCTCGGATCCCGTGTCGTCAAGGGCATTCCGTTGAGCGAGATCGCCGCGTACCTGAATGAGACCGCCTTGTTCCGCAACCAGTGGCAGTATCGACCGGAGGAGGGTGAGGACGACGCCGCTTTCAAGGAACGGTTGCGGGTTCTTATGCGGGAGCGCATGTCCGCCGCGACAGCCGACGATCTGCTCGTTCCGCAACTCGTATACGGGTACTTCCCGGTGAATGGCGACGGTGACGACCTGATCGTGTGGACCGACGAAACTCGGACCGAAGAGCGTACGAGGTTTCCTTTCCCTCGACAGAGTGAGGACCCTTTCCTGTGCATCGCCGACTTCTTTCGCCCGATCGGTGAACCCGACTATGCGGCGTTTCACGTGGTGTCGATGGGTCCCCGGGTGTCGGAACGCACAGCGGAGTTGTTCTCGGCCGACCGGTACCAGGAGTACCTGTGGACGCATGGGATCGGGGTGGAGATGGCCGAGGCGCTCGCCGAGTACTCGCACGCGAGGATTCGGAAGGAGTGGGGGTTCGCCTCCGAGGACGATCAGACGATCGCCGGTCTGTTCCGCCAGCGGTATCGGGGCGGCAGGTACTCGTGGGGATATCCGGCATGCCCGGACCTCGAAGACAACGTCACTGTTGCCGAGCTGCTCGGGGCCGACCGCATCGGGATCACGGTAGGGCCGGAGACCGGGTTTCAGTATCAGCCGGAGCAGACGACATCTGCGTTGATCTGCCACCATCCGGCAGCCAAGTACTTCGTGGCAAGAGGAGGATGAAATGCTGACCGATGCCGATGGGTGGGTGCACATCGCTGAGGTGAACCCTCCGCAGTTGCCGGACTTGAGTCATCGTGAGTTGGAGGACGTGTGGAGCAACGTGCTCATCACGGACAACGTGATGGGCAAGATCAGGGTGTCTCCGTACGCGTTCGCAGCCCGGATCACCCATGACGTTCCATCGGTGCACCCGACGGTCGTAGTGTCGACGAGGGATCGCAACATTCTGGCGATCGAGTCGGAGGTGCGTGGGGCGCTTGGCAATGGGATCGACTCGTTCTTCGTCGTGATCGGCGACACGGTGCCCGCTGTCGACCATCTCGCAAACCACTATGAGATCGTCGAACATCTGCGAAGCCTCCAGGAGCACATGCCTGCGTTCGAGGTGGGGATGCCCACGAGGTTTCGCGAGTGGCAGTTCCGAAGGCGGATCGACTTGGGCGCGCAGTTCTTCATTGCCGGACCGGTGATCGACCCGGAGACGGTGGAACCGCAGACGGAGAAGCTTGGGTTCGAGGATGGTGACCCGCCTGTGTTCTTGGCACTCATTCCGCCGTTTTCGGTGCCGTGGGTGGAGCGGGCCGAACTGCTCGGCACGGTTGCGGCGACCGAAGGATTGAAGGAGCAGATCGAAGCGCTGCCGCCGGAGCGACAGCGTGCATTCGGCTGGGACCGCGCGGCGCTCACCGCGCGGCGTGCAAAGGAGCTGGGGTACGCGGGCGTGGTGCTGATGGGGTTGAAGTACTCGACGCTCGTCGATGGCGGCGCCGCAGAGTGGCAGGCACGATTGAAAGCGAGTAGCTGAGGCTCGGGAGCAGTCCTCAGGTCTCGATTCCGGGTTCTTGGTGAGACAGTCGCCCCGCGCCGGCTCGCGAGATCCCATTCTGACTGAAGACTGAAGACTGAAAGTGGCCTTCTG
>Ga0307417_10000487_pt1 | contig 16175 bp, 19 predicted proteins | sample SalMarWE160210MG_2_FD_202514 | JGI IMG/M metagenome (GOLD analysis project Ga0307417, IMG submission 202514) | Salt marsh sediment microbial communities from the Plum Island Ecosystem LTER, Massachusetts, United States - WE1602-10 | ecosystem: Environmental > Aquatic > Marine > Intertidal zone...
TCTTCCTAGCGTTCGTCGTTGGAGGGGTCGTCGCGGTGGGGTTGCTGGTGACGAAGGTCAGGGGTAGAAAGGACCCCATCGCCTTCGGTCCGGCACTCATTGCCGGCGCATGGATCGCGATTCCTTTAGCGGAGCGTCTGCTCTCCTGGTATCTGGCCGTCTGAGGCGCATCCTCATGCTTGCCGAAGCACCCGCCGATTGGTAGGCTCCCGAATGACACTGATGTAATTCGGTGCGCGGCCGAGTGGCCGTATCAGGTCGGGGCGCTGCCCGGCCGGGGCGGAGTAAGAATGGCGACCAACGTCGGTCTCGACATCGGCACGAGCGCAGTCCGTGCCGCTTTGGTGCAGGGGGGAAAGGGTCTCCCCACGCTGAAGCGGTACGGCCAAGTCTCGCTCCCGGTCGGAGCGGTCAGCGCTGGGGAAATCGTCGAGCCGGACACCGTCAGAGATGCGTTGACCCAGCTATGGAGGACGGTGAAACTCCCCCGCAAGCGAGTGATCGTTGGCATCGCGAATCAACGAGTCATCGTTCGCAGGATCGACGTTCCCTACATGTCCGAGGACGAGTTCCGTGAGTCGCTTGCCTTTCGAGCGGCCGAGTACATCCCGATTCCGATCGAGGAGGCCATCCTCGACTTCGTACCGCTCGAGGAGTTCACCACACCCGATGGCGAGGCGATGCTCTCCGTTCTCGTGGTTGCTGCCCACCGTGACATGGCCACCACGGTGCTCGAGGTCTTGTCGGGTGTGGGAGTGAAACCCATGGCGATGGATCTCCAGGCTTTGGCACTCGTGCGAGCCGTGGTCGGCGTGGGATTCGACCTGGACGAAGACGCACGGGCCATCGTGACGATCGGTGCCGGCGTCACACAACTGACCGTCGTCAAAGGGGGCTCCGTTCGCTTCCTCAGAACGGTCCCGATCGGCGGAGAGACCTTCACGAGAACCCTCTCCAAAGCGCTGGAGATCGACTTCCAGAGGGCTGAACTGCAGAAGCGACGCATCGGGGTGCTGCCGGATGGGGATCCATTCCAGGATGCAGACGAGGGCCGGAAGGCGCTCACCATGGAAGCGGACACGTTGATCGAGGAAGTGCGTGGATCGATCGAGTACTACCGATCTGAATCGGGAGGTGACCAGGTAGCCAGCATCCTCATCTCGGGGAATGGCGCCCGTCTTCCTCACCTCGCCAATCGACTGGGGGCGTCGCTCGACCTTCGTGTCGAACCGGTGCGTGTCGACCAGGGTCGAGTCATCAAGATAGGGAAGCTCGGGATGTCGGAAGCCGAGTTCGCGCAAGTGCAGCCGGTGCTGCCCGTGGCAGTCGGTCTCGCACTGTGGGGCGAGACATGATGCGTCCCATCAACCTGCTTCCTCCCGAGCTCGAGCAGAAGAAGCAAGCTCGCAGGCGGGTGGCCGGGTTGATCGGGCTCGGCATCGCTTTCCTTGCCCTACTTGCCCTGCTGACCTACTGGCAGAACTCGAAAATCCAGGTAGTGAAGGACGATCTTGCAAGGCAGGAGCAGACCAATAGGGAGACCGAACAGAAACTCAATGCGCTCGCCGGCGCCCAGGATCTACGAACCCAGTACGAGGGCGGCGTCGCCCGTGTCGAGGCCGTACTCGCGACGGATGTTCCGTGGGCGAAGCTGTTCAACGATTTGGCACGAGTCATACCAGACCGCGTGTGGCTGACGTCGTTCACCGGGAGCGTACAACCAGATACCAATGATCCTGCGGTAGTGGGACAGGTACAGGTGAGCGCAACCGCGTTCGACTACCCGGATGCTTCTGCATGGTTGCGCGTCGTAGACAGTGATATCTGGCCGGCGGTGGCGCGAGGCTGGGTCACATCCGCCCAGGCGACGAACATCGGAGACAATCCAGTGGTGGACTTCCAGTCGAGTGCTTCGCTGACGACCGCGAGTATCTCGTCGCGGGTCGAGAACCGAATTCCGACGGTGCCCGAATGAGGCGTACAGGGATTCTCGTTGCAGTGCTGGGGATCGTCCTCGTCACCGCGGCATGGTACATGCTGGTGATGCAGCCGATCAATGGGAGTATCACCGATGCTCAAGCCGAGCTCCAGACGGCGCAGGATCAAGAACTCACACTCCGCACGAAGCTCGCCAGATTGCAGAGGATCCAGGATGGAGAGCTGACCTACATCTCGGCAATCGGAGCACTTGATGCCCAGATACCGTCCACACCGCAACTCGCGGCCCTCATCGACGACCTCACCGATCTCGCAAAGCGGACGAGCGTGGACTGGCAGGGCGTCACCAACGGCACACCAACGCTCGTTTCAGACGGGGACTACTACCAGATCCCCATAGCGCTTCGCATCCGAGGCCAATTCTTCGAAGTCCTCGGTTATCTCTACGGCATCGCCGACATGGATCGCCTGGTGCGCATCGATGGAGTAAGCGTGACCGCGGAGCAGGACGAGAACAACTTCACGGTGCTTGACGTAACGATCAACGCATCCGCATTCACCACCAGTGATCTCGCGATAGCGGCCCAAGTGACGACCACCACAACGACCACGACGGTTCCCGAAACCACCACCACGACGGTTCCCGAGACGACCACCACCGTGGCCGAAACGACGACAACTTCAACGACGAGCGGAGGAGGGTGATGATGAACCGCTCGGGCCGAGCAACAGTGATCGCCATCCTTCTCATCGGAGTGGCAGTTGCTTCCGCATGGTGGATGGTCGCTCCGTCTTTCCTCGGGGGCAGTGGATCGGCGCTCAACGGACCTCTCGCGCCAATTGCCGAGGCACCGGCGGCAGCGGCGGCGGTCTCCGGTCCGGCGCCTGCCTCCGGCTCGTTCCAGACGGCGCAGCCGCGGGATCCGTTCCGACCGCTGATCACCGAATCCTCATCGAGTGGAGATGGAGGGGGGTCCACCTATGAGCCCTCGGGAACACGCGTTCAGCTGATTGCCATTACTGACGTAGGTGGTGTGCTCAGGGCTACCGTGATCGTCGACTCCACGACCTACGACGTGGGTGAGGGTGACACCTTCGCGGGTAGTTTCATGGTCGTGTCGTTGGACACCGACAGCGGAGTCTTCCTGTACGGTGACAACGCGTTCGAGCTCTCCGTTGGTCAGGAGATCCTCAAGTAGAACTTGCGAGGAGAGGGGAATGGCTGGAGACTGCAGCCATATGCTCCGTTTCCTCACTGCGGGTGAATCGCACGGGAGGGGCCTCGTTACCATCATCGATGGTCTGCCCTCCGGCCTACCAGTCCTCTCGGAAGAACTCGCGAGCGAACTCGCCCGTCGGCGCCTTGGGTACGGGAGGGGAGCCAGGATGCGCATCGAACGAGACGAGCTCACGATCCTGGCGGGCGTGCGCTACGGGGCGACGACCGGCGCTCCTGTAGCGGTGCTGATCGGGAACACCGAGTGGGAGCGATGGGAGCCGGCCCTCTCTCCAGATCCACGCGAACGTGTGGCCCCGATCACGACGCCCCGCCCCGGCCACGCCGATCTCGCCGGGATGATGCGACATGCCACACACGACGTGCGTGACGTCCTCGAAAGGGCCTCGGCTCGGGAAACAGCCGCCCGTACCGTCGCCGGCCACGTGGCGAAGACCCTCCTGCGGACCATCGGCATCGAAGTGCTGAGCCATGTCGTGAGTATCGGAGATGTGACGGCTCCCAGTGTTGTGCCCGAGGTGTCGGACGGAGAACGGCTGGATGCGTCGCCTGTGCGTGTGCTCGATCGGGAAGCAGAGGAGCGGATGATCGAAAGGATCGACGAAGCTCACGCCGACAGGGACACCCTGGGAGGCGTGTTCGAGGTCGTCGCACGCGGTGTGCCGGCGGGAATTGGGACGTATGCGCAGTGGGACCGGCGACTCGATGGACTCCTGGCGCAGGCAGTGATGTCGATTCCCGGTGTCAAAGCCGTCGAAATAGGCGGCGGATTCGGACAAGCCGCGGGTCGCGGCTCTGCGGCACACGATGAAATCGAGGTCGGCTACGCGAGAAGCTCGAACCGGGCAGGGGGAATCGAGGGCGGGATGAGCAACGGAGAGGCGATCCGAGTGCGCGCGGCCATGAAGCCCCTGTCGACCCTCATGCGGCCCCTCCGGTCGGTGGATGTCGAAACCAGGGAGCCGGCTGATGCGCTCAGAGAACGCTCTGATGTGTGCGCGGTTTCGCCTGCCGCCGTCGTGGGGGAACAGATGGTGGCCTTTGTGCTCGCTCAGCAGACACTCGACCAGTTCGGTGGCACGACAGTCACCGACTACCAGAGCGCGGCGTGCTCGTATCGAGAACGGCTCGAGCAGTTCTGATGCTATGGCTCGTCGGAATGATGGCGTCGGGAAAGTCGACAGTGGGCGAAGCGGCCGCTCGCGAGCTCGCTGTCGAGTTCGTGGACATGGATCTACTCCTCGAGTCGCGCTGGGGACCGATACCAAGGCAGTGGGCTGAGGAAGGGGAGACCGTGTTCCGCCGACGAGAGGCCGATCTCCTCGAAGAGCTCGCTGCCGGGGGCGGCGCGAAGGTCGTTTCGACCGGTGGGGGCGTCGTTCTCTCTCCGACATCCGTGGAGACTATGCGGACATCAGGGACGGTGGTGTGGCTCCGCGCAGACCCGAGTACGTTGAGGACGCGCCTCACCGGGGGATCTGAGCGTCCTCCCCTTGCCGGGCGCAACCTGGAGGCCCTCTCCGAGGAGCGGAAGAGCCTCTACGAGTCCTCGGCGGACAGGGTTGTCGACACCGACGCGCTGACGGTGACGGAGGTCGTGGAAGAGGTGATCGCGGCGTGGAAGTGATGCACTGTGGAAGCACCGAGATACGGATAGGTCGAGGAGCTGTCGCGAAGGTTCCTCTGGGGAGCGACAGGGCAGCCATCCTGACGCAGCCTGGTGCCGAGTCGATCGCGCTCAGCGTCGCCCGACGGATTGCGGCACCTGTGCTCGTGCTCCCCGACGGCGAGGCCGCCAAGACACTCGAGGTCGCTGCAGACGCGTATCGCTGGCTCGATGCGCAGGACATCGACCGTCACGGAACGGTGGTTGCCATTGGAGGGGGAACGGTGACCGACCTCGGCGGTTTCGTCGCGTCAACGTACATGCGAGGCATTCAGCTCGTCAGTGTTCCTACCACACTGCTCGCAGCCGTTGATGCCGCGATTGGGGGAAAGACCGCGGTGAATCTCGAGGCCAAGAACCTCGTCGGGACCTTCTGGGATGCTCACCTCGTGCTTGTTGACATCGACATCCTGGATGAGCTCCCGAACAAGCTCGTCGTCGAAGGAATGGCCGAAGTAGCGAAGGCGGCGCTGATCGGCGATCAAGACCTTGTCGAGCAACTGGAGAGATACGACGCCGGCACGGCGCTGGACCGGATCGTCCGGGCAGCTGTAGCCGTCAAGGTGAGCGTCGTGTCGTCGGATCCGCATGAGCGGGGTGGGCGCGCCATCCTCAACTACGGGCACACGGTTGGCCATGCGATCGAGCGTGCCGCAGGTATCGGGCACGGCCATGCCGTTGCCGTGGGGATGACGGTCGCAGCCGCGCTCTCGACACGAGTCGTCGGGTTCACCCAGGCCGCCCGCCAACGGGCATTGCTCACACGGCTCGGGCTTCAGACCACGTGCCGCTGCGATACAGAGGCGATCATGGAGTTGCTGCGGAGCGACAAGAAGCGGCGGCACGGCAGACTCAACATGGTGCTCCTGGAGCAGATCGGGGTACCGAGGGTCGTTCCCGTCGAGGAGCCGGATCTGCGGGCGGTGCTGTCGGATACACTCTCGTGAAGGAGGTCCCATGATTTCGACCAATGACGCACGCCCTGGGATGGCGCTCGATCTCCCGGAGGGGTTGTTCAGTGTCGTTGAGTACCAGCATGTGAAGCCGGGCAAGGGGAGGGCTTTCGTGCGTATGAAACTCAAGAATCTGGAGTCGGGCGCCGTTGTCGATCGCACCTTTCGAGCCGGTGAAGACGTGCAGCAGGCGGTCATCGATCGCCGTGAGCATCAGTTCCTGTACCGCGACGATCTCGGCTATCACTTCATGGACCTCGAGACGTACGCCCAGTTCGCGCTCAATGTCGAGCAGGTCGGCGACGCCGCTCCCTTCCTCGTGGATGGGCTCGTTACGATCCTTCCCATGTACCAAGAAGTGCCCATCGCCGTCGAGCTGCCGGCATCGGTGGAGATGGAGGTTGTGGAGGCTGAGCCGGGTGTCAAAGGTGACCGCGTGTCCGGAGCGACCAAACCGGTGACTCTCCCGACAGGGCTCGTCGTGCAGGTTCCGCTCTTCGTCGAAGCGGGAGACCACATCAAGGTCGACACCCGCAGTGGCGACTACATCACCCGCTTGTGACCGCCGACGCACGGGAACGGGCTCTGCAGGCCCTCTACGAGTTCGACCTGCGCAATGGCCATCTGGAACCGCTCGGCGGTAGAGCCGGAAGGCTCGCGGCGGGAGTGATCGAACACATGGCCGATCTCGATCGCACCCTCGACGGGGTATCGAGAAGCTGGCGCGTGGCGCGGATGGCACCTGTCGATCGCGCCGTCCTCAGACTGGCCCTGTACGAGCTGCGTTTTGAGCCAGGGACGCCTACGGCCGTGGTTGTGGCCGAAGCAGTCCGACTTGCGAAGGAGTACTCGACGGAACGCAGTGGAGCGTTCGTGAATGGCATCTTGGGGAGGGTGTCTCAGACCGAGCGCTAGCACTGCTACAGTGCCTCGATAGGTCCTTTAACCACGGTCCCGTGAGGCCGGGAAGGAGAGAAATCAGTGGATACCTGCTCTATAGCCGCCCAGAGGGCGGTTTCTTCATGGGGTTTCTCATGGCCTCGGTGATGGGGGCCGAGGACATCGGCCGGGCCCTTCGACGCATGGCACACGAGATCGTCGAACGCAATGGAGGGCCCGGCGACGTGGTCCTCGTCGGTATTCACACCAGAGGCGTACCCCTGGCGGAGCGTCTCTCAGAGGTGATAGAAGGAGTCGAAGCCACCGGCGTGCCCGTTGGCACGCTCGACATCGGCCTGTACCGGGACGACCTCTCGCTGCGCCCCACGACCACGTTGGCCCATACACAGATCCCGGTCGACATCTCCGGCCGCGTGGTCGTTCTCGTGGACGATGTCCTCTTCACTGGACGGACGATCAGGGCAGCGCTCGACGCCCTCACCGATCTGGGAAGGCCCAGGGTGGTGCAGTTGGCCGCACTCGTAGATAGAGGTCATCGGCAACTCCCGATCCGAGCCGACTTCGTCGGCAAGAACCTTCCGACGTCCTCCTCACAGCGAGTACGGGTGCATGTCACCGAGATCGACGGCGAGGACGACGTGTCGATCGAGGAGCGCACATGAAGAACTTCCTGACAATCGAGGACCTCTCGAGAGGGGAGCTGACCTCACTGCTCGACCTGTCAGATGAATTCGTCGAAGTGCTCGGACGCCCGATCCCGAAGGTCCCCGCGTTGCGAGGGCGAACGGTTGCAATGCTGTTCTTCGAACCTTCGACACGGACGAGGATGTCGTTCGAGCGGGCAGCCAAGGCCCTGTCGGCAGACACGATGAGCTTCTCGCCGAGCACCTCGTCGCTATCGAAGGGCGAGAGCTTGAAGGACACGGCGCTCACTATCAAAGCCATGGGTGCCGACGCACTCGTGGTGCGTCACACCTCTACGGGAGCACCGTGGAGGATCGAGGAGTGGACCGGGCTCCCTGTCCTCAACGGTGGAGACGGGGCTCACCAACATCCGACACAGGCGTTGCTCGACGCGCTCACGATCCGGCAGCACTTTGGCAGCCTCGACGGCCTGAAGGTGGCGATCGTCGGGGACATTCGCCACTCGCGGGTGGCACGCTCCGATATCACAGCCTTCACGACGTTGGGTGCTCTCGTCACCTTGGTCGCCCCGAGAACCCTGCTTCCGGTGGACCTCGACGGTTGGCCCGTTCGCACGGCTCGGGCGATCGATGAGGTACTGGACTCGGATGTCATCTACCTTCTTCGTATCCAGAAGGAACGAGGGGGAGCCTCTGTGCTTCCATCCTTGCCAGAGTACGTCAGCCGTTTCGGGCTGACCTGGAGCCGGTTCACTCAGATGCCGTCGGACAGTGTTGTGATGCACCCGGGTCCAATGAACCGCGGTGTCGAGATAGCGCCGGAAGTAGCGGACCACGCTCGATCACTGGTCGAACCGCAGGTCGCAAATGGTGTTGCGGTTCGCATGGCGGTGCTGTTTCGTTTGCTGGGAGGGGAGGCGACAGATGTCTGAGATCGTGCTCAAGGGTGGACAGGTCGTGGGACCGGAAGGAATGGACGGCCAGGATGTCCTGATCCGTGATGGGGTCATCGTCGAGATAGGCGCCAGCCTCGAGGCGGAGCATGTCATCGACTGCACCGGAGCGTGGGTGGGACCGGGCCTCGTCGACCCACACGCGCACTTGCGAGAGCCCGGACAGGAGTGGAAGGAGGACATCGAGACAGGGTCACGTGCCGCAGCGGCAGGAGGCTTCACCGCGGTGGTCGCGATGCCGAACACCGACCCTGCGATCGATTCCGGCCACCTGGCCAGGTATGTCTCCGAGCGTGGCAGTGATGTTGGACTCGTCGATGTCATGCCTGCAGGTGCGATCACGCTCGGCCGCGCCGGTACCCATCTGTCGCATCTGGACGAGTTGTGGGCAGCCGGTGTACGCCTGTTCACCGACGATGGCGACAGCGTGAAAGATGCGGGCCTCCTTCGCCTTGCGATGGAGTATCTGTCTGACTTGGGCGGAATCGTTGCGCAACATGCCGAGGACTCGACTCTGACCCACGGCGCCCATATGCATGAAGGTGCGGTGTCGGCACGGCTCGGGATGCGCGGAATGCCGGCGCTTGCCGAAGAGTTGATCATCATGCGGGACCTCGCACTCGTCGAACTCACCGGTGTGAGGTACCACGCCCAGCATGTGTCGACTGCCGGCAGCGTGCGACTCGTAGATGACGCAAAGCAGCGAGGGCTCCCGGTGACAGCGGAGGTGGCACCGCACCATCTCGCGTTCGATCACCGGGAGATCAAACGGATGGATCCCGCCTACAAGATGTACCCGCCGCTGCGAACCGAGCAAGACGTGAGTGCGGTGAGGGAGGCGCTGCGCTCCGGTGTGATCGACGTTGTCGGAACGGACCACGCGCCGCACGCCGCGGCAGAGAAGGACGTTCCATTCGACGACGCTCCGCGTGGCGTCATCGGCCTCGAGACGGCTGCGGCAGTCGTGAACGAGATGGTGCAACTCGAACCGGTCGCGTTCTTCGAGCGCCTCTCCGTCACGGCGGCCAGGCTATTGGGTCTGGCGCGGCACGGACGCTGGCCAGAGCCAGGGGTTCCGGCGAACCTGGTCGTCTTCGCTGCCAACGAAACTTGGACTCCGCAGCGATTCGCATCCCGCTCGGAAAACTCGCCGTTCAGGGGCAGGGTCATGAAGGGGCGGGTGCTCGCAACCATCCACGACGGCAGCGTCAGCTACGAGGCCTCGTGATTCAGCTCGGACCTCTTCTCCTGGAGACGCCACTGGTCGCGTCGGCGGGGACGTTTGGGTCCGTCCTGGAGTTCGCGGATGTGGCCGACCTCGGCGCCTATGGGGCGGTCGTTGCGAAGTCGGTGAGTCTGGAAGCATGGCCGGGCCGGCCGGCGCCCCGAATTGCCGGTACCGACGGTGGGATGCTCAATGGCATCGGCATCCAGAATCCAGGGATCGATGCGTGGTTGCACGATGTTGTGCCGCGTTTCCAGTCGCTCGAGGTCGAGGTCTGGGGGTCTGCCGTGGGACGGAGTCCAGGGGATTTCGCCGAGGTGGCTCGGAAGATGGCCGACGGTGGCATCGCAGCCGTCGAGGTCAACCTCTCGTGTCCGAACCTCGAGGGGCACACGATCATTGCGCTCGATGCCCGGCTCTCGAGCGAAGTGATCGGAGAAGTTCGAAACGCCGTGTCGATCCCGGTTGGGGCGAAGCTATCCCCGAACGCTTCGAGCATTGTCCAGATCGCCGCGTCGGTGACCGAAGCCGGCGCAGACTTCGTAACACTGACGAACACGGTCAAGGGAGCCGGAATCGACATCGAGTCCCGGAGACCGGTGCTCTCGGGCATGATCGGCGGCTACTCGGGGCCGGCGATCAAGCCGATTGCGCTCGCCTGCGTCCTCGAAGTACATGCCGCGTTGCCCGAAGTTCCCATCATCGGAAGTGGGGGAGTGCGTACCGGGAGGGACGTGGTCGAGTATCTGCTGGCGGGTGCAAGTGCAGTCGGACTTGGAACCGTCCACTTCGCCGAACCGCGTGCCGGGACCCGCGTATTGCGCGAAACATACGAACTGGCAGCTCGACTGGGGGTAGGGGACGTGACTGAGTTGATTGGAGGTGTTGTGCCGTGGTGAATCCGGTGATCGTGGCGTTGGACGTGGCGGAGGCGTCTCACGCGGTGCATCTTGCAGGTGTTCTTGCCGGGGAGGCGGGCGGGTTCAAGGTTGGCCTCGAGCTACTCAGCGGGCCGGGTCCGGCGACGATTGGTGCCGTTGCAGAGGCTGGACGCGCTCCGGTGTTCGTGGACGCCAAGCTCCATGACATTCCCGCGACGGTTGGACGCGCTGCTCGACGACTGGGGAGTCTTGGGGCACGGTGGCTCAGCGTGCACGCGTCAGGTGGTCGAGCGATGCTCGAAGCTGCGGTGGAGGGACTTGCCGAAGGCTCGGCCGGCAGAGATGCCGGCGTCCTCGCAGTGACGGTCCTGACCAGTCTCGATCAGGAGGTGCTCAGAGAAGTGGGCATCACCGAGTCTCCGGGAAAGCTGACATCGAAGATGGCGAGGCTCGCTGCCGACGTAGGCTGCGAAGGTGTGGTGTGCTCTCCCAAGGAGCTTGGTGTCGTTTTGACGGTCGCTCCGCAGTTGGTGAGAGTGACGCCGGGCATCCGTCCAGCCGGGTCGGCGGCGCACGACCAGAAGAGGATTGCCACCCCACAGGAAGCCCTGTCAGGTGGAGCCACATTCCTCGTCGTGGGAAGGCCGATCACTGCGTCACCCGATCCTGTTGCCGCGATACGTCGCATCGTCGGCGCCATAGGTTGGTAGAGTGCGGGCATGGCACCTCCTGTACTTACCGATGAGCAACGAGCAGCAGCCCTCGCACGAGCGGCCGAGGTACGAAGAGCGCGGGCGGAGTTGAAACAGCTCCTGAAGATCGGCTCGGTGACGTTCGCCGAGTTGCTTGAGAGGGCCGCCGAGGATCCGACGGTCGCGGGGATGAAGGTGTACGCGGTACTGAGCTCGCTTCCGGGAACCGGCAAGGTGAAGGCCAAGCGGACGATGGAGACCTTCGGCATTGCCGAGACCAGGCGTTTGCGAGGACTTGGCGACCGCCAGCGAGCCGCGCTGCTCGACGCATTCGACTGACTTGGGCGGGCGCCTGATCGTCGTCTCCGGTCCTTCCGGGGTGGGCAAGTCGACGGTGGTCGCTGCTCTCCACCGGGAGCATCCCTTCTTCTTCTCGGTATCGGTGACGACACGCCGCCGCAGAGCGTCAGAGCGCGACGGTCTCGACTATCGGTTCGTGACAGAGCGAGAGTTCGACGCGCTTCTCGGCGCTGGGGAACTCCTCGAGTGGGCCGAGTACAGCGGGTTTCGCTACGGCACACCCCGGGCGCCTGTTCTGTCGATGTTGGAGGGAGGGAACGACGTTCTCCTCGACATCGAGGTGAACGGAGCGATGCAGGTGAAGACCGCGTTCCCGGCCGCCGTTACGATCTTCGTCACGCCGCCATCGATGGAGACCCTCGAGCAGCGACTGAGAGGGAGGGGGGACACCGAGGATGAGCAGATCGGGCTCAGGCTCCAAATCGCACGATGGCAGCTTCGTGAGGCGATAGCGAGATTCGATCACGTTGTCGTGAACAACAGCGTTGAGACCACGGTCGCAGAGATTCTGCGTATACTGGGGGACCCCCCACGAGAGCACACTCATGATGATGCAACCACCCGTTGAGGATCTCCTTGGCGTGACCGGCGGACGATTCGAATTGGTCGTCCTCGGTTCGCGGAGAGCCCGACAAATCAACGCGTACTTCAATCAGCTCGGCGAAGGCATCGGCCACTACGTGCCGCCACAGGTGCACACTCTGAGCCACAAGGCGCTGACGATCGCCTTCGAGGAGATCGCTGAAGGCAAGCTGGTCGTCGAACACTCCGAAGACTGAACATGCAACGGCGGATCCTCCTCGGTGTCACCGGGGGCGTCGCGGCCTACAAGGCGGTCTTTCTCGCCAGGAGGCTGGTGGAGGAAGGAGCCGACGTTCGAGTTGTCATGACCGACGCGGCACAGCGTTTCGTGGGAGCGCAGACCTTCGCTGCAGTGACAGGCAACAAAGTCCTCAGTGAGTTGTTCGGCGCCATCAGTCCCCACACCGAGCTCGGGCAGTGGGCTGAGGGAGTTGTCGTGGCACCTGCGACCGCGACCACGATTGCCAAGGCGGCGGCAGGTCTGGGAGACGATCTCCTCTCGGCAATCCTGCTCGCCACCAGGGCGCCGGTGTTGCTTGCCCCCGCGATGCACACCGAGATGTGGGAAAACCCCGCGACTCGGCGGAACGTGGAAACGTTGCGCGGGGACGGCCGGCGCTTCGTAGGACCCGCGGCTGGACCGCTCGCCGGTGGAGACGTCGGCGAGGGGCGAATGTCCGAACCGGAGGAGATTCTCGTCGCCTTGGCAGCGATGCTCGACGGCACTCTCGAAGGATGGCGGCTTCTCATTACTGCGGGTGGGACTCGCGAGCCGATCGATCCGGTGCGCTTCATCGGAAACCGATCGACCGGCAAGATGGGGTATGCGATTGCCCGGCAGGCTGCCAGGAGAGGCGCCGAAGTTGTGCTCGTGAGCAGCGCCGAGTTGCCTGCTCCTGCAGGCGTGAGGCTAGTCCCCGTGGGGACGGCCCAGGAAATGGCCAACGCCGTGCAGGATGAGGTCTCGGCAAGCGACGTGGTGATCATGGCGGCAGCCGTTGCCGACTTCCGACCGGTTGCCGTCAGTACGGCCAAGTTGCGACGAGCCGACGGTCCTCCCGAACTCAGGCTCGAGTCGACGGTGGACATTCTCGGAGGGCTCTCCGGACCGGCCGATGGGCCCTTTGTCGTTGGATTCGCCGCAGAGGCTGGCCCGGCGGATGGTGCTCGGTCGAAGGCTGCCAGAGCCGATTTGACCGTCGCCAATGATGTGACCGCAGCAGGTTCGGGATTCGGAACGGACACGAACCAGGTCACGATCTTCGACGCTGAGGGGAACGCCGACCCGTGGCCGCTCTTGTCCAAGGACGAAGTGGCAGCACGGCTTCTCGACGCCATCCAAGAACGGGCAACTCGTCGCACGTAGCGCACGCAGATGGCGTCTACCGTGCCCCTTCACCGTATACTGCCCGCCATGGCAAATTGGTTCTTCACATCTGAGTCGGTAACCGAAGGTCACCCTGACAAGGTCGCAGATCGCATTTCTGACGGGATCCTCGACGCGGTACTCGCTCAGGATCCGTACGGACGGGTCGCGTGCGAGACGATGGTGACCCGTGGAAGGGTCATCGTCGCCGGGGAGATCGGTTCTGATGCGGAGCTCGACGTGGAGGGAATAGCCCGCAAGGCGATCGCGTCCACGGGATACGATCACGGTGAGGGATTCTCCGCGTCGACTTGCTCAGTCGAGGACCTCATTGGGAAACAGAGTCCAGACATCGCAGGCGGCGTCGCCGACTCGCTCGAAGCCCGGCAAGGGTCGACGGATCCACTCGACCATCTGGGAGCCGGGGACCAGGGGATCATGTTCGGCTACGCAGTGCGAGAGACGCCAGAGTTCATGCCTGCCCCCATCGACTATGCCCACAAGCTCGCTCGACGCCTTGCGTTCGTTCGCAAAGAAGGCATCCTCGACTACCTGGGGCCCGACGGAAAGACCCAGGTGACCCTCGCGTACGAGGGCCGTCGACCCGTCACGGTACGCAGAATCCTCATTTCGAGCATGCACAAACCCGGTATCGACCAGAAGCGTATGAAGCAGGACCTGACGGAGGCAGTGATCGACCCCGTTATCCAGGATCTCGACCACGATGGGGTGGAGATCCTCGTGAACCCAAGTGGTCGGTTCGAAGTGGGAGGACCCGAGGCCGACACAGGGCTGACTGGCCGCAAGATCATTGTCGACACGTACGGCGGGACAGCTCGCCACGGTGGCGGATCCTTCTCGGGGAAGGATCCGACCAAGGTCGACCGCTCGGCCGCCTACGCCGCTCGCCATGCTGCGAAGAACATCGTTGCGGCCGGACTCGCGGATGAGTGTGAGGTTCAGTTGTCCTATGCCATTGGCCGCGCGGTGCCATTCTCGCTGAGGGTGGAGACGTTCGAAACGGAGCAGGTCGATCCTCGGCGACTCAACCAGATCGCCAGGGAGTTGTTCGACTTCCGGCCCGAGGCGATCATCCGCCGCCTCGATCTTCGGCGTCCGATCTACACGCCAACGTCTGCCTATGGGCACTTCGGCCGGGCCGAGTTCCCGTGGGAGCAGACCAATATGGTCGATGCCCTCGTGAGGGAGGCGACCTGAGCGTAGCCAGGGTCGTCCCGGACGTCCCGACCTTCGCCGTCGACGAAGGTTTTCGCTATGCGGCCGACGAGACAATCCACGTCGGTCAGATCGTACGAGTACCCCTTGGCCGGAGAATCGTTCGAGGGTGGGTCGTCTCCGTCGGCGAAGAGGACCCATCGAACCTGAAGGCAATCAAGGCCGTTTCGTCGACGGTGCCGATCTTCGGCACGAACTTGCTGGCAACGCTCAAGTGGGCGTCGGCCTACTACATCTCACCGGTTGCAGCGATGCTCCCTCGCTCGGGTCCACCCAACCTCCCACACGGAACTCCGCTCCGGCAGCACCGGCGAGGAAGCTCCGGTCGGGCTCGGTCGACCTACGTCATGACGAACAAGATGTCGGAAGCGGTGGAGCTGATGGCAACTGCGGTGGGAAACGACCGTACCGGCATGGTCATTCTGCCCACAACGATCGAAGTCTCGCAGTTCGCGTCTGCCCTCGGATCCTGGATAGGGGACCGAGTCGTTCAGGTTCCGCCGACATCCCAGGCTCGAGAGGCAACGGCGGCATGGCAGCGCGTGTGCCTCACGCCCGGCCGTGTAGCCGTTGGGACGCACCGCATTGCGTTCTGGCCCATCGCCGACCTTGCCGTTTCGATGCTCGTCGAAGAGGGCAGACGCTCAATGAAGGATCGCCAGAGTCCAACGGTCCACGCGCGCGAGGTCGTGCACCGTCGTTCCTTGATCGAACGTTTCGAGGTCCTGTACGCGGGGAGCGTGCCGAGCGCGAGGATTGTCGCCGCCGGGGTCGAGATCCGACGCGAGTCCACACGGGCATGGCCGCCTGTGGAGATCGTTGACCGTCGCGACGACCCTCCCGGCACTGGGCTGGTCGCCGACCACACGAAGCGTGCAATCGCCGGTGCCCTCGCACGGGGAGGGCGTGTGTTCGCGTTCAGCCACCGGCACGGGTACGCCCCAGCCTTCCGATGCGCGTCCTGCAAGACCTTGCGGGTGTGCCCGTCATGCGGAGCACGCCCTGAACCGGGGGAGAGCTGCACTCGTTGCGGTGCACTGCTCGGCGCCTGCTCGAGATGCGGTGGTCAGGGTTTCGAGCCGCTTGGGGCCGGAGTGGGGAGGGTCTCCGAAGTGATGCGACGTCTCTTCGGCGATCGCGTCGGTCCCGTCGGAAGCGAAGCTGCGATCTGGGTCGGAACGGAAAGGGACGTTCCGCTGCTGTCAGATGTCACGCTCGGAGTGGTCGTCGACATGGACGGCCTCGTCCTCGGAAGTGCGTACAACTCTGGAGAGGAGGCCCTCCGGATCGTTGCTCGCCTGGCGCGGGCAATCCCCTTCGGGCGTGGCCGACACCTCATCATCCAGACGAGCATCCCCGACCATCCGGTACTCGAGGCCGTCCGGAGCGGCGATCCGGTCCCGTACCTCCGCGAGGAAGTGGGCCGGCGGCGAGAGTTCGGCTTGCCGCCCACCGGAGAGGTGATCGTGATCGAGGTGTCGGGAGGGGGTCCGCATGCAAGGGCGTCCATGGCCGCCCTTGGCGATGAGGCCACAATCTACG
>Ga0307417_10000488_pt1 | contig 16172 bp, 16 predicted proteins | sample SalMarWE160210MG_2_FD_202514 | JGI IMG/M metagenome (GOLD analysis project Ga0307417, IMG submission 202514) | Salt marsh sediment microbial communities from the Plum Island Ecosystem LTER, Massachusetts, United States - WE1602-10 | ecosystem: Environmental > Aquatic > Marine > Intertidal zone...
AGCCGATATGCCGACTCCCGGTCGAGCCGGTCGGCGTCCAGGTCGTGGACGGCGGATTCGAGGATCTCCACGGCACTTTCGACCGGCTGAGCTTCCATACCGCCATCATGCACCCCGGGTGTGACATATTTCGTGTGCGGGCTCGCAGTCGTGACCGAGCCCCCGTGCGGCAACCAGACCAGGGCCGGCTCGCCGTCCTAGGCGTTCTTCTCGTCTCGCCACGCCAGCCACGGTTTGATCCCGGTCAAGTCGTAGTCAGGACCGTTCAAACCGAACGTGAACAGCGTGAACCCGAGCGCATAGAACTCCTCGGCGAGCGCCACCGGGTCGCTTGCGCGCCCGAGGTCGATTCCCACCGAGCGCTCGATCTCACCAGGGTCGCGCCCCACCTTGGAACACCAGTCGTCGAGCACTCCGGCTTTGTGTTTCATCGTCGTCGGGGAGCCGAAGCTGTGCCAGATGTCGCCCTGCTCGGCCACGATTCGCAGCGTCACCTTCTCCCCACCGCCACCGATCAGCACCGGGATCTTGCGGGTAGGAGGCGGGTTGCCCTTGCCGAGACGCTCTTTGATGATGGGCAGATCTCGGTCGAGGTCACGTAGCCGGCCGCCGGCTGTGCCGAAGTCGTATCCGAACTCGTCGTAGTCGCGCTCGAACCACCCCGACCCGATCCCGAGGATCAGCCGGCCACCCGACATGTGGTCTACGGTGCGGGCCATGTCGGCCAGGAGCTGCGGATTGCGGTACGAGTTGCAGGTGACGAGCGCCCCGATCTGTATGTTGGTCGTTTGCTCCGCCCAGGCACCGAGCATGGTCCAACACTCGAAGTGCTTGCCGTCGGGCTCGCCGTAGAGCGGGTAGAAGTGGTCCCAGTTGTAAACGACGTCGAGACCGAGGTCCTCCGCCTGCGTGACGGTGCGCCGGATATCTGAGTACTCGGCGTGCTGGGGATGGATTTGGGCGGCGATACGTACCGGATGCACGGATGATCCCTTCGTGTGGATGACGTCGTTGTGGATGACGTCGTTGTGGATGACGACCGAGCCTAGAAGGTCTGCGATTCCGCTTACGACGCGTGCGATGGCCACGGGCTGATAGCGTTGCCGCCATGAGTTTCGAGATCCGTCCCCTCACCATTGAAGACATCCCCAGGTTCCGTCAGGCAATCTCGGCAGGTTTCGGCCATGATCTGGACCCCGACGACAAGCAGGCCGCAGAGCGGTTCGACGCGTTGTTTGCCCGCGATCGGGCGTTTCCGGTCTTCGATGGCGACCAGCTCGTCGGCACCGGAGCGGACTACGCATTCACGGTCACCGTTCCCGGTGGTGCCCAGGTGCCGATGGCGGGGCTGACCATCATCACGGTACGACCCACCCACACGCGGCGTGGTGTGCTCACCATGATGATGCGCGAGCATTTCCGGCGTGCCCGGGAGCGGGGCGAGTTACTCGCCGGGCTGTGGGCATCCGAGGCGAAGATCTACGGGCGTTTCGGGTACGGGCCCGCGGCGCGGCATCACGAGGTCAAGTTCGACGCGCGGTACACGGGGCGAGGTGGCAGCGAGCCGGGAGTGATCGTCCGTCTGGTCGAGAAGGCAGAAGCCGAGAAGCTGCTCCCCGACATGTTTGCCCTGGCACAGCAGCAACGGCCGGGCATGTTCCAGCGTTCCGAGGAATGGTGGAGGTACCGGCACTTCTACGACCCGGAGAAGTGGCGGGAGGGTGCGAGCGCTCTCCGCCACGCCGTCGCTTTTCAGGATGAGGAGCCGATCGGGTACGTGTCCTACCGGCAGAAGGAGGATTGGGGTCAACTCCCCGACGGCGAGATTCGGGTCAGAGAGCTGATACCGGTCACCGATGCCGGTTACCGGGCGCTGTGGCACTACGTCACGAGCGTCGACCTCTTCCCGATCGTCAAGCACTGGAACATGGCGCCGGATGATCCGTTGTGGCTGCTGCTCGAGGACGGTCGAGCGGTTGGTACCACGGCCGTCTCCGATGCGTTGTGGGTCCGTCTCGTTGACGTACCCCGGGCGTTGGAGGCGAGGGCCTACGAAAGCGACGGCTCGATTGTGATCCGGGTCACGGACGGCTTCTGTGATTGGAACGAAGGGACGTACCGGATCGAGGTCGATGGGGGCCGGGCAACTGTAGCGAGAGTCGCGGAAGATCCCGAGGTGTCCATGACCGCCAGCACGCTCGGGGCCTTGTATCTGGGTGGCCGCGATGCGATCGCCTTTGCCCGGGCGGGACGGATCGACGGCGCCGCTGCCTCGGTGCGAGACCTCAATCGCATGGTCCGCTCGTCACCCCAGCCCTGGGTTCCTGAGATCTTCTGACGGGCGCCGGGCGGCCGCCTCGAGGTCGGTCACCTCGAACACTATCTGGTCGATGCTCTTGCCGGCAGTGTCGACGTGGTGGTATTCGATGGCGGCTTTGTGGAGCGGGTCGGGGCTGGGCAGCTCGCGCTCGGCGCCGACGACGATGATGCGGGCGATTCCTGCCTCTGCGAGCCCATCGGCCCACTGCCCGAACAGCTCCACGGTGGTGGCCGCAAAGTAGCGCTCCCGGTCATCGTGGGCGACGGCGGCAATAACGATCGCACAGAAGGCGCCGGTCGCAGCCCCACCGACATGGGTTCCATCCGATATGTCGCCGATGGCCACCTTGGCGAACTCGCGGTAGCGGGCCACGGCGTCGGCGTCGGAGGCAAAGATCCGCAGCTCACCCGAGGCGGGTCGCAGGGCGGGCACGATGGCGTGACCGAGGTCGGTGTCTGCTCCAATAACAAGCACTGGCACGGCGATAACTCCCAATGATGAGATGGCCACTCAGAAATGTCGGGATCAAATCCACATCCGCCGACGTTATATCCTACGAGGATGATCCTCCGGAACGGCACCCGGTCTTCCCCCCACTCCCGCACCACCGTTCCGGCGGGATCATCCGAATGTTCTCGGCGGCTTGATGTCTGGATCGACGCACCACGCCCGCCGCGATGGGAGCCTGCCACGAGGGAGTGACCCAGAGACGATGTGACTAGAGACGATGTGGCTGGAGCCATTGGCGATCCGGGCCTCGATGGGGCAGAATCGGGCGCCGAAACCGCCGATCATGCTATTGCCCTATCGCTATAGTGGTAATTAACCCGCGAATCTCTCGAAGGGACCCCGATAATGACAACTATTGACATTGATCTCGGTGGCTATCAGCTCGGCTGGGCCGACGCTGAGGATTATGTCTTCAAGCCTGATAGGGGTCTGAACGAAGACATCATCCGCCAGATGTCGGCGATGAAGAAAGAGCCCGAGTGGATGCTCGAGTTCCGGCTCAAGGCGTACAAGCGCTTCCTCCGCAAGCCGTTGCCGGACTGGGGTGGGGTCGCGGAGCTCGAGGCAATCGATTTCGACAACATCTACTACTACATCAAGCCGATGGAGGGTCAGGCCAAGGACTGGGACATGGTTCCCGACTCCATAAAGAACACCTACGAGCGGCTTGGTATCCCCGAAGCCGAGCGCAAGTACCTGGCAGGGGTTACGGCACAATATGAGTCGGAGGTGGTCTACCACCGTAATCGGGAGGATCTCGAGAAGCTCGGGGTCATCTTCTGCGACATGGATACCGCCTTGCGCGAGTACCCGGACCTCGTCAAGGAGTATTTCGGGACGATCATCCCCCCGAACGACAACAAGTTCGCGGCCCTCAACTCGGCCGTCTGGTCCGGTGGGAGCTTCATCTATGTCCCGCCGGGCGTCCATCTCGAAGAGCCGCTCCAGGCGTACTTCCGCATCAACGCCGAGAACATGGGGCAGTTCGAGCGCACGCTGATCATCGTCGACGAGGGCGCGTTCTGCCATTACGTCGAGGGTTGCTCGGCACCGGTGTATTCGAGTGATTCGCTACACGCCGCCGTCGTCGAGGTCATCGTCAAGCAAGGTGGCCGGGCTCGCTATACGACTATCCAGAACTGGTCTAATAACGTTGTCAATCTGGTTACCAAGCGGGCAGCGGCCTACAAGAACGCCACGATGGAATGGGTCGACGGCAACCTCGGCAGCGGTCTTACCATGAAGTACCCCGCCGTCTGGCTCATGGAGGAGGGCGCCCACGGTGAGGTGCTCTCGATCGCGTTTGCCAGCGAAGGCCAGCATCTCGATGCCGGTGCCAAGATGGTGCACGTTGCGCCGAACACCTCGTCCCTGATCACTTCGAAGTCCATTTCAAAGGGCGGGGGTCGGTCCGCTTACCGCGGTCTGGTGCGAGTGGAGGACGGCGCCGAGCATTCGAAGTCGTTTGTTCGCTGCGATGCACTCATCCTCGATGAAGACTCGCGGTCTGACACCTACCCGTACATGGAGATCGAGGAGTCAAAGGTCGACATGGGTCATGAGGCAACCGTTTCCAAGGTCGGTGAGGAACAGCTCTTCTATCTGATGAGCCGCGGCCTCACCGAGCAGGAAGCAACGGCGATGATCGTCGCCGGCTTCATCGAGCCGATCGTCCGCGAGCTGCCGATGGAGTACGCGGTGGAGCTAAACCGTCTCATTGAGCTCCAGATGGAAGGATCCGTCGGGTAGGAGGTCGGGTAGAAGACCGTTCAACAGCCTCCTCGAGGGCGACGAGTACGCTGCGACGTATGCGGATTGTTGTTGCCGAATGCGCCGTCGACTACGACGGCAGGCTCAGCGCCCACCTGCCTATGGCCACCAGGCTCGTGATGGTCAAGGCGGACGGGTGTGTCGCCGTGCACGCCGACGGTGGGGCGTACAAGCCCCTCAACTGGATGAACGCACCGAACACGCTTGTCGAGAAAGACGGGAAGTGGATCGTCACCAACCCCAAGGGGGAGACCCTCACCATCACCTTCGGCGAGGTCCACTTCGAGAGAACACACGAGATGGGCGAGGACCCGGGTCTGCAGAAGGACGGTGTCGAGCTCGAGCTGCAACGATTGCTGGCAGAAACGCCCGGATACCTCGAAGAGGGCCTCGCCCTGATCCGCCGTGAATATCCCACGCCGATCGGGCCGGTCGATCTGCTCTGTCGTGACGCCGACGGTCAGGTCGTCGTCATCGAGGTGAAGCGCCGTGGCGAGATCGACGGTGTCGAGCAACTGACCCGCTACCTCGAGTTCCTGAACCGGGACGACCGGTTGGCGCCGGTGCGGGGCATGTTCGTGGCGCAGGTGATCAAGCCGCAGGCCCGAACGCTCGCATCAGATCGTGGCATCGATTGCGTCGACATCGACTACGACGAGCTGCGCGGCATCGATTCCCCGATGCTCAAGCTGTTCTGACGCCGATCACGCCACACTGGCCGGCGAGGCTGACGCCTAGAGCAGGCTCTCGAGGTCGTAGGCGAAGGAGGGGTGACGCAGCTTGGTGAGCGCCTTGCGCTCGATCTGGCGGATACGTTCCCGGGTGACGTCGAGCTGGCGGCCTACGTCGGACAGGGTCCGCGGGCCCCCTCCGGAGAGACCGTAGCGAAGCTCGATGACCTCGCGCTCGCGGGGATCGAGCATCGAGAGGGCACGATCGAGCTCATCACGGCGTGCCATATCCGCCGCCACCACGAATGGGTCGTCGGCCTGGGTGTCCTCGACGAAGTCGCCGAGGCTGGCGTCGCCGGCATCACCGACGGGATGATCGAGTGACACGCAGTCGTCGGGGCACTCCATGGCAATGACGACCTGATCGAGGTCGAGACCGCTGACGTCTGCGATCTCGAGCGCCGTGGGTTGTCTTCCGTTGCGCTCGTGCAAAGCGGCTCGGGTTTCCTGGACCACGCGGACCACGTCGACGAGGTGAACGGGAAGCCGGATGGTCCTGGCCGTGTTGCCCAATCCGCGCGTTATTGCCTGGCGGATCCACCAGGTGGCGTACGTGGAGAACTTGAACCCCTTGCGCCAGTCGAACTTCTCGACGGCACGGATCAGACCGAGGTTGCCTTCCTGGACTAGGTCGAGGAGATCGAGACCCCGACCTGTGTACTTCTTCGCAATCGAGATGACGAGACGCAGGTTGGAGCGAATGAACTCGGCTCGCGCCTCTTCCCCTTGATGCACTGCCCGGCGAAGCTCAAACCGTTCTCGGGAGGGGAGCTGCTCGGTTTCCAACCGGACTGCGGCCTGCCGTCCGGCTTCCATGGCTCTGGCCAATCTCACCTCATCCTCTGCGGTGAGAAGACCGTGTCCGGCTACCTCGTCGAGGTACAGACCAACACCGTCGGCCTGGAGAGACCTGTGCACCCGCTGTGTCATAGAACCCCTAACCCTGATGACGGCCACCCTTAGTTGTCAAGGTAACACGCTGGGGCCGCGTCCTCAACGAAACGTGGAGTCCTTGAATATTGATTATGCGGAGATGTCGACCGGCAAAACGTAGGCGCCTACTACGATGGCTCGAGGCGAAGACCAACACCCCCGGGCCCCGGTTGTGAGAGGGCACGCCCTACCTATGAGACGAATCGCAGTAACCCTTATTGGCGGCGCATTGCTGATGTCAGCATGTGCCGGTTCTTCCGTCCTCCTGGCCGGGGAGTCGATGCGTTCACCCGAACCGCCGCCTCAGCTGGTCAACCTCCTGGTCGTGGGGTCTGACGACCTGACTCCGATTGATGCCACGGTCACCTCCGCAGCGGAGACCGTCGTCACCGACGACACCGGCGTGGCCGCGCTGACATGGGACGAGCGCCCGATAGATGTCACGGTTACTGCACCCGGGTTTCATGAGGCATCGACCACGGTCGCCGAGAAGCCGGCCGAGGGCGTCCCGGTACAGATCCGGCTCGACCCGGTCGTATTGACGGGTCGGGTGACCTCCCAGGATGGCCGCGGTCTCTCCGGTGCTCACGTCAGCCTGGGCAGAGACGTTGAGGCTACGACCGACAGCGACGGCCAGTTCGCACTGTTCCGGGCCGTTCCCGGCACCATCGAGGTGCAACGCCCGGCGTGGAACGCCGAGGCCGTCACCTGGGATGGCTCGACCGAAAACGTCGACGTCTCGCTCGATCCGATGATGGTCAGGGCACTACGGGTCGCCGGCGACGCCTCAGGTGCCGGCGATCTTCAGAAGTGGCAGTACCTGCTCAACCTCGCCGATACCACCGGGATCAACGCGTTCGTCGTCGACACCCAGGACGAGGGCGGTTGGGTGTATCACGACACCGATGTCAAGCTCGCATACGACATCAACGCCGTCAGGCCCAGCTACGACGCCACGCAGCTCATCGCCGACATGGATGCGCATGGTCTCTACAAGATCACCCGCATCGTCACCTTCCAGAACAACCAGCTGGCAAGGGCCGAACCGGATATCGCCGCCATCAACACTCAGACCGGATTGCCGTGGACCAATAACAAAGATCTCGCCTGGCTCGACCCCACCGACCACAGGTCGTGGGAGTATCCGCTCTCGCTGGCCGAAGAGGCGTGCAGCCTGGGCTTTGATGAGATTCAGTTCGACTATGTCCGTTTCCCGTCCGATGGTCCGATCGACCAGCTGAGTTTCGACGAGCTGACCGCAAATGACTACTACGGCGCTGCCGCCGAACAGAAGCGCGTCGAGACCATTGCCGCTTTTCTCCAGGAGGCGCATGACCGGCTCAACCCGATGGGTTGTGCAGTGGCAGCCGACATCTTTGCGATCACGCTGGAGAGCACAACGGACGAGGGGATCGGCCAGTCCCCGTCGGTGTTCTCCAACTATGTAGACGTGCTCAGCCCGATGATCTACACCTACACCTACGGCGCCGGTTGGAAGGGCTGGTCCAACCCCACCGACCACGCCACCGAGCTGGTCACCGATGCGCTCGACGCCGGGATCCCCCGGCTCGAAGGCTCTGCGATGTACCGGCCCTGGCTGCAACGGGCTTTCCTCGACGACAGCGAGATACGCAATATCCAGCAGGTCGCCGAGGCGCGCAACCTCGGCTGGATGCTGTGGAGTGCCGGCACCATCTTCGACTCCGGCCTCCTCCCGCCGAATCAATGACCGCCGAGCTCGAAGCTCTGACCGCAGAGATCGTCAGCTGCCGCCTCTGCCCGCGGCTGGTGGCATGGCGTGAGCAGGTGGCTACCGAGAAGCGTGCCTCTTTCTCCGATGAGGACTACTGGGGTCGCCCGGTGCCGGGATGGGGCGATCCCGACGCCGCGCTGATTGTCGTCGGTCTGGCGCCGGCAGCCCATGGTGCCAATCGCACCGGTCGGATGTTCACCGGCGATCGGAGCGGGGATTGGCTGTACCGGGCAATGTATGAAGCCGGGTTCGCCAACCAGCCCGACTCGACCGCTGTGGATGACGGGCTGGAGCTGCACGATGCCTGGGTAACCGCTCCTGTTCGCTGCGCCCCGCCGCAGAACAAGCCGGAGACCACCGAACGGGACAACTGCGCAGAATGGTTTCATCGGGAGCTCGACTTGCTGGGGTCGGCTCGCGTTTTCGTGGCACTCGGGCAGTATGCGTATGTCTCGTTGTGGCGCTACCTCGGTGCTTCGATGGTCTTGCCCCGACCCCGCCCCAGGTTTGCTAACGGTGAGGAGATACCGTTAGCGGATGGCAGAACCGTCCTGCTGTCGTTTCATCCGAGCCAGCAGAACACGTTCACCGGACGGCTGACCCGGGAGATGCTGGCTGCAGTCTTCGCCAGAGCAAGGGATCTCACCGCGCTTCATCGCGCAGATCCAGATAGCGCATCCAACGGTGGTGTGCGTCGGCCAGGTAGTGATAGGGGTTGACAGCGCGGTTGCCGTGGTGCAATTCGAAGTGTGTATGTGCCGAGGACCCCTCGGCGTTGCCCGAGTCGCCGACATAGCCGATCACGGTGCCGGCGGCGATGTACATGCCAACTTCGAGATCGGCCGCATAGGCGAACTCGGGGGCGCCCGCTCCGTCGTCGGTTCCCGGTGTGTCGTTGTTCAGGTGCATGTACCAGCTCTCCCAGCCGTCACGGTGCTCGATGCGCACGTAGTAGCCGGACCGATTGCTGTCACCGATTGCGGTGACGAAACCGTCGGCGACGGCGACCAACGGGCTGTGCTTCTCGGCAAACACATCGGTGCCCTGATGGTGGCGTCCCCCCGATCGGGCGTTGCCCCAGTCGTTGCTGAAATGCGCCATGACATCTTTGGTCGGGAAGTATGTGAGAGCGAAGGCGTCGTCGGCGGCGGCAGCTGCGGCCGGTGCGATGAGCGTGGTGCAGCTGACGGCGACCGCGACGAACGTGACAATGAGCGAGCGGTACAAGTGGTTATTCCTAGGAGTTGGGGAAGTTCGCTGTTTGGGTCCGGCACGCTATCCGCAGCCGGGAGCTATGCAACATCGGCACCGGGTAGCGAAACTGGAGCGTCGATTGGCCGTGGCTCCGTCTTCGGCGGGCCCTGATGCAAGTAACCTCGTGGCTGCTCGCAACAGGAGAAATTGTGAATACCCTCGATTCCAGGGCCTCAGCCGCGCTCGGAGCGTCCGACCCCGGCTGGCTCGCCGACCGTCGGGCTGCGGCGCTCGGCTTCTACGAGAAGCTCTCGATGCCATCCTCGAAGGAAGAGGTGTGGCGGTACGTCGACCTCGATTTCTCAGTAGACGACTTCTCGATTCCGGACCAGCCCGGACCGGCCGGAGTGCTCGACGGCGGGATTGCCGCCTCGTTCCCGGAAATCGCAGGTTCTCTGCTGATTGTCGACGGTCACGCCGTGTCCGCGGAGCCGGGCTCCTCCGGGGCGATCTTTGCCCCGCTGAGCAGCGTGCTCACCGACCAGCCCGACTTGCTCCAGCCATACCTCGGGGCGGTAATCCCGGCAGATCTCGACAAGATGGCCGCTGCTTTCGGGGGCGAGGGCGGTGCCCTGGTGGTCCCCAGGGGTGTGGCCGTCGAGGAGCCATTCTTTGTGGATGTCCAGGCCGGCACCAGTGGCGCTGTTTCGTTTCCGCACCTGTCCCTGGTGGTGGAGGAGTCGTCGCAGGCGTCGGTGGTGATCCGGTATCGCTCCGACGACGACGTCGATGCCCTCGTCATTCCGCAGCTGGAGATCAATATCGGCGCCAACTCCAGTCTCAAGGTGACGGTGGTCCAGCGTTGGGGGAGGCGGACTCGTGCCATCTCACATGCCCGGGCTGTGATCGGTCGTGATGGATCACTCCACATAGGTGAGGCTGGTCTCGGCGGCTCCATCTCGCGGTTGCAGCTTGCCGTTGATCTCCAGGGCGATGGCTCGTCGACGAACGTGATCGGGGCCTACTTCGGTGACGAGAAGCAGACGCTCGACTACCGCTACACCATGCACCACGAGGGCGTGAACACCAGCAGCGACATGTTCCTGAAGGGCGCAGTCCAGGACGAGGCGCTGTCTGTTTTCACCGGCATGATCCGGATCGAGGAGGATGCGCAGAAGACCAACGCGTTCCAGACCAACCGCAACCTCATCTTGTCCGACGGCGCTTCGGCACAGTCTGTCCCGAACCTCGAGATCCTGGCCAATGACGTGCGGTGCGGGCACGGTTCGACGATGGGGCCGCTCGACGGGGAGCAGCGCTACTACCTGATGAGCCGCGGTCTGGATGAAGATAGGTCCGACCGGCTGCTCGTGCACGGGTTCTTCAACGAAGCGCTCTCCCGGTTCCCCGAGCCGGCAATCGCCGGCGTGGTCACGTCGTGGATCGACGCCAAGTACCGTGCCGCACAGGCGGCAGGGAGGGTTTGATGGCCCGGGTTCGGATTGCACCCCTCGCCGATTTTCCCGACGAGGCGGGGCTTCGTGTCGACGTGGGCGATCACCGGATCGCAATGTTCCGCGTCGGCGAGGCAATTTACGCTCTCGGCGACCGGTGCAGCCACGCCGAGGCGTCACTCTCGGAGGGTGAGGTGTTCGACGACGAGGTCGAATGCCCCCGCCACGGCGCTGTCTTCGGGTTGGCCGACGGCGAGCCGCGGGCCCTACCCGCCACTAGCCCTGTGCCCACATACAAGGTCGACGTCGAAGATGACGTCGTCTACCTGATCATCGACGAGGTGTTCTGATGTCGCTCGCACTGCAAGTATCCAATGTCCGCGCGTCTCTTGGGGATCTCGAGATCCTCAAAGGCATTGATCTCGAGATCCCTTTCGGCGAGGTGCATGCGCTGATGGGACCGAACGGGTCTGGGAAGTCGACGTTGTGTCACGTGCTGATGGGCAAGGACGAGTATTCGTCGTCTGGGTCGGCGCTGGTCGGGGGAGCTGAGATCATTGGCCTGCCGGTCCAAGACCGTGCCCGGGCTGGTCTCTTTGAGGCGTTCCAGTACCCGGTGGAAGTGCCGGGAGTGGCCCTCAGCGACCTCGTCCGTGAGATGGGCGAGGTACGTGCCGATCCCGGGTTTGACGATCGGGTTTCGGTCCTCGCCGAATCGCTCGACATGGCCAGGTTCATGGAGCGGTCGGTCAACGGTGGGCTCTCCGGCGGGGAGAAGAAGCGTTCCGAGATGTTTCAGCTGGCGCTGTCACAGCCCAAGGTGGCGATTCTCGACGAGATCGACTCCGGTTTGGACATAGACGCGGTGCGGGAGGTTGCCGGCCTGGTCGAGGAACTGAGGAGCGACGACCTCGGCATCGTCATCATCACCCATTACAGCCGCATCCTGCGGTACATGAACGTCGATAAGATCCACGTGATGGTGGCAGGCAAGGTGGTGCTTAGCGGCGGTCCCGAGATTGCTGCTGAGCTCGAGGCGAGCGGCTACGTCGATCTCCAGGACGGTGGGGCCACGGTGCCGGAACCGAAGGTGCGAACCCCGTTCGACATCTGAACTCGACCCGACGATCTGCAAACCGAGGGTTGAGATCTGACCCGGGGCGTTAAGCTCAAGCGACACCGACCCCGGATACACGTGGATGAGCTGACCTACACCTTCGACAACCCGGCTGATGCGAGCCGGTATCTCCGCGAGATCGGTGTGCTGTGGGGAGCCTGGGTGGTGGGCCTGGCCGGTCTGCTCGTCACCGACGCGCTTCTGCTTATCGTGTGGGGTGTTGTCGTCATCGCGGCGCTGGTATACCTCGCCCGTCCCATTCAGCGGCGAGCGGAGCGGTTGGTGCCGGACAACAAGATCGAGTCCAGCCGTCTCGAGGGGCTCTTCCGGGGTGGGACCACTCGCGACCGGGCGATCCGTGATCTTGCGTACGGCGCCGAGCCGCTTCGGGCTGCGTTGAGCACGGCAGGGCTGAGCGAGAGGTGGATGACGCTCCGGCAGGTGATCATCGCACTTTCCCTCCTTGCGCTGATCTACGTGCTCGCCAACCCGATACCGTGAACGGGGCGGGCCGGTTTGGAGTCGGTTTCCTCATCGGTGTCATACTGGTATCGGCCGTGACGACCCGCCTCGCCGGCGACGAGGCCACTACGACTACGGAACCGCAGACGAGCCTCGGTACCACTCCGACGACGATCGAGCCCTGGTTCGAACCCGGTGAGGTGATGATCGGGGCCACGGCGCTCCTGCCGGGGTCACTCGACGTCAAAGACGGCATCGTTACCTTCCACTACGACCTCGTTGGGCTGGCTCCCACGCTGGTTGAGAACGAAACGGCGCCGGGCCTGGCAATGCCGGCCGGCGACGTCCTCGAGTTTCCCGAGATCTGGCAGCTCACCACGGAGTCGGGCAAGACGGTCGGTTCCAGTACCGGCCCGCGGGACTCCTCAGTCAGGTTCGAGATGCCGTCTCCCGACGACGAGGTAGCTTCGATCACGCTCACCGGATGGCGTGTCCTCATTCACATCGGCGATTCGGTGAGCGTCCCCCTCGAGAACGGGGCGTCGGGCGAGCTGCGGCGGGGAACGGTAACAGTGTCGGCGGTGCTGGAGCAGAGCATCTCGACCGTTGTCCATATTGACTTCGAGGGTGCGGAGGATCCGTGGCAGGTCCGGGTAGACCTTCGTCCCCTGGATCCGCATTGGAATGTCTCTAGCCGTCAAGCTGGTATGCAACTGACCTGGAACGGTACCGACCCACCTCCTACCATCGTGCTTGAAGACGCCGGGTACGACCTGGTTCCCGTTTCCGGCTCGCTCCTGGTCTACGACGCGGCGGCAACGCCGTGAGCCGGATCGACTACGAAGAGCTACTTCGCTCCCCACTGGACGACCTGGACTCGCGGCCACCGTCGCGGGTAGCGCCGTTGGTGAGCGGCCTCGTCGTCGGTCTGCTCACCGCTTATCTGGTCTTCACTCTGCTGGGGGGCGACGGAGGAGCCGTTGCAGAGGCTCCGCCGGAAACGACGACCACGACGGTGACGGCCGCAGCAGTCGCGCCGGAATATGCGGCAGGCTACGTCGAGTATGCGCCGGATCTGGCCGCTCGTCCGGAGAAGATCGTCGTCGAGGACAACGTAGTGACCGTGGCCTTCACGAGTGTGGTAGCCCGTGGCGCCGACCCCGCGACGACACCCTGGCCACACGGTGGGTCATGGTCGCTGGAAACCGCCGCCGGGGTGGCGCTCAGGTCCGATCTGGTCGAGTTTGGCGTCTCAAGTCCGGGGGCGTTCTCGGTTCGATTTCCTGCTGCCACGCTCGGGCCTGGCGAGTTCGATACAGTCCGTCTGCTCGAGCGATGGGACACTGATGAGCTCACGGCGACGGTTTCGCTGCCGTTCGTTGGGGAGCCGATGCGGATCGACGAGCCGTTGTCGGTTCCGTTGAGTGAGGAAGTGACTCTGCTGATACCGACTTTGGAGTTGGGGCGCTATCAGGGGTCGATCGACTGGACCATCAGCGGCGCAGAACTGGGGGCGACGGTGACCTGTGTCGCCAGGCTGCGCGATGGCGACGGCGGTCTCGTGGGAACGTACGAGGCGTCACCGTCGGTCGACGCTCTGAGCCAGAGCGGACGGATCGATCTCGACTGGCAGCGGCCGTTCCCCGACACCCAGGAGGGTGCCGTGACCGTCGACCTGGAGTGGGTCGTGGACGCCGCCACGGCCACGCCGACGGCCGTCGAGTTCTCGCTCGATGGAGTGGCGGTGGGCGCGTGAGCGAGGATCTGACCGCCCTGCTTGCATCCGCCGGGCGGATCCTTGTGTTCACCGGGGCGGGGATATCGACGCCGAGCGGCATCCCCGACTACCGCGGGCCGCAAGGGGTGTGGAAGACCCGCACCCCCGTGTATTACCACGAGTTCATGACGTCGGCGGAGCGCCGGCGGGCCTACTGGCAGCAGAAGATGGAGGACGCCGGCACGTGGGGCGCCGCACCGCCGAACCCGGTGCACCACGCGATCGTCCGGCTCGAGCGGGCCGCGAAGGTGGAGATGGTGGTCACTCAGAATGTGGACGGCCTGCATTCGGCTGCCGGCACGAGCCGCGGAAAGCTGGTCGAGATCCACGGCACCAACCGCGAAGTCGAATGCCAGACGTGCCGGGAGCGGACGCAACCAGAACCGCATTTTGCGAGCTTCCGGGACACAGGGGAGCCGCCGGTGTGCCATTGTGGCGGGTTCCTCAAGCCGGCGACGATCAGCTTCGGACAGGACTTGAGAGCGGACGAGATAGCACGGGCCTACGAAGCTGCCGAGCATTGCGACCTCGTCGTGGCGCTCGGGTCAACGCTCACCGTCAACCCGGCCGCCTCGATTCCGCTCTATGCCACCCAGCGGGGCACGCCATACGTGATCATCAACCGGGGTCCGACCGATCACGATCGGCGCTCGGTGGTGACGCTGCGAATCGAGGGCGACGTCGTCGAGGTCTTCCCGCCGGCAGTCGACCGGGCACTCTCTACGCAGCGTTAGTCTCGGGACAGGTCCAGCGAGGAGAACAGCGATGCGCATCGAGCGCGATTCCATGGGCGAGGTCCAGGTTCCGGACGACGCCTACTACGGCGCTTCGACACAGCGCGCCGTCGACAACTTCCCCATCTCCGATCTGCGGTTCAGCCGGCGCTTCATCTGGGCGCTCGGGTTGTTGAAGGGATCCGCAGCTCGTGTGTCGGGTCCCTCTGGATACGTCGACACGGCTAAGGCGGACGCCATCGCCGCCGCCGCCGATGAGGTGCGCGACGGTGACTTCGATCACCAATTCGTGCTCGACATCTTTCAGACGGGATCGGGCACCTCGACCAACACGAACGCCAACGAGGTCATCGCGCATCGAGCATCGGAGCTGATCAGCGGCGACTTCCTGTCCAAGGACGTTCACCCCAACGATCACGTCAACTTCGGTCAGTCGTCCAACGACGTCATCCCGGCCGCCATCCATATCGCGGCGGTCGCCGCCATCCGTGAGGACCTGATCCCTGCGCTCGACAAGCTGGGTGGGGCGCTGCGAGCCAAGGCGGAGGAGTTCGAAGATGTGGTCAAGTCGGGCCGGACGCACCTCATGGATGCCACTCCGGTGACCCTCGGCCAGGAGTTCGGCGGATACGCCACGCAAATCGAGAAGGGCAAGGAGCGCATCGAGAGGATCCTGCCCGAGCTGGAGGAGCTGGCCCTGGGCGGCACGGCGGTTGGCACCGGGCTGAACGCCCCGAACGGGTTTCCGGCAGCGGTGATCGCCGACATCGCGGCAATCACGGGCTATCCGTTTCGGGAGGCCGGCAACCATTTCGAAGCCCAGGCAGCCAAGGATGCGGCTGTGAGTACCTCCGGTGGCCTCAAGACCGTCGCCACTTCTATGTTCAAGATCGCCAACGACCTGCGCTGGCTGTCGAGCGGTCCCCGGACGGGTATCGCAGAGATCCAGTTGCCGTCGCTGCAGCCGGGCTCGTCGATCATGCCGGGAAAGGTGAACCCGGTGATGTCTGAGATGGTCATGCAGGTTGCGGCGCAGGTCATCGGCAACGACGTCGCCATCACCTGGGGTGGCGCCAACGGCAACTTCGAGCTCAACGTGATGATGCCGGTCATCGCCTACAACCTGCTCCAGTCGATCAGCCTGCTCGCCAATGCCGCGGACAACTTCGCCGACAAGTGCGTGGCCGGCATCGTCGCCAACGCCGACCGGGCTCGTGAGCTCGTTGAGCGCAACATCATCGTGGTCACTGCGCTCAACCCGCACATCGGCTACGACAAGGGTGCGATCGCCGCGAAAGAGGCATTCGCCACGGGCCGTAACGTCGCCGACGTAGTAGTCGACAAGGGCTGGCTCACCAGAGAGCAGGTCACAGAGCTGCTCGACATCAAGCGATTGACAGAAGGCGGGGTCGTCGCC
>Ga0307417_10000489_pt1 | contig 16169 bp, 12 predicted proteins | sample SalMarWE160210MG_2_FD_202514 | JGI IMG/M metagenome (GOLD analysis project Ga0307417, IMG submission 202514) | Salt marsh sediment microbial communities from the Plum Island Ecosystem LTER, Massachusetts, United States - WE1602-10 | ecosystem: Environmental > Aquatic > Marine > Intertidal zone...
GTTGGCCGCATCGGCCTCGATGAAGCCATGCTCGTCGACGACCACTTCCATGGGGAAGGCGTCCCTGGGCACGCTGGGCTCCATGCCAATGGCCAACACGACCAGCTCATGGGGGTTGCTGTAGCGATGGTAGCCTTCCGTGTCGACGCCTTCCAGGACCGGATTACCGGTGGCCTTGTCCTCGATGATGCCGGCGACCTTGGACTTGATGAACCTGACGTTGGGATCGGCCTGGACATTCTGATAGAAGTCCTCGATCCGATCGATGGCGCGGATGTCGATATAATAGATGCTCGCCTTGCCCTCGTCCCCCCATTGCTCGCGCAGATAGGTGCTCTGCTTCAGAGAGGCCATGCAGCAGATACGGGAGCAGTGCTTGAGATGATTGCGGTCACGGGAGCCGGCGCACTGGATGAAGGCGACGTCCTTGGCCTCCTTACCGTCCGAGGGCCGTAGCAGCTTGCCGCCGGTGGGGCCGAAGGGGTCCATCATGCGCTCGAATTCCACGCTGGTGATGACGTTGGCATAACGGTCGTAGCCGTAGGGCTGAATCTTGGCCGCATCATAAGGCTTCCAGCCGGTGGCCCAGATGATGGCGCCCACCTTGAGCTCCAGCACCTGCTCCTGCATGTCGAGGTCGACCGCATCGTATTTGCATGCCGCCTTGGCCCGCTCCGCATCCGGGGTGCCGATGATGCGGGGATCCAGCACATAGCGCTGCGGATAGGCCATGGCGAAGGGCAGGTAGGCACCCTTACGCTTGTTCAGGCTGTAATTGAACTCGTCGTCGAACTCGGACTCCACGGCCGCGGCGCATTCCCCGCAGGCGGTGCAGCTCTCGTTGACATACCGCGGGGACACCTTGACCTGGACACCGTAGTTGCCGGCGCCACCGCTCACGCCAACGACTTCGGCCAGGGTGATGACCCGCAAATTGCGGTTGGCCTTCAGGCGACGGAGGTTAATCTCCATGCCGCAGGTAGGGAAACACAGCTTGGGAAAGTACTTGTAGAGCTGGCTCACGCGGCCGCCCAGGGAGGGATTCTTCTCCACCAGGATGACCTGCTTGCCGCACTCCGCCGCCTCTATGGCTGCGGTCATTCCACTGATGCCGCCACCTACGACCAGGATGGTCTCGTTGGTTGCGATGACATCCGTCATTGATAGTCCTCCGTCACGGATTGCGTAGGGTCAGATTACTGCATCGTTATCGGCGCCAATCCCGCCCCGTATACGGGGAAGGAGGGAGTCCTCGTGGCCGGGCAGTCGTGGTCGCGTCGCCGGCTCGACATCTCCCCGAGGACGCGTCGACGGGCACGTGCATGGCTCAACGGATCATACATAATACCTTCCTGGGTCTCGAGATGCTACAGTGCAAGCATCGAAGTTTCATGCGTTGGCATAAAATTTGCTTATCAACGGTGGTACCGCCGCGACAAAACCTCAGGCGGCCGATGGTTGAGCCGCGTGCCCGCGTTCGTTAACTTTACCGTCCGGCCGCAAGTTCATCCGAGAGCACATAACGTGGAAGCACGCGCACTGAAGCCCGAGGAGAATCTCATCGTCGAGGAGCCCTACTATGAGCCCGTCGGCAGCGAGATCGAGGTGCTCCAGGCTGCCTACCGCAACGGCCTGCCGATCCTGCTGAAGGGTCCCACCGGTTGCGGCAAGACTCGCTTCATGGAGCACATGGCTTGGCGCCTGCGTCGCCCCTTGATCACGGTGTCCTGCCATGACGACCTCACCGCCTCGGACCTGGTGGGGCGGTTCCTGGTCAAGGGTGGTGAGACCGTCTGGGTGGACGGGCCGCTCGCCCGGGCGGTGCGCAACGGCGCCATCTGCTACCTGGACGAGATCGTCGAGGCGCGCAAGGATACCACCGTGGTCATCCATCCGCTCGCCGACGACCGCAGGGTGCTGCCCATGGAAAAGCTGGGCGAGCTGCTGGAGGCCGCCCCCGAGTTCTGTCTGGCCATCTCCTACAACCCCGGCTATCAGAGCGTGCTGAAGGATCTCAAGCAGAGCACCCGGCAGCGTTTCGTAGCCCTCGAGTTCGACTATCCCGGCCCCACCTTGGAAGAGAAGATCGTGGTCAAGGAGTCGGCCATCGATCCGGCCACCGCGGCCAAGCTGGTGAAGTTCGCCCACATGACGCGCAATCTCAAAGGCAGCGGCCTGGACGAGGGTGCCAGTACCCGGCTGCTGGTGCACGCCGCCAAGCTGATCGTCTCCGGCGTCGCGCCGGTCACCGCTTGCCGCTCCGCCGTGTCCCAGGCCCTGACCGACGACGCGGAGATGCTGACCGCGGTCAACGAGCTCAGTGCCTCGCTGTTCTAGCGGGCTAGCACGACCGGCTCCCCGGAGCCCCCGCCCATCCTGCGCATGTCCAATCCGCACGCATTGAGCCCCGAGGCGCTGGAGGAGCGTCTGGAAGAGCATGTCGACAGCGTGCTCTCCTCCCGCCGCACCGCCGCAGGGCCCGCCCGGCGGATTGCCGGCTACGACCGGGAGACCCAGGAGTTCGTGCTGCACTGGGTCGCCGCGGTGGCGGGCAGCAATGCCGAGATGGCTTTCCAGTTCGCCAGCCACGTGGCAGCGGCGCTGGAGTGCATGGACCGCAGCGGGGTGGAGGTCTGGCTGATCCGGGCGATGGACGCCTACGACACGGCGGGTCTGCGGGCCGGAGTCCGGGTGCTAGAGGACGTTGCCGCTTTCGCCGCCGAGCGCCAGGAGCGTGCCAGCGGCCTGTCCTTCGAGGAGGTCGCCGGGGTGCTGGAGCGGTTCATCTGCGGCTTGAGCGGGCGGGCGCTCAAGCTGGAGGCCGCCGAGCAGGTCTATACCGATACCAATGTGGTCTACCTGCCGCCGGCGGTGAGCATGTTTGCGGAGCGCGACGACAACTTCCGCCTCTACAAGGCCACCGCCGCGCACCTCTGGGGGCAGGCCTGGTATGGCACCTGGCGGGTGGACGTGGAGCAGGCCCTGGCGGGCTACCCGGATTTTGCCAGGGCACTGCAGGTCTTCCACGCCCTGGAAACTCTGCGCATCGACGCCCGCATCGCACGCGACCTGCCAGGCCTGGGCCGGGAGATGGTCGGCCTGCGCGAGACCTTGGGCCAGGCCGGCCTGCCGCCGCACTGGCGCGAGCTGCGGCTGGGCGCAGCCGGGGCGACGGTGGCCGACACCTTGCGGTTGCTGCCCGCGGCCTACGCCGGACCGCTATCCGCTCCCTGCTGCTATCAGGGTGAGCTACAGCCTCAGCGGGTGCGCGCGGCCATGGCGGCGCGCTTGGAGCGGGAGCGTTTGGCGCTGCGCAAGCTGGTCGGCGAGCTGGTGCGGGATCGCAGCCGGCCGGAAGGTGAAGGCCAGCCAGGGTCGCCACGGGTCACCGCCCGGCGCGTCGAGCGGCCGGAGCACCCCGACGGCGACACCTTCGAGCTGCACCTGGACGGCAAACCGATGGCACCGCCCGAGGCAGCCGAGTCTCTGCTGCGCTCCATCCTCCAGGACCTGGGCGACATTCCGCCGGAGTACCTGGTGCCCGCCGGGGGGGGCGGCTACGGTGCGGCAGAAGAGCTGGAGGCGAGCAGGCGGGCACGCGACGTCTGGAAGGGGACCTACCACGAGGAGGGGGCCTATCTCTACAACGAGTGGGACCACCAGCGCCAGCACTACCGCAAGAACTGGTGTGTGCTCCGGGAGCTGGACGTGCATCCGCACGGAGGGGATTTCGTCAGCCGAGCGCTGCGCCACCACGCGGGGCTGGTGAAGAGCATCCGGCGGACCTTCGAGGCGCTGCGCGGCGAGGACCGCTGGCTGCGCAAGCAGCCCGAGGGCGACGAGATAGACATCGATGCCCTGGTGGAGACTTATGCCGATTCCCATGCGGGTATGGAGGTCTCCGAGCGCGTGTTCAGCAAGCTGCAGAAGCACGAGCGCAGCATCGCAGTGATGTTCATGGTGGACATGAGTGGCTCGACCAAGGGCTGGATCAACGACGCCGAGCGCGAGGCCCTACTGCTACTGGGCGAGGCCCTGGAGACCCTGGGCGATCGCTACGCCATCTATGGCTTCTCCGGGATGACCCGCAAGCGCTGCGAGCTCTACCGCGTGAAGCGCTTCGACGAGCCCTACGGGGATCTGGTCAAGGGGAGGATTGGCGGCATTGCTCCCCAGGACTATACCCGAATGGGCGTGGCAATCCGGCACCTCTGCCGGGTGCTCAATCAGCAGGAGGCCAAGATCCGGCTGCTGATCACCCTCTCGGACGGCAAGCCCGACGACTACGACGGCTATCGCGGCCGCTACGGCATCGAAGACACCCGCCAGGCCTTGGTAGAGGCCCGTCGCGACGGCATCCATCCCTTCTGCATCACCATCGACAAGGAGGCCCGCGAGTACCTGCCGCACATGTACGGTGCGGTGAGCTACACCGTCATCGACGAGGTGCGCAAACTGCCGCTCAAGGTCTCCGACATCTATCGGCGGCTGACCAGCTGAGCGCACGGCGCACCTGCAAGCGGGCAAGATTCCCGGCTGTTCCTCTGAATCCGTGGACAATTTAGGAAACGAAATGCTCTCGTCGAAGACACAATATGTAGTGGCGTCACGCTTCGAGACAAATCTGTGTAGGCCACTGATTTATAGGAGATCATCATTTAAGTATATTATGTAACTTATTGTTTTAATGTGATATTTTTTGTCTCTTTTAGGTCAGAATCAGGTGTTGACGGAGGCGTTGGCACGTCGTAGTCTCATGACTCAAACACAATATATTGTGTTTGAGTCGGTGCCATTCCAGGTGCCGATAGGGGGAGCGGTGAGTCCCGAAATCTCGGCTCGACTGTCTCCCGGCGCAGGCGCCGCACGAATCCACATAAGACCAACAATTATCCACAGGGGGTCCAATGCCATGTCGAGTGCGCACTTGAGAGCCGTTCCGAACGGTGTGGGAGAGATTCCGTTTCAGCCGGCCTCGCAGGACATCTGGGACAAGAAATACCGCCTGAAGCGCAAGGACGGAGCGCCCATCGACGGCACCGTGGACGATACCTTCAAGCGCATCGCCCGGGCGCTCGCCGAGGTGGAGCCGGTCCCGGAGAAGCGCGAGGAGTGGTATGGCAAGTTCCTGTGGGCCCTGCGCAACGGTGCCATTCCGGCCGGGCGCATCATTTCCAACGCCGGAGCGTGGGAGCACAAGCCCGCCACCTCCACCATCAATTGCACGGTCTCTGGCCCCATCCGCGACTCCATGGACGACATCCTGGCCAAGGTGCACGAAGCGGGTCTGACCCTCAAGGCCGGCTGCGGCATCGGCTACGAGTTCTCCACCCTGCGGCCGCGCGGGGCCTATGTCTCGGGCGCCGGAGCCTATACATCCGGGCCCCTGTCCTTCATGGACATCTATGACCGTATGTGCTTCACGGTGTCATCCGCGGGGGGGCGGCGCGGTGCCCAGATGGCCACCTTCGACGTGGGCCACCCGGACGTGCTGGATTTCATTCGCGCCAAGCGGGAGACCGCGCGCCTGCGCCAGTTCAATCTCTCCCTGCTGGTCACCAGCGAGCTGATGGAGGCGGTCAAGCGCGATGGGCGCTGGAAGCTCGCATTTCCAGTGACTCCCAAGGAGGTGGGGGAGGACGGCATCGATCTGGGCGATCCCGAGCGGGTCATCTGGCGCGACTGGCCCATCAAGGAGGGCTATATCGCCAACGAGGCCGGCAAGGTCGCCTGCAAGGTCTACAAGACCCTGCGGGCCCGCCGGCTGTGGGATGTGATCATGTCCTCGACCTATGATTTCGCCGAGCCGGGATTCATTCTCATCGACCAGTACAACGAGATGAGCAACAACTGGTTCTGCGAGAACATCCGAGCCACCAATCCCTGTGGCGAGCAGGGATTGCCGCCCTACGGCGCCTGCCTGCTGGGCTCGGTCAATCTCACCCACTTCGTTCTGGATCCTTTTACCGACAAGGCGCGCTTCGACTGGGAGCGCTTTCGCCGGGTGGTGGCGGTATTTACACGCATGCTGGACAATGTGGTCGAGATCAATGGCTTGCCGTTGGAGGCCCAGCGCGAGGAGATCTTCCGCAAGCGCCGTCACGGCATGGGCTATCTGGGTCTGGGCTCTACGCTCACCCTGCTGCGCATGCGCTACGGCGGCACGGAGTCCCTGGACTTTACCGAGCGCGTTACCCGGGAGCTGGCCCTGACCGGCTGGCAGACGGCCCTGGATCTGGCCCAGGAAAAGGGTCCCGCCCCGATCATGGAAGAGGATTTCACCGTCAGCACAGAAATGCTGAGCCGGCGGCCGGAGATGGCCTCCGACGGCTGGAAGGTCGGGGACCTCATCAAGGGCAAGGTGCTGCACGCCCGCTACAGCCGTTACATGCAGCGCGTCGGCAAGGTCGCGCCGGAGCTGGTCGGTCGCCTGGCGGAGTCCGGAGCGCGCTTCACCCACCACTCCTCCATCGCACCCACGGGAACCATCGCCCTGTCTCTGGCCAACAACGCCAGCAACGGCATCGAGCCCAGCTTCGCCCATCACTACTTCCGCAACGTGATCCGCGAAGGTAAGAAGTCCAAGGAGAAGGTCGATGTCTACTCCTTCGAGTTGTTGGCCTACCGGGAGCTCGTCAATCCGCAGGCGCTGCCTCTCGCGGAGGAGGAGGGCACACGGCTGCCGGAGTTTTTCGTCTGCGCCGACGACATCAGCCCGCAGCAGCACGTGGACGTGCAGGCCGCCGCCCAGAAGTGGGTGGATTCCTCCATCTCCAAGACCGCCAACGTGCCGACGGACTACCCCTACGAGCAGTTCAAGGACATCTACCTGTATGCTTACGACAAGGGACTGAAAGGGTGCACGACCTTCCGCTTCAATCCGGAGGCCTTCCAGGGGGTGCTGGTCAAAGAGCGCGATTTGGAGCATACCGTCTACCGCTTCACCCTGGATGACGGGTCGGTGACGGAGGTCAAGGGCAACGAAGAGATCGAGTACGACGGCGAGGTGCATACCGCCGCCAACCTCTACGACGCCCTGAAGGAAGGCTATTACGGCAAGTTCTGAGTCCCGGCCGCCCAGGAGAACCACGCATGAGCATCAAGATCAACAAGCGCATCGTCGGCTACGAGCTGGTCAAGGAAGAGGAGTCCAAGCCTGGCTCCCCGCCGGCGGCGAGCCCTGCCGCCGACGTGATTCAGATGCACGAGCGCCTGGAGCGCCCGGAGGTGCTGCTCGGCTCCACCTACAAGATAAAGACGCCCCTGTCCGAGCATGCCCTGTACGTCACCATCAACGACATCATCCTCAATCCCGGCACCGAGCACGAGCTTCGCCGGCCGTTCGAGATATTCATCAACTCCAAGAACATGGACCATTTCCAGTGGATCGTGGCGCTGACGCGAATCATCTCGGCGGTGTTCCGTAAGGGCGGTGACGTGACCTTCCTGGTCGAGGAGCTGCGCTCGGTATTCGATCCGCGGGGCGGCTACTTCAAGAAGGGCGGCAAGTACATGCCCTCGCTGGTGGCCGAGATCGGGGACGTTATCGAATGCCACCTGCGCATGATAGGCTTGCTCAAGGACGACGGGCTCGACGAGCACCAGCGACGCTACATTGAGCAGAAGCGCGACGACTACGCGGCCTATAGTCGCGGCGCCGAGTCCGCCGGCGGCGAGGGCTTTCCGGACGGTGCGACACTTTGCACGAAATGCAACACCAAGGCCATGGTGCAGATGGATGGCTGCATGACCTGCCTGAACTGCGGCGAGTCCAAGTGCGGCTGAGCCCACGAGCGGCCCGGGGGCATGCCCATGGGTGAGAGGACCGTCGTCAATCTTTCCAAGCTACGCAGCCGTGGAGGCAACAAGCCTATGGGACCCAACATGATGCGTTTGGCGGTGATACTGGCCATCGTGCTGGCAGGCCTGCTGTTCGTGCAGGCTTCGTACTACACCATCGAGAGCGGCACGGTCGGCGTGCTGGCCACCTTCGGTAAGTACAGCGCCGACGTGAAGCGTCCGGGGCTGCATTTCAAGATGCCCCTGATGCAAGTGCTCCACGTGGTGGACGTCAAGCTCAGGACTGCCAACTACGTCGGGACGCAGGACCGGCCCGACAAGGAGGGGGTGCAAAACAAGCCGTCGATCCAGGTCCTGGACAACAAGAACCTGCCCATCGGCATCGAGATGTCGGTGCAGTATCAACCGAGCATCGACCAGGCGAATGTGCTGCTGGAGCACTATGGAAGCAATTATTTCGATAAGCTGATCAATCCCCTGGTACGCGACGTGGTGCGCAACGTCATCGGGCAGTACCAGGCGGAGGAGATTGCCGAAAAGCGCTCGGAGATCGGAACGGAGATCAACCGCCAGCTGGAGGGGAAGTTCGCCGGCCTGCCGTTCGCCCTGCGAGCCGTCGCCCTGCGCAACATCAATCTGCCGCCCATCGTGCTGAAGAAGATCGAGGAAGTGCAGCTCGCCAAGCAGGAGGAGCAGCGTCTGGGCATGGTGCAGAAGCAGGCCAGCAAGGAGCAGGAGATCAAGACCATCCAGGCCAAGACGCGGCTCATCGAGGTCACTACCCAGGCGACGGCGGACGCGGACAAGAAGCGTATCGAGGCCGATGCCAAGGCCTACCAGATCCAGAAGGAGGCCGAGGCAGAGGCTGCGGCCAATAAGCTTATCGCCAGCTCCATCAGTGCGGACCTCATCCACTATCGCGCCATCGACCGCTGGGACGGCCAGTATCCACGCATGCTGTTGAGCGGCGAGGGGGGCGGCGGGCTGATCCTGTCGTTGCCGGACCTCGCCGGTCAGGCCAAGGCGGCCACCCAGCCGGGACACTGACCCGGTGCGTGCACGGCCGGCTCGGCTCTCCGGCGCCGGCCGGTGGCCGGGCGCGTGGTCTTGCGGACATCCACCCGCGCCGTCGGCTCGGTATTACGGCGCTTCACGGGGCACTGAGACTCATCAGTCCGCAGGGAATGGGCGTCGATCCCCATGCCCATGGGGAGGCTCAGCTCAAGGGCGGCGGCTGGAAGGGCCGCGGCGAGTATCCGAAATCCTGCACTGCGCGCTCGTGGTCGAAGGCCATGTCCGTGTTGATGCGATCGGCCATGTCCGGGGTCAGGTGTCTGAGGCTCGGCAGTGACGCCGCGACCCGGATAGTGGACCGGAACAGCGACAGGGGTATGCGGACGATATGCGGGTGCTGGCCCAGGGACTGGAACACCCGGACCACCATGTCCCGGTAGGGCAAAGTCTCGCCGCCGCTGAGATCATAGGCCTGATCGAATGCGGCGGGACAGTCGAGCACACCAACGCAGGCCTGGGCCAGGTCATCGGCATGCACCGGGCGGCGCAGGCCGGTGCCCTGTCCGACGATAGGGAAGAAATGGAACCGCCGGGCGAAGCGGGCGATGACGGTGATGTTCTTGTCCATCCCGCAGCCATATATGAGGGTGGGGCGGAACACGGTCCAGTGTATTCCGAGGGCGGCGCTACGCTCCTTGAGCGCCTGCTCCCCGGCCAGCATGCGCTGCGCGGCGACGCGCTCTCGGGAGCTGCCGGAGCGCATCTTGGCGGCGCAGCTGGTGGAGCTGAAGGCGACCACCCGGTGCAGCCCGCGTGCGCAAATGCGAGCCAGCAGATCCGGAAGCAGCCAGATGGGCGCGATGTGGATTAGATGATCGACCCGCTCCACATCGACATTCGACAGATGGCCGTCTAGGTCCACGCGGTGCCAGGTCACAAGGTCGCGCGGCCGCTCGGGCGGAGTGCGGCTGAGGGCGTGAACGCGGTAGCCGGCGGCAACCAGCCGCGGCAGCAGGAAGCGGCCGACCTGGCTGGTCGCACCGCTCACCAGCGCCACCTCGGGTGGGTGCTCGCTCATGATTTGCCGCGGCGAATGAAGGTAATCGCTGCCAGCGTCGAGAAGCGGGCCCAGATGCCGGCCACCACCAGCAACATGACCGGAAGCGGATATCGTCGTCGGAAGAACTTCTGGTAGAACCGCACCATTCCCTTGTGCATGTGCCAGAGGACCCTGATGGGCCGACCCCGGCTACAGACCCCCTTGGCGTGGATGACCTCCGTGTGGGGGGCGAACAGGATGTGCCAGCCGCGCAGCCGGAAACGCATGCACCAGTCCAGATCCTCGCAATGCAGGAAATAGCCTTCATCCATGGGACCCACATCTTCCAAAGCCGCCCGCCGCACGAACATGAAGGAGCCCGATATGGCCTCGACAGAGACCGGGTCCGCCGGCAGCGGCAGGCTGCTCATGATAAAGCTCTGGAACCGCGGATAGTCCTTGAGCGCACGAGACAGGCCCGTGGTACGGACGAAGGCCCGCCAGGGTGTCGGAATGGAGCGCCGGCAGCCGGCCTGCTCGGACCCGTCCAGATTGCGCACCAGACCACCAGCCATGCCTGCCTCGGGGTGGGATGCCATCACGGCCTGCATCTCTGCCAGGGTCTGAGGCTGGACCAGGCAGTCGGGATTGAGGAACAGCAGGAACTCCCCGCTGGCGCCATCCAGCATGCGATTGTTGGCGCGCGCGAAGCCTAGGTTGCCGCCGTTCTCGACGATCCTGACCCGAGGGTCGTTGCCCACGGTCTTGCGCAGGAACACCACGCTGCCGTCGGTGGACTGGTTGTCCGAGATCAGCAACTCCAATGGGACCGTGGAGGCCAGCACGTTCTTGACGCATTCGGTCAGCAGCTCACCGCCATTGAAATTGACTATGATCACCGAAATGAGCCCGATTGCCTGCCGGTCGCCGAGTCCGGCGGGCGGGGCATCGCCAGGGGAGCGCTCCTCCACGGGGACTCCGCGAGCGACAGACGACAGGGCAGCAGCACGCGACATCTCGGTCTGGGTCGGGACCACCGGCTCTTCGCTACGATGCCGCTGCAGGGTGAAGTACATGATTGGAAATGCTGCCATCTGCGTAGGCGTTGATGTTACCATAGCGCGCCGGTGGCGGCTGCGCCTGGGCAGCCCGCAGCTTTGCCAGGTCGGCCTGTCGCGAGCTCCCACGAGTCGGTACCAGTCACTCGATGTCTCATTTTATCTACACACCGTGTGTCCGCGCGCGGATCTGGGCCGGTCGCTGCGCCGCCGCCCGGCTCGCGGCGGGGCACGATCGGAAGGAGGCCATCCCATGAGTACGGGTCATACCGGACGCTTCGTCAGCCGGCTCACCCGAGATACCCTGGCGCTGATCCTTGCGGGTGGCCGAGGCTCCCGTCTCAAGCAGCTGACCCTGTGGCGCGCCAAGCCCGCGGTGGCGTTTGGGGGCAAGTTCCGCATCATCGATTTTCCACTGTCCAACTGTATCAATTCCGGCATCCGCCGCATCGGAGTGCTGACCCAGTACAAGGCGCACTCCCTGATACGCCACATCCAGCAGGGCTGGGGCTATCTGCGCGGCGAGTTCAACGAGTTCGTCGAGCTCCTCCCCGCTCAGCAGCGCATCGAGAGCTCCTGGTACCGGGGCACGGCCGATGCGGTCTACCAGAATCTGGACATCATTCGCAGCCACGGTCCGGAATACGTGCTCATACTGGCCGGAGACCACATCTACAAGATGGACTACGGTCCCATGATCGCCTTTCATGTCGAGAAGGGGGCGGACATGACCGTCGGTTGTCTTGAAGTGCCCCTTGACATGGCGCGGGACTTTGGGGTTATGACGTCCAATGCGGACGGGCGGGTGCTGCGCTTCGCCGAGAAGCCGGCCAACCCGGAGCCTGTGCCGGGTCGAGACGATACCGCTTTGGCCTCCATGGGCATCTACGTGTTCAACACCGGGTTCCTCTTCGAGCAGCTCATCAAGAATGCCGACTCGACGGCGTCCACCCACGACTTCGGTAAGGACATCATTCCCTGCGTGATCGACAGGTACCGCGTCATGGCCTATCCGTTCCGTGATCCAGAGACCGGTGACCAGGCCTATTGGCGCGATGTAGGCACGGTCGATGCATTCTGGGAGGCCAACCTGGAGCTCACCGGCATCACCCCGGAGCTGAACCTCTACGATGACAACTGGCCCATCTGGACCCACCAGGCCCAGCTTCCACCGGCCAAGTTCGTGTTCGACGACGACGGACGCCGCGGCATGGCCGTTGACTCCATGGTCTCCGGAGGGTGCATCATCTCGGGCTCGGTGATACGCCACTCACTGTTGTTCTCCAACGTCCACGTCCACTCCTACTGTGAATTGCAAGACGGCGTGGTGCTGCCCGACGTGGACATCGGGCGAAACTGCCGCCTCAATCGGGTCGTGATCGACAAAGGCTGTCAAATTCCGCCGGGCACCGTGATCGGCGAGGACCCGGATGAGGACGCGAGGCGATTCCACCTCAGTCCCAAGGGGGTGGTGCTGGTGACGCCCGAGATGCTGGGCCAAGACCTGCACCATGCCCGTTAGGGACATCGGGAGCCGCACTCGCCCCGCCCCGGGCGTGGGCATATAATCCGGCTGGCGATGCCGACCGCCTATTCGGATCGCCGTATCGATCGCGGCTAGCCCGAGGAGTGAGTATGTCCCCCAGCGGACCCCTGAAACGTCGCCAGGGTGGCGTGCTGCTGCATCCGACTTCGCTGCCATCCGGAGATCTCGGTCCGGACGCCTACCACTTCGCCGATTTCCTCGCCGCGGCGGGCGTCGGGGTGTGGCAGGTGCTGCCCCTGGGTGCGACCCACAGTGACCGTTCGCCCTACCAATGTCTGTCCGTGCACGCGGGCAATCCGCAGATGATAAGCCCCACCCTGGCTGCCGAGCGGGGCTGGCTGCGGCCGGAGCTGGCCCAGCCACCTGTGCCTGCCGACGAGGCGGAGCTGGGTGCTTGGCGCCGGCAGGTCTGCCTGCAGGCGCACGAGGGATTCCAGCGCGGGGCCACTGCGGAGGACCGGCAGGCGCTGGAGGCCTTCTGTGCGACCGAATCCTTCTGGCTGGACGATTACGCCCTCTATGTGGCGCTGCGCCGGCGCTACGACCTTCTGCCCTGGAGCGAGTGGCCGGCTAAGCTGCGCGACCGGGATCCCCGGGCGCTCAATGCCGCCCGCAAGTCCCTGTCAGAGGCGGTCGCCCAGGAGCGCTTCGAGCAGTTCCTGTTTGCCCAGCAGTGGCAGGCGCTGCGCAGCCACGCCAATGGCCGCGGCGTCTCCCTCTTCGGCGACATGCCCATATTCGTCGCCTACGACAGCGCCGACGTCTGGGCACGACGCGAGTATTTCGATTTGGACGAGCACGGGCGACCGCGCACGGTCGCCGGGGTGCCGCCAGACTATTTCTCCGCTACCGGCCAGCGCTGGGGCAATCCCCACTACCGCTGGGAGGTGATGGCGCAAGACGGCTACCGCTGGTGGCTGGAGCGCATGGGCAGTCAGCTGCGGTTGTACGATCTCGTGCGCATCGATCACTTTCGCGGCTTCGAGGCCTACTGGGAGATTCCGGCCAGCGAGGCCACGGCCGTGGGCGGGCACTGGGTCAAGGCCCCGGGGCAGCCGCTGTTCGCAGCGCTGCACGAGCGTTTCGATCCTCTGCCCGTGGTGGCCGAAGACTTGGGCGAGATCACCCAGGAAGTGCTGGACCTGCGTGACCGATTCGGCCTGCCCGGCATGCGGGTGCTGCACTTCGCCTTCGACGGCGGCGCCGACAACGTCCACTTGCCGTATAACCATGAGCCGAATTCCGTGGTCTACACGGGAACCCACGACAACGACACGACGCTGGGCTGGTTCCAGGCCCTGCCGGAAGGTTTGCGCCAGCGGATCTACGACTATCTCGATATGTCGCCTGAGCCCATGCCCTGGCTGCTGGTGCGCTGTGCCCTGGCCTCGGTGGCGCGGCTGGCCGTGATTCCCATGCAGGACTTGCTCGGTCTGGACAGCGCCCACCGCATGAATCGTCCCGGCACCACTGAGGGCAACTGGCGCTGGCGGTTCCAATGGGAGCAGGTGCCCGCGGATACCGCGGGCCGGTTTCGCCACCTGCTGGAGCTCTACGGCAGACTCTGAGCAAACCGCGTGAGGCGAACGCTCACCTTGGGCCAGCAGGCGCTCACTTGCTGCTTCCAGGGCGCCAGCTCACGGGCCGGCGTCCATTCCTCGCGCTCGATGATGTCGAGCAGCGCATTGGGCTCTTCACGGTTGCGTGACGTCACGTCCACGCCGGGGTGCGCCGGGTTGACCGCACAGCCGTTCTCTCCGTTCTAGCCTCCTGCCCTTCAGCAGCACGATCTTGCTCTCGAGCTCCACCCGGCGCAGGAACACCTTCGGTACGGGACTACCCGGCGGTCTCCCGCCCTGCGGGGCCTCCCCCCGATGCGTCAATGGTCGTATTTCTCGCCTCACATCGTCCTGATCCATGGCGCTCCTAAAGACCTATAATAATTCCGGCATCCGTCCTCAGGGGCGGGTCCATCGGGCAATTGTTGAGGAGGAGTGACTATGAAACAACTTATTAAAGCGGTTGCCGTGGCGGCCCTAGTGGTCGGCTCGGCCGTTCCTCTGCAATCGGCCAACGCCTGGTGGGGCGGTGGCCCATGGAACGACGGCTGGGGCTGGGGCGGCTATCCCGGCTGGGGCTATCCCGGCTGGGGCGGCTATCCCGGCTGGGGCGGCTATCCCGGCTGGGGCGGCTATCCCGGTTGGGGCGGCTATCCCGGCTGGGGCGGCTATCCCGGCTGGGGCGGCTATCCCGGCTGGGGCGGCTATCCCGGCTGGGGCTATGGTGGCTACCCACTCGTGGCATCCCCGGTCGTAGTGACCGCGCCCAAGGCATCTGAGGCCAAATAGGCCGTCGCGGCACCTCCGCGTGTCATTCGGCATGTCCGGCGGAGACGATTCCACCGGACATGCTTGGTCAAGAGCCGCCCACATCCGGATCCACGGCGTAGCTGCCGGACTGATACAAGGGGTCGTCCTCGGACCAGGGCCGGCGGCAGGGCTTCCGTCCCAGATACTCTTTGAGCTGCGCCCGCAGGCCCAGCACGGGCTTCAGCAGGCCGTATTGCAGGGCCGTATCGATGGCCGCCTGCTGGAAGGCGCTGGCCTGCTCGAAGTCGCCGAGCTCGGCGTAGGCCATGGCCAGGGTCTCGGCACTTGCCATGGTGCGCGACTCGCCGAACAAATCGCGTCCCAGCTCGAAGGCGCGCCAGCCGTCCCGCACCGAGGCGTCCAGGCTGGCGGCGAGCAGCCGCGCCAGAATCTGGCGCGGCGCCTGCTCCTTCGGGAACAGCTTCACAGTCGACTCCAGGCGCGTCCGTGCCGCCGCGTCCTGTCCGCCGGAAGCAATCATGGCGACGGCCTCCATCACCCGCGCACTGAGATCCCGCGGTGCCAGCCCGACTACAGCCGCGTAGCGTCTGGCCGCCTCCGCATACTCGCCTCGCGCCATGAGGCGGCCGGCGTAGAAGAACTGTGCGCCGCCGTGCTTCGGGTCCGAGGCGATGGCGCGCCGGTAGTGCTCGGCGGCCTCGTCTGACTTCCCGCGGGCCTCCAGTGCCCGGCCGAGGAAATAGTTGGCCGGCGCGTCGCCCGGATTCTGCCTTACGGCGCGGCGCAGCTCTTGCTCGGAGGCGTCCTTTCCCCCCTGCAGATAGAGGCAGCGCGCTAGTCCCACCCGGGCATCGACGTTGTCCGGCTGCAGCTTCAGCATCTCGCGATACTCAGTGGCTGCCGCGTCGAAGTGGTGTTGCTCAACGGCCTGGCGCGCCCGGTATTGATGGGTGCCCGTGCCCGTGGACAGGGTGCGCACCTCCTCGATCAGGGGATCCGGCATGCTGGGCGCCTCGTCGCCCCGCAATCCCAGCTCCCGGCGGGCGTCGTCCAGCCGTCCGAGCCCGCGCAGGGCCATGGCCAGAGAGTAGTGGGCGCGGCTCGCCTTGGGCTGCAGCGCAAGGACCTCCAGAAACCGCGTCGCCGCAGCGGCGTAATCTTGCTGGGACAGGGCGGCGTTGCCCAGCTCGTAGCTGGCGGCGGCCTCAAAGCCGTCTGCCTTCCGTGCCTGCTCCAGCAGCGCCACAGCCGGCTTTGGGCGATTGAGTGCCAGCTGCTGGCGGGCCAGCTGAATCATTGCCGCCGCGGACCCGGGATCGCGGCGCAACGCCATTTGAAAGCTCTCTGCTGCCTCTTCCAGCCGGCCGGCGTCGCGCAGCAGA
>Ga0307417_10000491_pt1 | contig 16156 bp, 9 predicted proteins | sample SalMarWE160210MG_2_FD_202514 | JGI IMG/M metagenome (GOLD analysis project Ga0307417, IMG submission 202514) | Salt marsh sediment microbial communities from the Plum Island Ecosystem LTER, Massachusetts, United States - WE1602-10 | ecosystem: Environmental > Aquatic > Marine > Intertidal zone >...
AAATCAACCAGATGACAAGCCAACTGCAATTGACGCTGCTGGAGACGCAGAGTTTTTCGCTTACCGGCCGCACACTGCGGCTCTATCGCATCGATGGTGGCCGGTCGGTGCGCGCCATACTGCTGGCGATGCGGCGGTACGCAATCGTCGTTGCGGCGCAGGCAAATCACTACTTCCCGGCCGCGCAGGTCCAGGCACGCGCCGTGCCGCAGGCCGACACCGAGCAATACGTCGTAACGAAGATGCATCTATTGCAGGCGCATCGTGTCACCAGCGGCGACGACGTGCTGGTGGCGGTGATCGACTCAGCAATCGACATGAAGCATCCCGATCTCGTCGGAGCGTTTGCGGACGAAGACAACGTTTTAGGGACGCCGGTGGTGCCGCATGCCCACGGCACCGCCATGGCAGGCGCCATCGCCGCCCATAGCAAATTGATCGGTGTTGCACCGAAGGTGCGCGTGCTCGCGGTGCGCGCGTTTTCGGGTGAGCGCGAAAGTGCGAGCGGCACCACCTTCAATATTCTTAAAGGACTTGACTGGGCCGCCGGCAAGAACGCGCGCGTCGTGAACATGAGCTTTGCAGGGCCTGCCGACCCGATGCTAAGCGACATGCTTTCAAAAGCGTATGCGCGCGGGATTGTCCTGATTGCGGCCGTCGGCAACGCCGGCCCGCGCTCGCCGCCGCTTTATCCGGCGGCAGACCGCCACGTCATCGGCGTGACCGCCACCGACTCCGACGACAAGTTGCTGCCGGAGGCTAATCGCGGGTCGCAGGTCGTGGTGTCAGCCCCCGGCGTCGATGTGCTGGCGGATGCTCCGGACGACGGCTACCAGCTCATCTCGGGAACCTCGGTAGCAGCCGCCCATGCAAGCGGTGTGGCCGCGTTGCTGCTGGCGCGTGAGCCGAAGCTAACACCCGCCGGCATACGGCGCGCGTTGGTCCGCTCGGCGCGCAAGATCCCCGGCAAACGGCGTGACATCGGCGCCGGCGTCATCGACGCTCTCGCAGCGGTCAATGAGTTCGCGCGAACCCAATAGGCTTGGTGATAGAGAGGGGTGATTAGCCAGGTCGGCACTTCGCATTTGCCAGAATAGTTGCGTGACGCCGCGCAAGTCTTTTTTGTCATTGCGATCGGTATCTTTGGTGGCTACACCCCTGGAGGGCGCTTCAGGTTGCAACGACCGTGGTTACGGCTTGTCCCCTCTGTTCCAAATTGAGTTTTCAGGCCCGGCTTGTGGATTACCAATTATAGCGTCAATATTGTGCGATGCTCGTGAGGATTTGGCGGGGGCTTTCAAAAGGAAGCGGCAACGATGTGGTTCATGCGAAAACGCAATCTGACCTTTGTGTGCATCTTGGCTGGGGAGCTTTCAGTTGTCGGGATGACGGCGCTCATGCCGATTCGGCAAGCATGCGCACAGCGCGGACAAATGAGTTATCAGCAAGATATTGTTCCGATTTTCAAAGGATGGTGCATCTCCTGCCACACGCCGCCGGACGGGCAGGGCTATAAGGCGAGCGGAGTCAATCTGACGACCTATGCCGGACTGATGAAGGGTACGAAATTTGGCGCCGTCGTGATTCCAAAAGAACCTGACAGCAGCTCGCTGATTGCGCTCATATATGGACGAACGTCCCCGCAGATACGTATGCCATTCGGCCATAAGCCACTGCCGGATTGCCTTCGCACAAATATTTGGGAGTGGATTTTCGAGGGCGCGAAAGACAATTGACCGTCTGACGATTACTATTCCCTCCAGGCTTTCGACATCGGCTTTTCGAGTCGCGCTGAACTGCGGTTAATCATCGATCTTGAAGTTCTTAAGCGCCGTGTTGAACTGGGCCAGCTTGTTCGGGTCGTCGGCGAGCGCGCGGCGCGCGTTCCTGATCGCCGTCGTCGCTTTATCCTTTTCGCCGAGAGTCAAGTAAGACCGCGTTAGCATCAGCCAGCCATCAGGGTCGGATCCCGACTTCTTCAGACGTTCAGCGAGCCGCTCTACCATGCTTTGGATCGCAGCGCCCTGCTGATGATCCGGCGGCGTAGCGGTCTTTGGCGTTTGCGCGGGGCTGGCGGCGGGCGCTGCGCTCGCGGTCTTGCCTGCGGCGATGTCTTTGAGCGCCGTTTCGAGCTGTTGCAGCTTGCCGGTATCGCCGGCGAGCGCTTGCCGGGCGTCGGCAGCGGCGGCGGTTGCCTTGTCGGGTTCGCCGAGCACTTTATAAGAGCGTACCAGCCGTACCCAGCCGTCGAGATCGGAGCCGTCTTTTTTCAGGCGCGCTGCGAGACGGTCGACCATTCCACGGATCATGGTGGACTGCTGCTCGGGCGGCTGCTTCCCGGCCACCGCCATTTGTGCGGCATTGAGGCCGGGTGATTTTGGCGGAGCCTTGCCTTCGACGCGGGCGAGCGCGGCGCGCACGTTGCTCACCCATGGCGCGCCGGCCGGCGCTTCGGCAATGAGATGCCGGAAGATGTCGGCGGCCTTGTCGCGCTGCCCATCCTGCTCGGCGGCAATGCCCAGGTAGTAACGCGCGCTGACCGTGGTGCTATCGAGCGTTAGCGCGCGCACGAACGCGGCCTTGGCGTCGGCAGTCACGATGCCGTTCGCTTCCGCCATCAGCGCTTCGCCGAGATTGGCTTGGCGATCGGCGTTCTCGCCAAGAAGCTGCAACACGTTGCGCCAAGCTTTCACGGAATCGGTGTAACGGCCGAGCTGCAGATAGACCGGCGCCAAAACCTCCCAGCCATGACCGTCTTTAGGATTGCGTTCGAGGTGTGCCTCGACCTTGGTGATCAAGCTACCGACCGATGAATCCACTGCGGACGGCACCTCCTGCTGCGCGGCCAGTGCATGGGAGGCAAGCTCCGGCGAACCGAGGCGAAGATAAAGTCCGCCGGCTCCGACCGGCAGCAAGAGCAGCGAAACAAGGCCAACCGCGCGCCGGCGCCAAACGGCTGCCTTCGGATTCGAATCCGCCGGCATCGTCCGGGCGGCGTCTGCGGCAGCAAGCAGGCGCCTGGAGATTTCCACGCGCGCGGCTTGAGCCTCGGTCTTGCCAATGAGGCCTGCCGCCAGGTCACGTTCGATCTCGTCAAGCTGATCGCGATAGACCACAATATCGCTGCCCGAACGTGCAGTGTTAGCATGGTGGGCAAGCGGCCAGATAACGGCGAAAATCGCTGCCGCTGTCATCAGCCCAAAGATAAGCCACAGGGTCATTTGGATTTACCGGTCGCTCGACACATTACAGCTAGCTCAGCAACCCGATATTCTATGCCGCCTTCGCTGGCAATCGGAGCCACGCGGTAGCACCCTCTCTCGACCAGTCCAAGGGACGCCGCGGCATGAGCAAGCAGCCCTACTTCTTCAGCTTGTAGCCATTGGCGTTAAACTTCTGGCCGAAGGCCATGAGCTTGCCGCCACCCGCCGGGTTCACGTGGCATTGGCCGCACGGCAGGCCGGTCCGAGCCGAAAATTCCGGCTTCGCAATCGCCGGACTCGGTGTGAGAAAAGCGACGGTAGCGCTCGGGAAAATTGTAGCACCAATGATGACTGCCGTTCGAAGCGTATTGATAGGTATTAATACGTATTGTATTGGGCGCGCCGCGAATTCCTGCGTGAACCATGAAGGCTCCCTCCTTTGCAAACGCGCCTAAATCTCACGCTGCGGTATCTCCGTGCAAGTACAGGCAAGTAAACAAGATTGAAAGTGCCGGACCTGGATCAGCATGGGTTCCGCAGTCAAACATGGCCAATTTACCTCGACAAATAAGAGAGTTAGCCAACAGACGCTAAAAGGCGGCCGACCGGAAATCATCTTCTGATGGGCTTGATCTGCATCAAACGTGACTTTTATCACTCACGCATCGCAAAAATTTCGAAAAACGTATTTTTTTGTCTTGCGCTGCAGGCTAATTCGACGAAAATAGCGTCGGGTGTTTGGGTGTACGGGGCGGGGGTCTGAATGCGTCATTTGGTAGGTGTGGGGCGTGTTCTGTCATATGCGCGTTGGTTGTCGTTCGTAAGCGGACGCAGACGCAGTAGTCGCGATCAACGCCGTCGGCAGCTGACAAAATCGACAGCGGCCGGTGTCGCTTTTTGTTTGGCGGTGGCCTTGTCCGCGATGACGGCGAAAGCCGTTGCAGCGAATAAAGACGACGCCTCATTTTCGGCGCTGCGCGACTTCGTTCAATCGGTCGCCACGACGACTGATAGCACCGACACCTCCACCTCGCGCGAATCCGACGACGGCGCCCATGCTGCACTGCGCGACTTCGCGCGCCGGATTGGCGACAAGCGACCGCCGTCGATCAACGGCGCACAGAAATTAGCTGCAGCCGATACCCTTTTCGACTTCCTGCGCGGGCTTCAAAACGGCAATCAGCCGAATGCCGCGCCGCCCGCCAGTACGCCGGCGGCGAAGCCTCGTGGACCGGCCGTAGCAGCTACCTATGTCGGCTCCGCGAAGTGCGCGACCTGCCATAGCGCGACGGTCGCAGAGTTCAAAAAGACCCTGATGGGCAAGATCGGCATGACCCAAAAGGGCAAGTTCGAATGCGAGAACTGCCATGGGCCGGGCTCGGAGCACGTGCGGCTCGGCGGCGGGCGCGGCGTCGGCGGCATAATGGGTTTCGGCAAAGACGATCCGCGATCGGTTGACGAAAGAAATGCCCTCTGCCTCAACTGTCACCAGAAGGGTGAGCGCACTTACTGGGCCGGCAGCAATCACCAGACGCGCGGGCTCGCCTGCACCAACTGCCACACGATCATGAAGGCGGTGTCGCGCAAACATCAATTGAAGAAAAAGATCGTGGCCGAGGTTTGTTATCAGTGCCACAAGCTTAAGCGCGCGCAGATGCAGTACTCGTCGCACATGCCAATTCGCGAAAACAAGATCACTTGCACGAACTGCCATAACCCGCACGGCAGCGCGACCGAAAAGCTGCTTCGCCAAGCTTCCGTCAATGAAAATTGCTACACGTGTCATGCCGAGAAGCGCGGCCCGCGGCTGTGGGAACACGCGCCGGTGCGTGAGAACTGCCTGAACTGCCACAGGCCGCATGGCTCGAATTACGCGAACCTGCTGCGGGTGGCGCGGCCGCGGCTGTGTCACGAGTGCCACAGCATGGCGCACAGCCCGAGTCTCACCGGGGGGTTTGGCAGCCCGAACCAGGCCTATGTGCTGGGTCGCGCGTGCGGCAACTGTCACAGCAACATCCACGGCTCGAATCATCCGAACGGAATGTTCTTCCTGCGCTAAGCGGCGGGTGTTGGAGAGTTGATGATCGTACTGAAAGAATAAAAGGGTAGGGGCAGACAATGAACGGGCGGGCTGGATTATTCGCAACGTGCGCGGCCCTGGTCATCGGCGTTAGTCTTACGTCACCGACGTTCGCTGGCGAAAAGGCGTCGGCGAGGGCGGCAGCCGATCCAGTGTGGTGGTACGACGGCTACGCTGAAGTCGGCGGCCGCTTCGACCTGAACAGTCCGAACAAGACCACGCTGGGAAAGTTCTACGAATACCGTGATCTGCAGCCCGGCGTATTCGGCAATTTCTTTATTGGCGCGCACCGGAGCGGAGGCCTGTTCGATTTTGACGTGTGGGGCAAGAACGTCGGCTGGGATGACCAAGCCTTCGGCCTCGATCTTGCGCAGCCGGGCGCGTACTACCTGACCTTTGGCTGGGACCAGACCCCGCACCTTTTCGCGAAGAACGCCATCACGACGTTTGGGCCGCTCGGCAGCAGTGTGCTGTCAACGGCTTACTACGGCGCCCCTCCGCCGACGGCGGCCGCGCAAGCCTTCGTTAGCAGCCAGAGCACCATGTTTGACCTCGGGTTTCGTCGCGACACTGCGAGCGCGCAGTTTCGCTGGACTCCGACCGATAATTGGGACGTCAACGGCGGCTACTCGCATATGCACCGCGAAGGCCTCCAGGCATTAAATGCGGTGTCCTTTACCACTCCTGTTAGCCGCGGAGCGGGCACGCGCGATCCGCTTGAGCTTCCCAAGCCGGTCGACGACACCACCCAGAACGGCAATATCAAAGGTGAATATGCCGGCACCACGCCTTGGGGCAAGCCGTTCAACGTCGCGCTTGGCTATGGCATCTCAGTCTACCAGAACGACATTAATTCCCTGACCTTCCAGAATCCGTGGAATGGGGTCAACTCCGCGACGTTTCCGCTCTGGAATCGGTATTCGCTGGACCCCGACAATCAGGCGCAAATGTTTAGTCTTTCTGGCGGCGTCGGTCTGCCGTGGAAAAGCCGTTATATGGGCACGTTCCAATATTCGATTATGACGCAGGACGACCCATTCCTGCCGTCGACGATCAATCCGGCGGTCGCGCCCGCGACGCTCACGGCGGCCAGCCTGAACGGTGATGCGCGTACGACACTATCAAACAACGTACTGACTACGGAGATCACCCCGTTCCTGAAATCGATTCTGCGCTACCGCTACTATGACTACCACAGCAGACAGATGCCGATCACCATAACGGGGCTATTTGCGAATCCCGATACGGGCGCGGGTGCTGAGGCGCCGCTAACGACGACACCTCTCAACTTTACGAAGCAGAACGCCAGCGCCGATCTAGTCTGGCGGCCGTTGGATTGGCTGACCGTCGGCCCCGGCTATGCCTGGGAGCGCTGGAAGCGGGGCAGCTACTCGGATACCCCCGCCACCGACGAGAACATTGTAAAGGCCTTCGCCGATGCCAATTGGGGCTGGTCCACTTTGCGGACGAGCCTGCAATATAGTCAGCGGCGGTATGAGGCTCCTTACATCGTCGTGACGGCGAACAATAACACCGCCTACCGGGTGAAGGAGTATGCCGACCGTGATCGCTGGAAGGGCATGGCCTCGTGGGCGATCCAGGTGACCGATAATGTCTCGTTTACCCCAAACGGCGGCATCCGACATGATGACTACCTGACCGACCCCTTCCGGGGGCCCGGCAATAGCGAAATCGGCCTCTTAAACGATCATACGTGGAACGCCGGCGCCGACTTGGCGTGGACCGCGAACCATAGCGTCGCATTCTACGTGTCCTACATGCACGAAGACGGCTATCGTCAAGTCTACGAAAACGGCTCCACGCCGACCTTGAACATGCAAACGCGTGACAAGATCGACACCTTCATCATCGGCAGCAAGGTCACGCTGATCCCCGAAAAACTATTTCTTGATACGAACTACACATTCAGCCGGTCAAGCTCGGTGTGGACCTCGGACTGCACGGCGTACGGTTGCTTGAATACTCCACAGCCGGTATTCCCGGTTGCTCACAACACCATGAACCGTCTCGACGCTCGGCTTAAATATATGTTCGATGAAGCCGTCACCCGCAACGCCGGTATCATGGGCCAAGCTTTTGTGAAACTCCGCGTGTTGTGGGAGAAGAACAAATCCGACAATTGGCAGACCCTGTCACAGCAGCTCGGCTGGGCCGTCAACCCCGCCGACAGCACGCTGTCTCGTGCGGTTTTCCTGGCCACCGGCAACCCGAACTACGACGTGGTCTTGGGCCAGGTGTCCGTCGGCTTGAAGTGGTGAGGCGCCGCAACACGGCCTTCCTTCCTCAGCAAGACTCAATCAGGAGCGGCCCTCGGGCCGCTCCTCTGATTTGTGCGCCGAACCGCCGGATACGAACCATTATGCCCGGTGGGTAGGGGAGGCGAGGCGTTGCGAGACCCCCTGGCCCAATTTGGGTAGCACGCGCTTCTCGTTACGGCTTAAATGCGCAATGTTCTGAATCGCCGGAAATAGTGCATGAGCCGTATCAAGTTCTCCCACGATTCGAAGGTACTGCGTTTTGCGGTTATTTGCCTATCGGCTGGCAGCGGCTGCGCGGCGCTAATTTACGAAATCGTCTGGTTTCAGATGCTCGAGCTGGTGCTCGGTTCATCCTCCGTATCGCTGGGCATCTTGTTGGGCACATTTATGGGCGGCATGTGCCTCGGTAGCCTGCTCTTGCCCTACGCCGTTTCGACTCGTTGGCACCCGTTGCGGGTCTACGCGGCCATTGAACTTACGATCGGTGGCCTCGGCATTGCATTGGTGCTCGGCATTTCCGAGATCAGCAGCCTCTATGCCGCAAGTGCCCTGCAGGGGTTTGCCGGCATCTTGCAGCGCGGCGGCTATTGTGCCGTGCTGCTGATGCCGCCAACGATCCTGATGGGCGCCGCATTGCCCTGCCTTGCCAGGCTAGTCCGCGCTACGCCTGACGGCATGTCGTGGCTGGGCAGCCTGTACGCGAGCAACGTTGTAGGCGGGATTATTGGATGCGTGTTGGCAGGCTTTTATCTGCTGAGACTATACGACATGCCGACGGCAACTTATTTTGCCGCGTCGGTGAATGGTACCGTCGCTTTGGTCAGTGCCACCTTGGCTTTTGCAACGCTATACGTTGCCGCAGGCGGTGACCGCACCGAAAAGGGCGGCCAAATTCCAAGAACGCAGATTTCGCGTTTCTGGCCGGTGTACCTGACGATCGCCCTCTCCGGAATGACGGCGCTCGGCGCCGAAGTGGTGTGGACCCGACTACTATCGCTTCTGATCGGTCCGTCGGTCTATACTTTTTCCATTATTCTGGCTGTGTTTCTTTTGGGGCTAGGCCTCGGCAGCGCCGCCGCCGCTCGGCGCGCGCAGCGCATCAAGGATGCGGCCGCTGCACTCGCGGCCTGTCAGTTCCTCCTCGTCGTTGCGATTGCATGGTCTGCCTTCATGATCGCCGCGGTGCTTCCGTTCTGGCCGATCGATCCGCGGTTGGCGCCAAGTCCCTGGGTTAACTACCAAATCGACGTTCTGCGTTGTGTCTGGGCGATTCTGCCGGCAGCGTTTCTGTGGGGCGCAAGTTTTCCTTTCGCCCTTGCGGCGGCCTCGACAGGTCAAGAGGATGCCGGCTGGATCGTTGGCGCGGTCTACGCGAGCAATACGATGGGAGCAATTCTGGGCGCGCTGGGTGTCAGCATGGTCTTGATTCCATGGCTCGGAACGCACCAAGTCGAGCGACTCTTGATCGCCATTTCCTTTTGCGCCGGGCTGGCAATGTTCGCTGCGCTTCCTCGCGCGGCGCCACAAGCCGTTCCCGCCAATTCTTCAGGCGAAACGAAATCGGCAAGTCGCAAGGCGGCCATAGCCGTAGGCGCGCTCGTCGTAGCGTCCTTCTTGATTTATAGTGTGCCTGCTACGCCGGCATCGCTGATCGCATATGGCCGCGAACTGCTAAAGGTGCTTGAATTTCCGCGCGTCCTCTATTTGGGAGAAGGCGTTACCAGCTCGATTGTCGTTACCGAAGACCGTGAAAAAATTCGCCGCTTCAATATTAGCGGCAAAATTGAAGCCTCGACGAGGCCCGAAGACTTGCGGCAAGAGCGCATGCTGGGCCACCTCTCGGCGTTGCTGCATCCGCATCCTCGCTCCGTACTGGTCGTAGGATTTGGGGCCGGAATCACGGCGGGCTCGTTCGTTCTCTACCCCGGCATTCAACGTATCGTCATCTGTGAGATTGAACCGTTGGTCCCGCAAAACGTCGGACCATACTTCAAGCAAGCCAACTATGACGTATTACACGATCCCCGGGTTCAGATCGTATATGACGATGCCCGCCATTATATACTCACGACCAAGGAAAAATTTGACATCATCACATCCGACCCAATTCATCCCTGGGTCAAAGGTGCAGGCAATCTTTACACGCGGGAATATTTTGAGCTGGCCAAAAAACGCCTCAACCCCGGTGGCGTCATCACACAATGGATTCCGATATATGAGAGCACGCGCGCGACCATAAAGTCCGAACTCGCCACTTTCTTTAAAGCGCTTCCTAGGGGAATAATCTGGGCCAACGATCGCAAGGGCAGAACCTACGACTTTGTCGTGTCAGGCTATCGCGATCCGACAAAAATCGACCTTGACGAGATAAACGAACGTTTGAGCCGGCCCGAATATGCGCAGGTACTCGCGTCGTTACGCGAAGTCGGCTTTTCTTCCGCCATCGACCTGTTTGGGACTTATCTGGCGCAATACGCCGATGTGGCGCCCTGGCTGGCGGATGTGCAGATCAATACCGATAAGAATTTGAGGCTGCAGTACATTGCCGGATTTGATTATAACATTCTTTATATTTACGCGGCGGCCAGTGAAATCCGTAAATTTCGCTGGCTTGCGCCAAACTTTTTCACCGGCTCTGACGAGGCTCGGAAGGCTCTGTTCAAAGCTGTCAAGACCAATCAGTGAGCGCCGCGCACAAGCGTGCGACTCACCCGAATGAAATGCCAACGCGCCAGGTCCGCCCGGGCCGCCGGCTTCCGAAGCGAGGGCCGGACATCAAGCCGTCCACCGCGGGCGGCGCGCCGGCTGACGTCTATCGTCCTCAGGCGGACTTGTTTGATTTGGGTCAATCGCGATTGATGTGCATCAATCGCGAATCCCGCTTATAAGTAGAAGCTAATATCATCCGCTGGTCCCCCCAGTGGAGAATGCCAAGCCGCTGGGCGGGCCGCTTTCGTCCCGGTGCAAAGAGATCAGGTTGTTGACAAGAGTCAAAGCTCCAGACCACGTGTTTAAATACCAGTCTTGCCGGAACGCGCCGGATTCGCGACTATGCTGAGCACTTGCTGACCCGCCTCGACTTCCCGTCGGGCGGGAGGCGGCATCCCGCTTCCGCGCGGGCAATGCATTCGGAGACTACCACGATGCAAATCGCAATGACGTTCCAGAGACTTACTCAAAAGAGCCTTGGAACGTCATTGATGGCAGGCAGACGCGCCGCTTGGGTTCTGGCCGGGTTCTTGGCTCTCGCCGCGACGGGGTTCCACGTATCCGACGCCTGGGCGCAGACCCCGGCCCCCAGCACGCCACCCGCGGCCGCCCCGGCCGCAGCTCCTGGGACGGCGGCCGAGCAAGCCAAAGCGCCAGCGCTGACCAATGAAACTTGCCTGGGCTGCCATGGCGTGGAGGGATTGCTGCCGACCGACCGGGCACATCGGGGCGGCGTGCCCGGTCTAATGACCGACCGCTTTGGCGGCAGCGTGCATGGCAATCTTAAATGCGTCGATTGCCACCAGAACATCACAAAGATTCCGCACGCCAAGACCACCGTCCAGGTGGGCTGCGTCGAATGCCATAAGAACCTGTATGAAAACGCCAAAGACGAAGGCAAAACCGACACCAAACAATTTGTAGAACTGGGCAAAGTGGTCACGCAGGTCGACGCCTACCTGAGGTCGATCCATGCGCAGCCCAGCATGAAGGATCAGTCGCGCACCAACGCCACTTGCTACAACTGCCACGATGCGCATTACATATATCCGGCGGGCACCGCCAATTATAACTGGTGGCGGTTAAATCTGCCCTACACATGCGGCAAGTGCCATGCCGAGGAGCTCAAGGCCTACCGCAATTCGGTGCACGGCAAGGAAGTATTGCAAAACGGCAATCCTCTGGCGGCGGTCTGCTCGGATTGCCATAACGGAATGGACATTCAAAATCCGTTCCGGACCTCGACCCAGCTCGCCATCACCAGGAACTGCGGCAATTGCCACGAGGAGGAATGGAAATCCTATCTCGATACTTATCACGGCCAGGTCAATAAGCTGGGCTTTACCTTTACCGCCAAGTGCTTCAATTGCCACGGCAGTCACACCATCCAACGCGTGAGCGACCCGTCATCGACCGTTTTCCCGGCCAACCGATTGAAGACCTGCCAAAACTGTCACCTCGACGCGAAGCCCGGCTTCCTGTCGTTCGAGCCGCACGCCAATACCTATAATTTCGCGCGCTATCCGTATACTTGGCTGGCCTCGAAATTTATGTTTCTGCTGCTCGGCGGCGTGTTCGCGTTCTTCTGGACGCATTCAGCGCTGTGGTATTATCGAGAGTTCAGGGATCACCAACAGCAAAAGAACCGGCCGCACGTCAGGATCTCCGAGCTGCCGCCGCCTGAAAAGCAAGTCTATTACAACCGGTGGCCACTGGTCTGGCGGACCGCCCACCTGCTGTTCGCCATCAGCGTAATCGTGCTCGTGCTGACCGGCATGACGCTGTTCTATGCCACCTCGTCATGGGCGCCGCTCATTAGTAGTGCACTGGGCGGGCCGCGGGTAACCGGCGTCATCCATCGCATAGCCGCGGTGGCTTTTGTCGGCATCTTCTTCTGGCACTTGGCCTATATTGCGATTCGCCTTGGGCCGAAATGGCGGACTTTCAAAGTGTTTGGATCGAATTCGCTGGTTCCAAACCTGCAGGATATCTATGACATTTTCGCCATGTTCAAATGGTTCTTCGGAATTGCGCCGAAGCCGAATTTCGATCGCTGGAGCTACTGGGAGAAGTTCGATTATTGGGCGCCGTTCTGGGGCGTCGCCATTATCGGCGGCAGCGGCGCCATGATCTGGTTCAAGGATATCACGGCCAGCTACCTGCCAGGCTGGGTATTCAACGTTGCCTTTATCTTCCACGGTGAGGAGGCTGTATTGGCCGCCGGCTTCTTGTTCACCGTCCACTTCTTCAACAATCATTGGCGGCCCGACAAGTTCCCGCTCGACATATTGATGTTTACCGGCCGCATGCCGCTCGAGGAGTTCAAACGCGAGCACGCGATTGAATATCAGCGTTTGGTCGAGTCCAATCAGCTGGATAATTATCTGGTCGACGCGCCGACACATCCGATGACCGTGGGATCGAAAATACTTGGATTTACCCTGATGGCGTGCGGCCTGATCTTGTTGTATATGGTGATGTCAGGTTTCATTGGGCGACTGGCAACATGAACGCGTCGAACGGCCAGAGGGCCCGCAATGCATCTCGTTCCCCATCGTTTTATAAAGATTGAGGTCCTGATCGGCATCTTTCTGGCAGCGATGCTGGTCGGATGCTCGGACAACAAGCCGGCGGGAGACAAAGACGCCGAGAAGCCCGTAGCCGTCGATCTTGCCGCCGGCAAGGCCGTTGCCGAGAAGAACTGCGCGCCCTGTCACGGTCTCGACGGCAAGGGCAAGGCGCCCGGCATCCCGAATCTGGGCGGGCAGCTTGATCGTTACCTGGTCGCATCGCTGCAGGAATACAAGGAGGGCACGCGCTTGCATGGCGCGCTGCGCGACATCACGGCCCACCTGACCGAGAACGACATCCACAACGTCGCCGCCTATTTCTCCAGCCTGCCGCCGGTTGCTCCGGAGCAGGGCGCCGTCTTTTCGCCCTTCGAACACGGCAAGTCGCTGGCGCCGGCCTGCACCAAATGCCACGGCGAGAATGGTGTCAGCAAAACCCCGGGCACTCCCAACCTTGCCGGTCAGCAGCCGCATTATTTCGTGACCGCGGTTCAGGAATATCTCAACACCGTGCGCGAAACCTCGCCGATGCATGCGCTGATCCGCGGCCTCAACAGGGTCGACGCGGAAAGTCTGGCGTTATTCTTTGCCTCGCAGACTCCGGCCAACCGTCCGCCGCCGCCATTCGGCAACCCGGCCACCGGCGAGTCGAAGACGATCCTGTGCGCCGGCTGCCACGGCGTGCACGGCGTGAGCTCGGATTCGGGCACCCCATCGCTGGCGAGCCAGGATCCCATCTATCTGCTGAATGCGATCAAGGCCTATCGCGCCAAACGGCGCAACGAGCCAATGCAGCGCGCGGTCGCCGCGCTCAGCGACAACGATATCAACAATATTGCAGCCTATTATACCGTGCAGAAGTCCAGGCCCGCCGAGAATGGGCCGGCATTGGTGCGCGAGATCACCGGGAAATGCGACCGTTGCCATGGCTCGGCAACTCCCGGCGCCACCGTGGCATTTCCCAATATCCGTGGGCAGGACAAGGATTACCTCATCATGGCGCTGCGCGCCTATCGCGATGGTCGCCGGCACAGTTCGGTCATGCACAATATGAGCGTGCCTTACGGCGACGCCATCATCGAAAGCCTGGCGTCATTCTATGCGACCAAAGCAGCGCCGCCATCAAAATAGACGCCGAAGGCGCAGCGGTTTGTCGGCTGAATGCATGCCAGGAGGCATGAATGAAGACAATTGATTTGGTGAAGCTATTGATTGGCCGAAAGGCGTCTAAGCCGGCGATTACGTTGCTGACGCTTGCGATCGGCGTCGGCACGGCGGCGATTGCCGCGGCGCAGATCACGCCCATTACGCCCGGTGCCGGCGCCAGCGATTTCAAACCGCTCTTCGTCAAGCAGCAAGACCTGGCCGACGGCAAGCGCCTGGCAGAGACGACATGCGTCGGCTGCCATGGCCAAAACGGGATCAGCACGACCGAAGGCGTGCCCCACATTGCCGGCCAGCGCTCGGTCTACCTTTACACCGAGATGAAAGCCTATCAATCGGGCGAACGCCGCCAGACGATCATGGGCAATGTCGTCAAGTATTTGAACGACGCCGCGCTGGTCAACGTCGCGGCCTATTATGCGACCCTCGATCCGCCGCCGCCGAACACCAGTGCAGCCACGCTTAAGCCCGATCCGGTTGAGGCCGGCGAGGCGGCGGCAAAATCCTGCGGCGGATGCCATGGTGAAAAGGGCGTCAGCAAGATCGCCGGCATACCGAGCCTGGTCGGGCTCGACCCGAAATACCTGGTCAGCGCGATGCAGGCCTACAAGTCGGGCCGGCGCAACAACAACGTGATGAAAGCGATGCTGGCGAACGTGAGCGACGATAATTTCAAGAATATCGCGCTGTTCTATGCCCTGCAGAAACCGGCGCGTGCGGTAACGCCGTCCCCCGGCGATCAGGCCGCGGGCAAGGCGGCCTCGGCCGCCTGCGCCGGCTGCCACGGCGACACCGGAGTCAGCTCCTCGGCCGTCAATCCGAGTCTCGCCGGACAGGACGCGCAATATCTAGCCGCGGCGCTGGCCGACTATAAGAACGGCACGCGCACCGACGATACGATGAAAGGCATGGTTTCGGCGCTCGACGACTCCGCCCGAAAAAATCTTGCGGCCTTCTACGCCAATCAGCAACCGGCCGCGCCCAACGTGCGCAAGCCGCTGACGGCGGCCGAATGGTCGCAGCGCTGCGACCGCTGCCACGGCCTCAAAGGCGACAGCGTCGATCCGCACATCCCCGTACTTGCCAGCCAGCGTCCCAAATATCTCGTCAAGGCCCTGAAGGAATATCGCACCCGCACGCGGCGCAATAACGAGATGGCCGCGATGGCGGACGCGCTCAGCGCAAGCGACATCGACAATCTCGCGGCCTACTATTCGCGCCAGAAGGCGCGTCCGGTCCTCTACATCGTCGTGCCGAGCCAAGCTCAGCCAAAGTGACTAACCCTTAGCAATAAGTGCGCGCCAGCATGAGCGAAAGCGCCTAATCGAATGGAACCGACCATGAGTGACCTGCCTCTGCACCGGCACTACCTGCATTTTTCCGAATTGCCGTACAGCCAGCGCGTGCTTTACACGGCGGCGCTGCTGATCCTCGGCATGGGCTATCTGTTTGCCTTGCTCAATATGTATTTCACCTATGCGGGCAAGGCTGGCGGCAATCCGCTGCTGCTGACGCCGCAAGATCTCATCGTCGCCTATAGCGGCACCGGACAGGCTTCGCGCCTCGAATCGGCGCTGCGCGGGCCGATGTCGACGATGTTGCCGCACGATGAAGTCACTGTCGTTGTCAATTGGGTGCAGGCCGGCATCAAGCGCGCCGCCTACGACAAGAACATTCGTCCGATCCTCGACAAGCGCTGCATGGCCTGTCACGACGGCAGCAACCCCCATCTGCCGAACCTCAACGGTTACGACCAACTGAAGAAGGTGACCGAAAAGGACAGCGGCGCGAGCATCCCGACCTTGGTGCGCGTCTCGCACATTCACCTGTTCGGTTTGACTTTCATCTTTTTCCTGGTTGGGCTGATGTTCAGCCACGCCTATGTGCGCCCGGTTTGGTTCAAATGCGCGATCGTCGCGCTGCCCTTTGCCGCCATCGCGGTCGACGTCAGCTCGTGGTATGTCATCAAGATCTTCCATCCTTTCGTCTATGTGGAAATTACGGCCGGCGCCCTGATGGCGGCTTGCTTTGCTGTCATGGTGCTGGTGACGCTCTATCAGATGTGGTTGTCCAAAGCGCCCTCTGCGGTCAAGCTGCGCGAGCAGGGCGATCTGCCGGCGACGTGAAGCGGCGGCGCGCAAAGCGCGCATG